>Ga0181612_167623_pt1 | contig 10038 bp, 8 predicted proteins | sample HoacroProtozoa21_FD_119630 | JGI IMG/M metagenome (GOLD analysis project Ga0181612, IMG submission 119630) | Hoatzin crop microbial communities from Cojedes, Venezuel. Combined Assembly of Gp0051906, Gp0051904, Gp0051908
AATTTCTTTCTTATATCTAACCTAAATATACTCTCTTTCAGCTTGATGCCATTACCCCTTGTCCTATCACCACATGCGCTTGTAAAACGTCCTTCTTCAGCCTTCTTGTAGGTCCCTTCAGGTACTGGAAGGCTGCTGTAAGGTGTCCCCGGAGCCTTCTCTATCCAACAACATTCATCACTGCTAGGGGTCAGCAAATACCACAGAAACGTCCTCAGGGGCTGGGCCTTTCTCTAGGGCGGTGTCACTTCCCCTGGTTGGAGCTTGGCTCCCATCTCCCTCCAGCCCTAACAGTATTGCTGCTAAGCCTTATCTGGCACTGAAGTGCCACCAGCTGATCTCTTAGGCCGTTGGTAACTCCAGGGAAATGCCCTGTGCCTCCACCCTGGCTGTTTAATCCCAGTCTCTGCAGGTTTATTTCCTAAATCAGAGTTAAGCAGCATGGCCGGATAAAGCATCAGCTACTCACACAGTTGTTAGCTGAGCAGAGCCACGGGGAAGCCAATAAAATGTCAGTGAGATCTGGACTTCTGGGCTTTGCTGCTCATTTCTCTGTTAAGTGGGTTTTATTTCTGCATCTGGAGCCTGGCTTCCCTCGACCTTTTCTTCCTTTGCGGGTATTACCACTGGTGAAAGCACTATCGGCAAATGCATCCTCCTGGCCCTGGGAGGCCCTGTTCTGCTTTGGCTAAGTACCCCCTTGCAATGTACTGCAAAGAGTGTGTGTGCACCCCAGTCTGGGACATCCCTGGTTTGGAACCTTCCCAAGCTTCCAGCAGAGTCACAACAAAGCATCCCACTGACTTCAGTGAAAGCGTGGGACTGGTTCCCAAGAAACTTTGGGATCCTGCATTGCCCTGTGTGTTCTGTGAGGGTTTTGAACAGATGACTGAAATCAGAAAGCTGCCTGGAGTGAGTTGGTTTCACTCTCACCCCCTTCCAATTTTAGATTGTAATTTTTAATCTCATTTTCATTGTCATTATGTATGATATATAATCACAATCTCTTGACAAGCTGGGGTTCTGACTTCAAACTCTGCTGCCAGAGCCCTGGATGGAAATAACCAAATAGCCTTATGTACCTCTGATGCAATGTAGCGTGCAAACAGAGCACAAACACCCCAAATCTGTTGTTCTGTCTTTGATTTTGATTGACTCTGAAGAAACATTAAGAATAATAATGAGAAGCTGATGACATCGCGGCCTGAAGAATGCACCACTGCTAGAGAACAGATGGTGCAAAGACATTTTTTTGAAAGTTTTTTTTTAAATTAACTTGGCACCTGGGCCGTTCTTAGGGTAAACGCTCAAACTTGGAGCAACAGCAGCACTTAGTTGTTGGGATCCACTGAAACCCATCGATTTTACTGCAGAAGAATGTAGCTCTAGCAAGACACAGACTGCTTCCTCGGTAATCAGTAATATATCATATTTCATGTTCAAGAGGGCTCATCTCTTTTCCTGGATTATAATTGGAAGGAACTTCGCAGAATTTAGTTTCACAGCTCTAAAAGTTGTGATTTCAGGAATAACTGATAGGACTCTAAAGTAAGTAAATAATTGTGAAGAGAAGGGATCATTAGTTTGCCCTTCAGTTCTGTGTTTTATCAAGTTCAGAGGTTTCTGCTCAAATTTTTCACTTAACTTTCTCACTAGTGTTTTGAAGTGGAAGTTAAATCAATCTGTACTAAATCTAATCTTAACGACAATACAGTGGCTTTTCTCAATCTTAATTCACTGGCTTCTTATAAGTAGTCACAGCCTCTTAGCTGACTTCAGATTCAACAGCTGATGTTGTTACTGTTATACTGAATCCAACAAGTTATGCTAGACAAAAGAATCTTGTGAAGAAAAGCATCTGACCTTGGTCTGAAGGATTTCAGTGATAGAGTCCACATTATCCTTTGATCAATGATTATGTGTTAAAAAAATCTATGCTTTATTGCTTATTCAAATTTTTCTGGCATTTACTTCCAAGCAATGAATCTTGCTTGGCATTTCTCAGCTAGATTAAAGAACCGCTCTGTACCTGGTATTTCTTTTTCCAGCTGTACTTGGACATCCTAGTGAAGTCACTTCTTAATCTTCTTTGTGATAGACTAATCAGATTGAGCTGCATAAGTCTCTCACTAGAAGGCATGGTGGTGGTGGTTTTTTTTTTTTTCTTTTTACAGCCCTCAAATCATATGGATTTCCATATGGCTTGACATCAGTGGAGATTTATGCTTGCTTGGAATTTGGCTGTATATTTCAATTACTGTGAACATTTTGTGGCCTGGAGTGGAACGCGCCTAAGAGCATGACAAATTATTTGTAACATGCATATCTGCTGAACTTGGTTTAGAAATTAAGTGGAGTAAAATTCAGCTACATGCAGATGATCAGCAGAAAGCCCATGTCCCATTAAACTGTTTTCATGGGTTTATGTTCATCTTAAGTGCAATTGAGGCCATGGGAGCAAAGATAAACATCAGCCATTGAGACAGATGCTTAACTTATGCACCTCATTTTTCATGGCCTCAGTGGAGTTGCGCTGATTTACACCAGTTGAAGACCTTGGCCCACAGTAAGCAGCGCAAACTGATAAAAGAGTCCAATCCTCAGCTGGCCGCTTATATGAGAGCTTGAATGCAACCTCAGTGCTTGGTAATATCTCATTAGAGCCTGAGTCAACACGGCAAGGGGGCATAGTTATACTAGAGCAAAGCTGCAGCAGCATCACAGAATCCTAATTGCTGTAGGGCTTCTGAGGGGGAATCTGGTCCTTTTGGTTATTAGCTCCAGGTAGTAGTTTTCCCCTTAAAACTGATACAGAGACAGAGGTTGCTGGAATCCAAGTGTTCAGCTGATGGAGGTTGTTTGGATCCCATCCAAACGCTTGGTTATGGAAGCAACCCAGCAAGGTCCTGAGCAGTGAAGGGACTTGGCGGCGTGTCTTAGTGCCGTTTCCAGTCCTGGTTTTCTATACATGTACATTTTCAGACAAACATTTGGGTACATACATGTGTATGTAGGCTTATATAAATAAATACACACACAAATCATAGCCATTTGTGTTCATACAGGTGTTGTAATATGTACATCTAAATACAGGAATGCATACATTCATATTTTATGCAGAGGGTTGTAGATAAGAGCGATGCTATGGATAGGAATGCGTGTGTGTTTGTGTTAAGCTGACGTCTGGTTGTGTACACCAGTATGATCAAGAGCATGTGAATAGAAGCGTGTGTGTTTATGTATGTGTGTGTCGAGCTGGTGTGGGGAAGGGCCACTGGGAAATAAATGATATGAAACGTCTGTACATTCCAGTGAAATGTTCGGATCCCTGAGGTTAAGGGATATGCTCTAGTCATAAAAATAAACACGCTGGTGTAGCATGCCATTGATATGTGGATAAACTCACTAAGGACGGGTAAAGTTTCAGCTTTCACCTCCTTCTGATGCTGAGTTAGCTGCTTCCCTCGCTACCTCTTTTGACAGTTCAAAGTAAAATGACATTTTAAATAAGAGGTTAAAGAGCAGAGGAAAACAGAGGTTTTCTGCTTGAACTGGGGGAAATTTGATAAACCAGTCTTCCAGAGATGCCAGCGATTTCAAAAGGCTCCATTTCCTTTTGATAAGATTTTGAGAGAGTAATTCAGAGTAGAATCTGTTCGCCAGAGCTCTTAGCTGCTAAAATGTCAGATCAGAGGCTGAGCTATTTCCCCAAGACCAACGGTTAGTTATTACAATGTGTAGCCTATTGTGCTAAGCCCTTTACAAAATCTTTGCACCACCACTTCTATGCTGTCTTCAAAATCTCACTTAAATTTGCAAGAAGAATGGTCAGAGGGTTTCAGTTAGGCAAGACCTGAAGAAAGGCTCATGTGCATTAAAGCTTGACCTACTTTTTCCAGCTATGTGCATTCCAATAAAAGATACTGCCTCCCCTTGCCAACACTGCCTTGTTCATACCCCCAGACCGTGGTAGCTGCACCATCAGTCTCTCAAGAAGAACATGAAGCACAGAAGCACCCAGAACTGTAGAGGGTCAAGTGCTGACCTGTCACCATTGCTCATGCTGGAAGTTCAACTACGCACCATTTATCAAGTTTCCCTTGATAAAAGTGGCTAATCAGTGGCAGAGAGATGCTATATTCCTGCTCAGATATGAGTAATGTGTTTCACCAGTGGTTATAATCATGTTAATAGGAATGGCTATAGATTGTTAATCATGGTGTTAAATACGTAAAGAGGGTATTAAACCCATCTCACTAGTGTGTGTGAAACAAGACCATTCTATACTTGTGTTGGTTCACATTAATGTGTATCAGCTCAAACTCTGCCTCCAGGTCCACTGCAAGAAAATTTGGTAGACTGGGACTGACTCACATTTGAATTCACGTCTAACAATGATGTAGATACAACTGATTCCAGCCATTTTCATCTGTGCACTGACACCTACAGCATCAACGCTGTGTTGGTGGTGTGAATAAAACTTCTGTTTCCAAATCAGCAGTGGGCAAACACTGATCACTATTCAACTGCACTATGGGTTAAAAATGACCTTTCCAAATAACTTAGAAGCTCGGCAGCACCTGGGAACTTGTTAGCCCTGTCTAAGTCAAGTTTTACAGCTGAATTAAAAAAAATCTGGACCCTTTTCCTTGACCCAGAGAAGTTTCAGTTAGGGCTTTGTGGTCATCTAGCTACTTTGCTTTGAAACCTGGGCGTAGATACTCCCTCTTAGTGACAACTCTGCAACTCCATGAGGCTTGGGGAAGTGGAGGTAGAAGTCAGACCTTTGCAGCAGTCTGTTGCTGGTAGGAATTACTGGGTATATATGAATATTCCAAAGGCTAATGTGTGGATGTTTTTGCCATCAGACGTCTCATGCATCACTTCTTTGGATGTAACTCTGGGCACACAGTAGCATTAGGAGTGTAGACCTCCACACATAGTCAACATTGTGGACAATTATAGTGAAAGAACAAATGTGTTGGAAGCCTCTCTCATTGATCTTCTTTTGGTCTTTAGAAAAAAGAGGACAGCAGTGGGAATTTGAACAGAATCTGATTTTCTGGTTCAGGCAGGCTGTAGGTGTGGGGAAGGAGGAAAGCTGAGCTTTTTCATGCTGTGACACTAACTTGAGGTCACTGTTCTAGCAGCATAAAAAGGAGTGGTAGGTTACATTACTGTGTGTTTTTACGCACTTTCTCCAGGATCAGAGGGTGATAACAGGGTTGTCAGAACATCAGTGGGTTGCTCTGAGTGACAGCAGTTATGGTATTGCTGTGAGAGCCAAACTTTTGACTGGGATGTCTAGGTCACTCCGTCTGAAGATAGTGAAAGACAAGATACACCAATTCTTCCTCTGTCAGGTGCTTGGAAATGTGACCAAACCTTTGAGAGAACTTCAGATGAGCAGACTTCTGGCATCCCCATCATCTGAAAGGACTAGAAGAGGTCCCCAGCAGATCATTCTGCACTACCTGAGGTGCATGCCACTTCTTAGCTCCTGCCCAGGTTCACAGCGGGACCCACGAGGAGATACCTCTCTGTTTTGGTCATGTGCTGAAGGAGGGTGTGCAGGACCACTGGGAGAGGCAGCAGTGGGGAGAGGTTGCCAAAGGGCTCCATGGAGTGGTGCATCCAGCCTCGGCCATACCTGAGGCCCTCTTCTGGAAGACACCATCATGGCCCATCCTGTTCTGGTGGAGCATACCTGGGCTGTGGGCAGAAATTGGACAGCATTGCTGTCAGATAAAGAACTGGGTCTGGAGGATGGAAAACACATGTCCCACTGGCTGCCCTCTCCCAGATTTCCTGCATTACACGAGCCAGCAGCCTCAGAGGCTCTGACCCAGTTTCTCCTGGTACACAAACAACTTTACTAAGCCATTGAGTGCTCCAGTGGTGGCTGAAAATCTTCAGTGTGTGTGAAAGTGGGGAGATTACAACCAGGACATCCAAAATGCTGTCAAGAGAGAGTCAGTCAAACACATAGGTACAAACCCACCACACCGTAAACACCAAAGCTATGCTTGGCGAGTGCAACTTGCCAAAAACATTGATAGGACTACACTGATAGGACATCAGCTGAGAATGTGGCCCACCACTCAGTTGTGTGGACTGTGTGGAGTAAGAGATACGCAGGCTGGATAAACATGCATCCTATAGATGTGCATGTGTGCAAATAGTACAGATAGAAAGACAGAAGACAGAAATAGGTATCTGACTTGGAAAAAAATGTATAGCATCTTTCTGTAACAGACTGGAGTGCGACACACGATCCCTGTTATGGGTGTGATGTACAGCAAAGCCCTGATTTTCATTCAGGTTTTCGCAATCGGTGCTATCTTAACTCCAAGGTTCGTTAAATCAACCTCAGCTGAACTGTGGTACAATGTTACAGTGCAGATCCTCCTGTTCCCCAGTGGGGAACTAACTTGGACTCAGGAGCCACCATTTAACCTTGGAGTCTCTGAATCAACAAGGCCGTTTCTGCAGAGACACCTGGCAGCACGCGCATTTTATGCTTTAACATGGCTGGTAAATCCTGGGTGGTTAAGTAAACTTAACCTTCATTTATGAAACTTGCGAACCAAAGGGTAAAATGTGCCTTGTGCAAGTAATTACGTAAAGGTCTTAGAGAGTGGAGTTATCACTTAAAGACGCCGGGCATTGTTAATGAGTTGACTGAGAATTGATCTCTCTGTAATTTAGTTATTTATATGCAGTTCCTGTTTTCCATGCTCAGCTATAGGTCAAACCCACTTTGAACTGCTCAGAGACCCCCAAGTTTGTCAAGCAAAGTCCCAAAGCCATGGCACAATGATATTTTAGAAAAGTAAATATTGTCCTGAGGGGCTTTAAAAAGGAGGCAAAGCTGTTTGTTTTCTAGCCGGTTCTTTAAACCGAACAACTGCTTCCTGTTACTAAGGGGTCTCTCAGCAACGTGACTTTGCTTCTGTTAAACAGAAAAGAGCTTCAGGAAAAATGTCAGTACCACCTTCCAGGTATTTTCATATCCCAGCGAGCTGAGTAGGAACAGCCTTGGGTTTCTGAATAGAAATATGTTTGCATTATTTTGCAAAAGATGTAGTATGGGGTATAATGGATCCGGGGTTGGAGGAAGCAACAGAAAAAAATCAGGTTGCTAAGCGTTACCCTGAGGGCTAATTTTATGCCAAATGGCTGTAAGCAATGTTCAAAAACCTGTTTGCTGCCGTATATATTCATGCCTGGGCATATGTTCCACCTATCGCTAGGTGCGTGTGTTAGCACTTTTGTAGCCTCAGGTGTGTACTTGCTAGTGCTGCTGCTGAGAGGTTGATGTGTGGATGGGCTTTCATTTTTGCGAGGGCATCTCCTTGTGAAGAACAGGTGATGCTTCACTATGTAAAGGTACATTTCGGATGCCTGAGCTGGCACCTGTACACCCTGCGTTTCCACCAACACCACACTCGCACTGGAACTGGGTGCCCAGGAGAGTGCACGCGCGCTCTGCCCCTTTCTGCAGACTTCAGCTGCAGGTTCACACAGCCTGGGCAGACAGAGCGCAGGCGAATTCAAGCACACCTGGGCCCAGGTAGCCAGCATGACCCAGAAGACAAGCTGAGCTGCGGTTTTCAAGCCCAATACAGCCAAGAACTGTAGGATGCTGCTCCTGCTTAAGTGTGGCTGCTTGAGAGCTGAGCTACAGACTGGCCATGGCCAAAGCAAAGCCAGCAATGCAGATGGGGAGCCTGGAAGTTACAGGGCTGAGCTTGTTTCAGCCAGTTCTTCACCTGACAGCACAGACATCTGGTAGGGGCCTTTCTCCCTCCTCGAACTGGTGTTACCGAAAATACTGGGACTCATGGGTGAGGAGCTGTTTGCAATAGCTGAAGCTGCGTAAGGTTACAACGGTGAAAAACTTGCTTTGTAAACACCGATGAGCTGCAAGAGCAGGACATTCCCAGGAGCCAGCTGCTGCTGAAAATGGGGCTGAAATTACTCTCCTCTAACCCACCTCCATAGCTGCTGTGTTGGTTTATGACTCAGTAGTGCAGATGAACACTTTCAAAAGTCTTGCTTGGTTCACAGCTTCATTTCACTAGATTTTTTTAAAATTTCTGTGGCTTTTTTTATTCAGAATGACATCTTTGGCTTGTAGTCAAGTACCCTAGATAAGAGCATTGTCCTTTCTCACGCCTCCTTAGTTGTGGTTGAGAGACTGCAGGTACCTGGGCAAATCATGAGGTTTGTTCAGCTGTAACAACCACAGCCTCTGTGGAAGGACTTAAAACAGGCTCTGCCAAGCTCTTGTCTCTGCTGTTGCAATCCTGCGCCTGCTGAACACCCCTGGGACAGCAGAGGAAGGGTGCCGTGGAGGTGGCACACAGCTTTCCACATGGGCAGGGCTCAGCTCACGACTGCAGCAGGAGCCGTGCCCTGAGACTTCTTGTGGCTGACGGACACTGTCACAGAGCATCTCTGTTAGATCGCTGTCACCTCTAAAGGGTGATTTTTGCCCCAAGAGCACTTCTGGGACTCAGAATAGACTAATCCCAATCTGTATTACCCTGTGTCCTCCCGAGATAGATTTGAGTGACAAATGTGGGGCGCATCAGCTTGGTCCTGCTGGGGAAAAGACAGGGAGACTCCTGACAGCTGGAGGAAATCGACAGAAGAGGCTCACTGAGATATCTCTTTCCCCACCAGTTCTTGGTAGCTGGGGCCTCTCCTAAAGGTCTGGTTCAAATCAGGCAAAGGGTGAGATCCTCAACCATGTGGCACCATCTCTTTAAGGAGAACCTCGTCATCATTTGAACCTTAATAACCCACCCTCCCTTCCTGTGTGCCTTTAGCAGGCTCCAAGCGTCTCCCCTAAGGCTCCCTCCGGTGATGCAAGCCCTTTTCTCCATCCCCAGCAGCATCCCTGGCTGCTTCGGCGGGAGCTTTGCGGGGCGGTCGGTCTGCAGGGAGGAAGGCAGCCTTCGCCATCTAGTGAGCAACACCATCACCGGCAGCTGAAGGCAGGGCTGATCCACGCCTCCCATTAAAACCCCCTTTTCCTCACCTCTGGAAGAACATACCAAGCTGCAACCTATACCATGGTCTCCTACCCGCCGTCATTAACATCTTGCTGACAAGATTTTTGAGACAGTAAATTAATCTTACCTAGCCTTTAAGCATTTCATCTCCTGGGAGGACCACTGCAGCCAAAGCCTGTGTTTTCTCTCCTGCTCTGCTTGGGATTGCAGTCAGAGCAGTGGTAGCACCAAGGGAACGGGCAGACAGAGCGGTGTGACACGGTCCTTTAGCTACATATGTAGTACGAAGTCCACAGGCGGTCTGCGGCTGTATTAAGGACAGAAACAAAATACTCTTTGATATACAATGCACGCACTCAAAAGAGATTTTTTTTATTTTTTTTTTTTTTCTTCTTTTTTTTTTTTTTTTTTTTTTCTGGGATGTCCATAAGCGTACAGGGTCCAAAGTCCCTCTATCTCAGTTTAAAAAATGTCTGATAAATGAATGCTTCTTTGAAGGGTTTCTAAAGGTTACCTGACATCTGCCGAGAGACACTAATGAGCAGGAAACAGGGCAGGAGCGGGGGGCTATTGATAGATCCATTCCTGCCTTCCTGTCTGGGTTTCTACTGCCTGTCCCCTATTTTTAGCCTGGCTTCCAAAGGAAACAGGGGGTTGTGCGATTGCTTTGCCCACATCGATCCATCAGTCCCTGCCTAATCACTCAAACAGACAGGTTTCAGCCAGGTTTGTGTGTTGAGTAGACTCCTGTTACACCCCTTCGTGTTTTGTGGAAATAAATAGCCAGGGGAGCGAGAAGGACCCCGGATCAGTGCCCTGCCTGGAGGGAAGGTTGTTGAATGAGCCCAGCACTTTGTGAAGTCCCAGTGAAGCTACATACAAAGAAGATTCACATAATGGAGCTTCATAAATTCAACTATAAAGTTACTTGTTATTATCATGGCTAATTAGTATGTTAAATATATAGAATCATAGAATCATTTAGGTTGGAAAAGATCTTTAAGATCATCGAGTCCAA
>Ga0181612_182471_pt1 | contig 10038 bp, 5 predicted proteins | sample HoacroProtozoa21_FD_119630 | JGI IMG/M metagenome (GOLD analysis project Ga0181612, IMG submission 119630) | Hoatzin crop microbial communities from Cojedes, Venezuel. Combined Assembly of Gp0051906, Gp0051904, Gp0051908
AGGGGAAATGCTTTCGGAACTTCTGTTACTTAAACATGGTCTGGTGTTGCCTGAGCCATCGTTTCCAGTGATGTGTTTGCTGAGGTTGTGGAAGCTCTTTGAAAGCTACAGGGCAGGGTGAGAGAGAGGGAAGGGTTCTGGGAAAATTTCTTCCCTGTATAGGCTCTAATTACTTAATGATTTTCTTTACTGGATCCAAACTAGGCTGGCTTGCCCATACGACTTGCCCTGCAGCAGTTTGCCCTGTGGCAGTGTGCACAGGGATTCTGGGTTGCTTACTGAAAGATGAAAGCCATCTCGCTACAGAGAAGTCCTGGCTGGGTGAGGATCTCTGTAGATCGCAGGCGCCAATACGGCTGTATCCTCCTCAGAGCACATACAACATCGTCTGAGAACCTGGCTGTACATCAAAGCCTTTGCGGTGGCCTCAGGTCATCACTAGCTTTACAGAAGTAGGTATATTGCTCTGTGGGGTTCTCTTTTATGTCAGTCTTGATCTTCAGAAAGTTACATTTATACGAGGAGTATTTTAGAGAGAGTTTGATGAAGAGGTGATGGTTATTGAACTAGTGATGAAAATAGGTGGGAGTCCAGAAAACGAGCACGTACCTCTGTGAAAGGAAAGAGGAACTTGCAGTTAAAGCAGAAGACTAGACTGTCCATGGAGCTACAGGACAATTTTTACTCCTGATTCTCCTCAGGTTTTGATCTGAGCCTAAGACACCTCTTTTCTCCTGAGATACTATGCAAGTACTTTGCAAGGTGTTGCAGAGCTACGTTATTGTTCCCTAGGCAGACTGAGACTCAGGAAGAAGACACAAAGTAGTAACACTCTACACACAGCTCTGATCCTGAAAGATGGTAGAGAAAAATGTCAGAGTGATCAGGCAAAAAGGGTGAAGCAAAAACAACCCAGAGAATGAATTTTCCCCTAGCTTGTTGGGGAGCAAATGTCCCCCAGTCTCAAAACAGCTCTCAAACTGACAGGGTCAGAACAGGGAGAGCTGCACTTGGGGGTGGTGGGAAGACAGAGGCAGGAAAACTGCTCAGACAAAATGCAAAATTCAGACAACTGAATGTAAAACATTTCAAATTAAATTAACAGAAAATAGGATCCAAAAAAAACCCCAAGAACTTCTAACACTGATAAAATCATTCAGCTGCAAAACGCAACCAGGAGCTAGAAGAAATTTATTTTATTAGATGAAAAAAAAAATTAGCTGTATGTTCATTTTGACATGTATGTAAACATTAACAATCCTTAGGCTGCCTATTAATTCGCATGTGGCATATTTACAGTATTTATGATATTATGCCCCATGCTGGGACATCCCATTACAGAGTCACGGTAGCGGCTCCATAGTTAAGGTGAATACTGCAACACATCACCTCATTCCTGTTATTCTCTTGCAGTAAGGTTACTTTTGGGTAAGAATCTACCATTTGGTTTCAGTCCACACGGGAATCTCTTTGAGAACTGACAAACTGATTTAAGCAGCTGTGGAATAATTTACTGGGTTTTGTGCTTTATTAAAGAGGAACAAAAGGCTTTAAGAGCTTTTGGTGTTTTATGCAACAACAAGCAGAATGTTTAGCTTAGAAAGTGTCCACTTTTTCTTAGACTTTCCCCTTGCCTCCCATAAGGATCATATTTGATTGCAAATTTGACTGCAACCATTGGCAAGGGCATCCTTCTCAAGATGCATGTCTAGCTCAGCCTTTTAAACATGCAGACTGACCCGGGGAGAGAGAAGGTGCCAGCGAAGAGAGCCCAGATCAACATTAGGTGTATATAAACAAAAGTAATGCTTAAGAACAAAATATGCTTCAAGTGATACCATGTTTCCAGATCCCCAGATGTCTAATAAGGAAATGTTAAGCAGCATTATTCCCTTTTACAGATGGAAGAACTGAGATGGAAAAGCAGAATATGACAAAGACAAAAGATGTCACAAAATGTGGAGCCATAATTCCTAATCTAATATTCCTCCTGTGAGGCCTCATTGCTTACTATAAATAAACTATTTCCTCCCTAGATTTCAGTTGTAAAAGTTGCAAAAAAGGGACGCTGTGAGTCCAGCCCTCATCCTAAAAAACCCTGGAAGGATTAATTGAGGCTTATGAAGCACTCAAACTACAAGGGAAACCCTCAGGAGGAAGTTTGTATTTCCATGTTCTGACCAGGGCTTGAAAGGCATGCAATAAATACAGCCCAGGGCACAGAAAAAAACAACACAAATAAAATAAAATATTGAACAGCTGTTGGTTAAGTGAATACTGTTCACCCCACACACCAAACTTTATTTCTGCCGCAGGCTGTAGGGAGTGGGGGGAATCAGACTGAGGCTGAAAAATTTTATTTCAAAGAGTTAAATAGTAGCGCAGTTATGAAAAACTGAAATCTTTTCTTACAAATGAAAATATCAGACAACCTTAAGAGCCAGAACTGCAAGCCCCACTAATGATTATATGAGAACTACGACTGGTTTAGATAGTAGAAAAGGTCTGTGCCTTCTCAGGTTAACTTTTTTGCAGCGATGTAACGTCTTACAAGCTGTAAAACTACGTGGCTATCACAACTCCTCATTTTTAAAGCAGGGGGAGGGCAGAGTATACACATCACTGTTACAAAGTAAGAAAGGTCAAAATACTACAGTAAGCAAACTAAGAACTAAAAACCAAAACAACCAACCTCCTCCACATCAGCCTTGCTTTCTAGCTCATCTGTTTTCTGCTACCCACCAAAAAGCGAGCAACACAAAGCTGACGGGAGGGCGCGAGCTGACAGTGGAGCCGCACGAACAGCCCGTGCAGTTTGCAGGGTGCAGCGCGCTGGTCTGGGGCTCCTCTCACAAACTGGGAAGGTTTTACTCGCTTTTCAGTGTCAGGAAGCGGGATACCTAGAAGTGAAGAGAACCTGTGCCCTGATGAGAAAACCAAAGCAAAGCAGCACAGGCACCGTGCGCAGAATGACAGAGCCTCGCTCTTCAACCATTACAACTTCTTTGGCAATTATGGGGAAGGACAGAAGTAATGCCTGAAAAACACACTGCAGAGAGCAAGGAAGGAAGAACAGGAATTGCGTTAATCAGAAGTAGCTGGATTCCCCTGCACTGCAAGCATTAACACCATTCTGTAATGTTTCTAACTTTCCTTCTCAGAAATCATCCCCCAATATCACTCTTTTTCCCACATTACTTTTTTCCCTTTAAAAAGATAACAATTTTCGTAACACTGGTATTCAGATCTAGCAGTCATTAATTCCTGTGTCTATTTTTTAGAATGTACTTGAGAAATTTGAGATTTTATCAACCCTCAAGAAAAAAAAAATATCAAGTCAATCTTCTTAGCAATTACAGCAGCCATATCTTTCAAATTACAATTTCTTGTTGATAAGTGATTAAACTGAAAAAATTTTGTGCAAAAGAAAAAAATCAACAAAAAATCCACAAAAAGGAGCATTAGGAAATCAATGCAGTATTTGATCTCTCCTCTTTTTTTGCTGCTGAAAGCCACATGTCATGCATAGTATTTTTAACTGAGGAGTCTCATTTCAAATATATGCCGAGGAATCTTATTTCAAACATATACTAAATAAGGAGGGGAGTAATAAAACAGGCAGTCCCTTACTCTAATTTTATCCGTCTCCCTCCTCTTCTTTCCTTGATGCAGCAAAACTTTAAATCCAATACCAAACCCAGTCTCTTTCTTTTTTTTTTCTAAACAGTGATCAACATTTTCCTAAATGACCCCCGAAAGGACCTACTTTGAAACTACTCATTAGTAACAGCCACGTTTGCAGTATTAACCTGGATGCGGCTGTTTATTAAGATCTTTTAAGGGGTTTAGAATGAAGACACACTGCCGGTGTACAGGGAGCACAGAAGGGGTAATTTAAAACCCATGTTTTTCCTCCCCCTCACTGAAAACATGCCCAGCATTGTGCAGCTGTGCTGCCAGCTTCATCACTCCCTCCATCTCCACTCTTGCTAATTAAAAGGTTGATCACAGAACAATGCTCTTCTCATTAATTTCGGCTTTCTGATTGGGCAGGATTCCTGCTCGCTCCGCCTGATCTTTTCCACACTGCTGAAGTTAATGTGACAGGAGCCCGAAGATGGATTACCCGCTGCCATATTGCCCATCACCTCCAATCAGCAGCTATCTGGGTAAACTGATTGTTCTAATTTGCTCTCATTATTTTTACAATATCAGGAGAAAATAACGCACACAGCTCACTGTCAAAGCCGTGAAAATCAGCCATTAGTTAAACCCAGACACTGAGTGGCTTTATTAGAAGCACTGCAGTTAATTGATGCAGCTTCAGTAAACTAAGATAATACCTGCCCTCCTTAAACACACTTTTTTGGGTGTATTTATGTTGAAAGAAAATATTTATTAGGATACTTTCAGAAACACTTGCCGTGTCAGCCTGTGATCTTGATACGCTGGCAGACGACGAAGATTAAGAACAATGGAGGCTTGACTTCCACATAAAGAAGGGCAAAATATGCAGCAGTATCCGCACGGCAGCCTGCCTGCACATCTCAGCTACCGTTTTACAGTTTAAATAAAAATCATCTCAGTACTAATATGACAGGCTAATATGCAAATACACCCCAAAATTGCACAAAATGTGGTACTAGCATAAAGACAAACACGGTACGGGAATAACTGTGTGAGCTGTATGTACAAGGTCAACAATTTAGTTTTGGGTTTGGTGGGGCTTTTTGCTAAGCAGAGGAGCCTGCGTAGCCCAGCACCAAAACACAGGGACTGAGAGCAGGAGCTCCCAACGATAAGTGAAACTGTTTCATATGGCTGGGAACTATTTTTTTTTCCCCCTACCAAAAAGCATTGTGCTGCCACAACTCGGGAATGAGTCAGAGCAGAAATGTCACTCCACACTGAAGCCTCACAGGATCGCACAGAGAAGAAATGAATAAAGTATTGTTAGCGGTATGAAGTCAGGCATTTTTACACCGCAGCAGCGGTAAGAACTACATTGAAAATCCTGGACCTCTGACAGTCTCTACACTCTATATAAAGGGACCTACGTTATTTTGCCTGCTGCCTATCCGCATCTTAGCAAAGGGAAATGCTAAGTAGCGGCATTAACAGAAATATGATATCTTAAATCTTGCTAAACATAAACCTTAAACTGGTGTCTCCGATGCTGTAACTTGCAATGTGCTCTAAGAGTGACAGGCAGAGCGCAGCAGACTGATTTTACTTTTAAATAATATCTAAATCAGATTAGTTCTTTGTGTAGATCTGCATGAACCAGAGGGGACATTCATCATTGTGCCAAAAAAGTTAAATTCACTGGGGTGCGCTCAAAGTGAATGGTTCTAGACCTATGTTTTATCTCTCAGACACATCATCAAGATGCTGTGCCAATACGCATGAAGCCAGCCAGGGGCTGCAAGAAAGACAACGGGAGAGTACCAGGCTACCAGAAAAGGTTTAATTTTTCCCCTTGCAGATTATGAATTGCTTGGGACAGGCTCTGTGGCTTCTTGGTCTTGTAAGCACAGAGCATCCCTTTCGATACTTGAGCTTCTTTTTTTAATATTTAAACGGCTTAAATGTAAGGAAGGGTATTTTCCTCCCTCCCCCTCCAAAACAGATGTAATTCTAGTTCCCCCTCCTCCCCCTGCTGCAATCTAAAATGCTACAATTTTCATTACTGCTTCTTAATATTTTTAAATCCTCGTCAGCTAGAGCCTTTCGTTTGGGGGTTGATTTTTCCTCCCTCCCAGAAAAGCCACCTCCCAGCTTTGTTTGGTATCTCTTTTGACCCTTGCTAATGGCTTTCTCTTGGAGGGGCGTGCCATGCTTTTCTCCTTAAAATTCCTGCACTGAAAGACTGCACCACACCACACTCCACAAAACGTGCTGATGGCACAAATTACAAGCCCCCAGCCGAACACTCCAGCCCCCACCATTCGGGCAGATTTATGTGGGCTCTTGCCGACGTTATTACAAGTCAGAGTTTATTGGGAAATTGTTACATTATGCGGAGTGTCTAACAAATTGCTTATGCTGCTATAATTGGATTACAACAGCCGCTTGCTCCCACCGGTAAGATTAGGCAAGTAGGACTCCTGCCGATCTCTGAGCGTTAGCAGTAATTTTATTTGCCTTGCCTCTCTCTTTCCTAACAACATGCCTCTTTCCCTGCCAGCTGTCTGCTGAAAAGGCACAGGCTTGTTCCTTGGCCCTAACAATGCAATTACAGCCCTGCAGATCGCACTGTTTGTGCATTAAGTACAGAGCCAAAACGAGGCGAATTGATCGTTTGACTTTTGGCGGAGCCATGTGATCTCTGCGTGCGGGTGATCCGGCACGCATCGGTGGGCAACGCCGCAGCACACGCCTGACGGTGAACTCGCGCCACGCTCCTTCCCCTCCCCTGCCCGCTCCTCGCAGCGAAGACCTCGGAGCCTACCCGGCCATACCCCCATCGGTCTGCAAAAATGGGCGCGCTTCTAGCAGCCCTCTGGCCAGGCTAAGCTCAGAGCTCACTCTGCCTTCTGAAACGCGACAACTGCCCGCACCAGCGGCCTCCCTGCAGCAGGCGACACCACGAGACGATTATTCCAGTGTTCCACGCCACAAGCTTTCGCGAAAGAATGGGACATATTCTAACAATGTTTTCAATTCTTGCATTTGAAAAAGACTGAAAACGTATCTAGTTAATGCTGTGTTAATGGTATTTGTACTCTGTACCATCTGAGGGTGCTGCCACTGCAGATGACTACTCAAGAAGCAATGCTTCCCTTCGTGTTTGCCGCCATTTAACACTAAAGCCACCAATGATTTGGATTCCTAACTGTTTCACATTTCCAGCACAAAAGATCCCAAAGTACTTTATTAACGCAAGTCCAGTTTGTTGCATAACTCTTATCCCGGTGAACACTCCTTACAAGGTTAACGTGACAGGACTTGAATGAAGACCTCAAGGCTGCAATTCTTTATGCAGACTATCAATCACCAAAGCAGCAAGCACTCGGGGTGGAACTACAGCGTGTGACACTACACTGAATACAGGTGCAGGGGAATTTTGATTAAGAATACCAGGTCAAATTCCAAATTTTAAAAGATTTCTATTGCGTCTTCACTGCCTGTGTACTGAGAGGAACCCAGCACGATTCAGTTTAGAAGGCACCTGAGGAATTCTCCACCCCAATCTCTTGCTCAAAGCAGGGTGCAGTATGAGGTCAGATCAGGTAGCTCAGGGCTTCATCTAGCCTGGTCTTGAAAACCTCCAAGGACGGAGGCTGCAGAGCCTCTGCAAGCAGCCTGTTCCAGTTGACACTCATCACCATGAAAAAGTTTTTCCTCATAACCAGTCAAACCTGACAAGGAGTTTTTAAGACCTGTGTGGGAGCCCTTCCAGTACTTACCGAACTCAACTTCACAGGTAATGCAATTTGCTTTCTTGAGATTCCAAATCCAGGGCTCCAAAAAGCAGAAACCTCTCCATCAAGTTGACTGAACTTTGGAAATGATATCAAGACTTTGCGTATCACCTGACTGATCATCCTTACTGTAGAGCTTTGAGAACTGATCTCCAGAATACACTTAGAGACCCTCAGCTATAAAACCATTTATGAGTTAACTATTATACTATTATTTCTTCAAAGTCTCTTTTGCATTTTAAAAAAACCCAAATGTAATTCTTTTTTAATTCGCGGCTTCATTGACATGCGAAGTCATTTTGGGTGGTAAGTGAAGCAGAAATGACAACCAGTCCGCAATGTTTGTGTAACTGAAGTCTAAAGAAGCCTGTTTACATGTAGTTTAACACTGAAAAGAAACTCTGAACAGCTGAAATGCCTTATAAATAGCTCAGACCCAGAGGAAGTGCAAACGTCTGCATTGTGAATTGTAGATCTTAATTACAGACAATGGCTGGTACAGCAAGTAGCACTGAAAAAAAAGTGAAACAGTTGCACTGTTCATGGTTGGCAATAATTCTTCAGGAAAATATTTACTATCAATCAGTTATGAGAAAAGGGACTCTGCGCTCATAAAACAGCACGTTGCTTCTCATACCAGGACCATTTTGCTTCAGCATAATCTGAATTTAAACAGCTTGTTTCCTGCGGATATAATTTTGGAAATAAATAAAACAAGTCTATCAAAATCTGGAGAATGTGTATGGTGGGGTGGGATGGGGGAAAGCAGGAATATCACATTTCTTTCGCAGTCATTTGCAAAGAGGTTATTAGACCAAGGGGAAGCTAAAGCATAAAGATTGTCTTGACCTAAAAAAAAAACAAAAAACCAAGAAACTCGCAATTAAGATAAAAGTAGACATGTTACTAAGAAATTAAGATCATCATTAGGTCAAAGCTCTTAGATAAACCTCAGATGCCGTTTTCTACTTGTGCTGTCTAAATACTGACAATTCACAGTTTCAAAGCACCTTTTGAACATTAAGTAATCCCAGCAATGTCCCTGCAATACCGGCCATTCACACAATCCTCTTTTTACAGACAGAATACCTACACCAGAAGATAAAACGACATGCTTAAATCTCTGTTAGCCAGTGGCTGAGGCAGCGTTTATCAGCCTCAAATACTGTCGTCCCAGAGAAAGGTAATATCCAAGCCACAAAAGGGGACACTGCTACCGAGGGGTCTGGAGCTGGAAACATGTCCACTGACAGGCCCTCTGCATCATTACACAGAAGCTTAATACTAAAAATTAAGGTAAGATGGAACTTACTATCTCATTAAAACAGTGGAAGGAGTATGAGGAAACCGAATGCAGTTAGTCAAATAATATTTGTTCATGATTAAATTGCTCTAATGTCAGTCCCAAGGACTGGAAAGGCTTCAAACGCACTGGAAAACTACGCATTATCTGAAGAAATACTGATCAGTGACGTATCACAGCAGAACTCTGAGATGGTTGTGCTGTTCATGCAAAGCAAATGCAGGGACGCTCTCAGGAAAGAGAAGCCATCAATCTGTGACATAGCAGGACTTGAGAGTAAAACAGGGACACTCTTCAGACCAATTTGTCCTATTGCCAACTGGAACATCCAGTCTGGAACCCTAAATGTTCATTAAAGAATACTCATGGTTTCTCCTTTGAATTCATATAAAAAAATCTGAGCTCGATGTTACCATTGTGCAGACTATTTTTATTCTAAAAATTCGGAAGTAGTGATGCAGAAAGAAGACAAAGGATGGCAGATTTCAATTACCAGCTACTTCCACCACTCCCTGTTTTAGCTGAATCATCCTGAATGTAAAATGTGTAGCTATAGCTAAATACTATTATACATCTTTGGAAGAAAATTTCACACAGCATATTTGAAGTGCCAAGCCCTGTTCTGTGTTCCCAGAACTGAGCAGAACATAGCTCTGTCCCCCTGTACACTACAAGCAGCTTGCTGAGCAGGAAGAACATCACTACATGCTTAAGCAGGACTTTTCATCCAAGGGTCAAAAATGCATCATACAGTTAAATTTCACAACATTTCTGCAAGGAGATTATTATTCAGTTCCCCTTTTGAAGGGGAGCAAGAAAAGTCATCATGGCAACAGAGAACAAAATCACAGTGCTAAAAATAAAGGGTATAAACCCTTTCTAGGTTCCTAGTTCAATACTGTAACCACTGCAGCATGCATATTTAAAAGTACGATGCACAGCAATCAAAGACACAACATGCTTAAAATACCCTGAGAAGTCCTTCTGTTTGCCAGGACCTTAAAAAGCAAGACCAGTTATCGCATGTGGGTAGCAAGAAGCGGCCTGAAACACAAGGCTGATTTTTTAAGGGTGATGTGCTTGACTGTATTTTTCTTCCTCCTATTTCACTTATCTCAGATAAAGACAGAGGCAGAGAACCTTTCCCAGGTGCTGCTGAGTTCAGAACTAAGTGGAAACCTGGGGATGCCACTTAGAAGGTGTCTTCGTGCTGTCTGTGGCAGGTGTGCCATAGGGTGCCTGTCTCTGGCACATGTAGGAAAGAATTCAATGTGCAAAATGAAACTGAGAACACTTCTTTATATAGCAGAT
>Ga0181612_126223_pt1 | contig 10037 bp, 10 predicted proteins | sample HoacroProtozoa21_FD_119630 | JGI IMG/M metagenome (GOLD analysis project Ga0181612, IMG submission 119630) | Hoatzin crop microbial communities from Cojedes, Venezuel. Combined Assembly of Gp0051906, Gp0051904, Gp0051908
AAAAACTCAATCAATGCACATTCTTCCAAACTAATGCATAACCTGATTGCTCTGGAAACGCATGAAACACATCAAAACAGAAGATCTATACACTCCATCCACCATTTTTCTCATGACTTACTATAGAAGGCGCTAGTTCAAAAAATTTCCCAGAAATCTGTCTCCACTCAACAATTTATTCCAGTTTCCATCCTCTTTTCCATCCCTCTTCACGATAGCTCTTGTCAGCTATCATTATAAGTGAACAACACAAAGGCTCAAAGACATACCCTCTGGTTAAAAATAAAAAATAAAAAAAATCCCACATCTTTCAAGTGTGAACGGGATTAATCACACATAATAATTATACAAAGTGATAACACTTATTATAAGATCACATAAACACCGTTAAACGAACAGTGGCAGTAACCTTTAGGAAGGAAAAATAAAGCCACCAAAAATAATACAAATCAAAGTTTCTTTTGGAAAGACTTTCTGGGTAAGGCTTCTCTGAAACCCTTAATGAAACTAATGCGCAGCATTTCAAAGCAAGCGACAGTCACAGTTGATTTACATGTTCCATACATCTTCAAAATGCAGTATAAAAAACAAGTACAGAATACGGGTGGGGAAAAATTACTGGTGCCCAATCTCTCATCCTGCAGCTGTCCTCAACAACTTAAAAACCTCATTTTCTAAGCTTGTTTTCTAGATCGTCAATGCAATTATACAACAATTCGTACTCTCTATATTAGCAATTCTTTGTTGAGCTTCATGCAGTTCTGAACCAAGGCTTTCAAAGATTTCTTTTTTTTTTTCCCCCTTGCATTAGCTTTGGCTTCAAACATATCAGCCTTTTCCCTGCAATTGCTTTGTTTTTCTTGAGAAACTCCGCTCTGTTGAAAGTTTGGTTTTGATCTCATATTATCACTCATTTTTATAGTTCTCACTAAGTATCTGAGGAATAGCTTCCAAGAAATGCTTCACGGACAACCAGATATTTGTTAAGAACAAGTAAATCCTGGTGAATTCTAGTACCAAGAAAATTTCTTACCCCAACTCCCTGGGTTAGCAGAAGATTGCGAAGCACTTCCACGATGGCAGAATATGGCCCCATATGGGACCTTTCAGATATGAGGATAATGCAGCCCACAAACCCACTACGGCTCCCCTGTTCCAGGACACAAAAATGTTAGAAGCTTTCCAAAGGTGCATAGGCAGTCATGGAGGGGAACATGTTCTAAAGACAAAGATCAGGCAGAGGGGAAAATTGGGCAAAGATGCAGAGCAATATGTAAGCTACAGAAGTTTAAGGAAGATGGACTAGAAGAAATTTTTCTGTACAGGTAGTTAGAAAGACCAAACATCTTGAAAATTTTGCATCTCTAAAGATATTCGGTGTGCAAAACCACAAGGTCAGTAAGCATTACTGGGAAGGCAGACTTAGGGCATGGCAACGACTACATGAAAGTACTGACACCACAGACCATGCATATGTCGAAAAAAAACCAAAATAATTAAGGATGATACAAAATTTTGCAGGCCATCACCAGAAGGGGTTTTGGGCCATATTCTCAGTATCACAGAGCAAAGAGCAGGCATGAACCTGAACTGAGGATGCATGGTGCCCAGCATCACGAAGAGAGGGGTCTGAGCTGATGACAGTGCCTCTCACAAGTGAGACTGCAAAGAAATCACAGATATTCTCAGAGAAATCTTCACCTTGCAGAAATTCAGAAATGAAAGATCACCTGTCCTTTGCTAAATGTATGTATAATTATAGTATGAAAATGAAATGGCTTTAATCTTCGTACTAAATAACAGCATGTAAGCAGCTATTATAAGAAAAACAATTGCAAACTGAAGAAAGGAATGGCTTGTTCACAGAATTTCTTTCTTCTCCTCTTTCAAATGGGTGACATTTTGCTATTTGCCTGTTGTCCAAGAAATTGTTTGGGATCGTTAAATATATAAGGGGCTTAGATATCTATATTTTACCTTTATGTCAAATATTTACATGTCATACATAGGACCTCACCAAGGAGTTGTTGTGATTAGTTGCCAAGAAGCATCAAGAATCAAATACAATTGTTAATGTTTAAGAGTTTTCCTGTTTATTTCTACAAACATACAGGATAAACACTGTCAGTCCAAAGTAAACTATAGAGTACACATTTTTTTCCAAAACTAATACCCTATAAAAGCCTGGGATGGTTGAAAACTAGATTTAAACCAATTCATTCTGCTGACTAGTACCATGTGTGAAGACTCAAGGAAGTTTCATAACCCAGAGACCCTGTTAACTAGCTAAAATTATCATTAAAATGCTACCCTTGGTTTAGACCTAACCGTTGATGAAGATCCTCCTAAACACATCAAAATATGTGGTCAACATTTGGATCCAATCAAAGTATCTCAACCAGATATGGGATACAGTTTTAAGAAACAAAACCTCAAATTCAGCTTAGATTTAAAGGAAATAGAACAATCCAGTAACACATATGTACAGTATCATAAAATCTAAGCCGCTGCGCCAGGGACTGAATTTTGAGTGACATTCAAAAGATTTTCATTAAAACATCCATTTGTTTCAGTCATTTGAGAACTATTTAGTCGCTTAACTGTCCCACCTGAATTTTTTCAGATGCCAATTGACAAAGGAAAATCATTCCAACTAGCGATAAATCCCCGCTTTCACTGCCAAGAGTTTTCATACCATAGAAAATTATTGGTCTAGAGGGGATGACTTCTTTCTTCTTGAAATTTAGCTCCTTCTAAGAAACCTATGTAAAATTAAGTACTTCATTAAACTGACAATCTGGTAAGTCTACCTTTGTGCTTTGTTTCTTCTAAGGCAAAGTTAAAGAAGACGTGAAATGGAAGAAACATTCATATATAGAGACCAGTAAAGAATTTGTACAATTCAGTAGGTAGAATGGTAAAATGGGGGGAAAAAAGTAAGAAAATACAGCTTAGGTCAAACAAGCATTCATTTTCTTAGCGGTTTAAAAAAAACAAAAAATATTCAACATGCATTTATTTCAAAACTGATCACGCATAATTAGTTTCAAAATTAATTCACTACATTAAACCCTTATATTACTTGTTTTTAATTTAGTCTCAATCCATGACATTACATATTCTATGCTAGACAGACCTTCTTCTAAATATGCATGGTCTTTGAAATCTCTGGGTGTAAATTTATATTTTAGAGGCAATGCTTCCATGAGAGCTCATGGCATCAAACTTCTCTTTGAATGAGAAGAAAGCTCCAAGTTTACTAAGGCTTTTCAAATGAGGTGTATAAAATAAGTCTGTTCGCTTGTGGTTATCGAGGATCAGAATGACTTTTCATCAAGTAAGAGCATTAACAGCAATACCACCTCTCAGATGATGTTCCAGACAGATGATTTTTTTTGTATTTGGAGAAATCCAAATTTTATAGCCTATTATATCTTTTGTCTTTCTTAGTTGCTGTACTATAAATGACTGCACGTCATTGCCCATTAAAGCATTAAATTCATCCATGTTTGTCTTCTGTCCTGGTGTGCTTTAAGTGGCCAAAAAATTACAAAACTTCTGAAAATTTCCTCCGAAATACATGACAAGAAAAATGGCAGAGCAGAATGAGAAAGTTCATAATTTTAAACAGTTAAAATTAGAGTAGCAGAACATGGATAATAGATCACAATTGCACAAAATAGGTCCAAAGGACACAGAATTCGGATATCTGGGCAGTTTTCAGAAAATCGTTGTATTTTTGAAGAGCAGGATAGTCCAAGCAAAGAATAAAGCTAATAAAGAATATTTCTGAAAAACAGAAATATTATCATAGCATCATTAAGGTTGGAAAAGACCTGTAAGATCATCAAGTCCAACCGTCAACCCAACACCACTGTGCCTGCTAAACCATGTCCTTTATGGTAGTCTACTAGGTACAGGTAGAAGCACTGTATAATAACTGAAAGATATCTTACATCATGGAAGTAAGGACTAATTTAAGTGCAAGTTAAAATACATGATGATGGCTGAAAAGCTGTGAGTGACTAGAAAACTGTGAGAAGGAATTTGAAAGCAAGGTTTTGCTACATTTGTTATTCAAAATTACATCATGGAATACTTGGTCACTGAGGTGATATCAGGAAAAAAATCTGGTTACGTAGAACAACCACCAGTCTGCCACATGTCTGGACAGCATATTGTAAAATGGACCTAAGGAGGCTCATGAGATGTATTCCCTTTTCTCAAGGTCACTGTGGCACAAATAAGGGCTTCAGCATTTGTGACCTGTGCATTACATTTGAGTTATTATGTGTAAGAAAGAAATTTTTGAAAGGACTTCATTTTGTATCGATATTTATGTTTTTAAAACTATTCACCATATTGTAAGAAAAGAGCAGGAACTAAAATTTGGGATTGTTGTATGCTTTGCTCCTGCAGCTGCCCCACTGGCATCATTATTGCATCTCAAGGAGGAAGGGGTGGGGAGGGTATTATTTTGCTCATTAATAGCCAATGTGGTAATTGTATGAAAACAGCTCCCCCAAAACTAAATTCTGACAAGTTCAGGGGATTTATGCGTTTGTTGGCTTGGAGCAGTTTGCTCCAGAAAGCACGAGTAATAAATGGTGGTATGCTGCTGTTTTAGATGTTGCCAAAAGAAGTCTTACGAGGTCAATGTGACAGCCCCTGCCAGTCACAGGAAAAAACTCATTTTGACATCGATGATCTCCAGGTCACGCTTGAGGGGACCAAAGTGAGTTAGCATCACCGTGGAACACATGCAGCCTGCATTCAAACACCAAGCAGCTGCCGGAACTTGCCTCTCCATCTGAGAAAGGGCCCATTCTGTGTCCTGCACTGATTAAAAATTGTCGTTAATGAAGAGCTTCATTTTTCTACATTTTTCTCATAGTAGAGGAAAACAGATTAGAAGTGTGAGGAAAAGAACCTGTGGACTAGCAAGATTCAAAGCAAAAATAGGGTTCAGACCTAAATCCCTCATATGGCAGGAAATCCCACTACACTTTTCTCATTTTGGTGCTTAATAATTGGTCATTAACTCCTGTCCTGCGATGAACAGAACACACTCATCTACTGCTTACTTGACAAGATCAGGCTCATGTTGATTATTTTAACAGACTAATTTAGATCAGGTTTCTGTAGTTTCTCTAGGAATTTGCCAAGCAGAGATTTATCAGATTCCATATAAATCTATGTCAGGGGAAACTTTAATGGAAATGACCACATTAAGAATTCAGGATTGGGCCCTTAATAGCTGCTATAATTTATCATCTTTTTAATATGGAGAAATCGGTAAAATGAAATATTCTAAAGACATAAAAGTAATAACCCAATCATTTAATATGAAAGAATAACTAGACAATACTGCCCTGAAGAACTATAGATAGCCTGATGGAAAGGCACTGAATATAAAAGCCAGCAAAGCAACAGTATTCATTTCAAGGAAATACTGTATTAATACAAAAAAAATGCCAGTGAAAGGAAAGCAAACCAATCCGTTCTTCTACGTCCTGGCCATTTTTTTGGAGGCCCTCAGAGATGGTGTTTGTGGCATTATCACAGACAGAAATCATTGTCCCTGCTTCAGAGTGTGTGAGGGAGAGACAAGATACTGGCCACAAGCAAAAGAAGCTGAATTCCTTGGGAAAAATTTCAATTTCAACATGTTATGGGCAAGAAAAATGAGCAAATTTGCAGTAAGTAACTATTAGCTGCATTTTCATCTATAGCTATTATAACTCTATAAATACATGTTTTGAAGGTAACATAACCTAAATAGTGACTCAGAATCAAAGCAAAAATGTACAAAAATGAGAGGCTGTCATTTTAGTCATAATATTAAAATTAAATACAAATTCTAATAAAAAAGAAAACAGTCTGTTTTACAATTGTACCTACCTGCGACTTTGCTTTCAATGAGAGAGATCAAATTACTTTAAAAAGGAGATTGATACTTCTACCTAAAGGGAAGCTGAGGCATGGAAATTTGCCTGCACTGGTCTTAGAGGCCAGTAGCAGAGCCGTGTTGGAAGACGAGCAGTCCAGTAAGCTGGATCTGAGACTGGGCCACCAAAATTGTGTTGGCAGGAGCAGCCATGGGAACATGCTAGAGGTGTGGGTACACCCTGAATCACAGCTGGTCACTCCATCTTTGTAACTTTACCTCATCTTTACCTTCCTTTCAGTGACGGTTGCTGATTCCCAAGAAAAAATGGACAGCTGATCTTAAAAGGTTGCTTACTCTTGTGGATTTCGACCACTCTTGAAGTTCCCAAAGCTTTGCCACTGCTCTGAAAGGCAACATAAAGACAGAAATCTCTGCCCAGCTGCTGTCAGTCTGAGAGACTCAGGCTTCTAGGCACCTTCAGATTTCCATTCATAAGGTGGGATATGGCCTCGAAAGTCATCAAATATAAAAAAATGTTACTTTTTTACTAGTGGTTATTTTCAAAGCGAAGTGCCTTTCTACTGTGTGTTCATAAAAGATAAAGGATTAGAATGAATATATTTAAAAGCAATAAAAATTTCTTAAAACATAGCTGAAATATAGAACAGAAAAGTCTTTTTTTTCTGTAACAGGAAATTACCATTTGCCTTTTCTAGTATTACATGAACTGTGATAAATTCATGTTTATGTGCCAAAGAAATAAAAAAAAAGCCCTCACCCAATTAAATGTGTGTGTGCTTCATGCCCACTGCTACAGAGGCAGGATACAAACTTTTATCTTTGACTGCCAAAGAAAATGGTTGTATAGCTCTAGAAATGCTTTACTGAACTACAGTAACACCATTTAACAATTTAGCTAACTGACAAAACAAAAAACACTCATTCGAATTTGTAATATGATATATTGTCTGCAACTAATTTAAACAATAAGCAAGCCAGGATGTGAATTGTTATCTGAGGCCATTTGAGCAAAATTTCTTCATAAGCAGGGGGTTTAATAGATTACCTCCTAAAATATATTCTGCAAGTGGACAGCTTGTATGGCTTCAGAACAGTTAAATCCTGCAGAGAATTCACTAACTGAACTTGCCAAACTTGTCATTTTCTGATAAAATAAATATATACATAGGCAAAACTTTTATCTTTAAGCTGCAGATTTTTATTTTTCCTTTTTTACTGTCTTCCAAATCTCAAAAGTTTCCTTTGCATTCAGGTATTTCTAAATGCACAATGAGACACAACCTTGAACCAAGCAAACAAAAAAAAGTCAAAGCGTATGATATGCTCTGGTAGGTTCCTGCAATGCAAAAAAAAAATTAGCTCAAATCCCAAGATCCATCCTCAGGAGCTTAATTGCTTCAAAGAATAGGAATCTTGTCAAATTCAGTCCAAACAAACATAATCAGTATCTTTCAAAGCTGGTTTGACATTGAGGAGGCATGGAAAACAACGTAGGAACCAAAGAAACATACATCGATGGTCTGTCAAAATTTTTTGTTAGACATGATGCTATTATCAAGGCACATCAGGATGAAATAAAGTGACCTAGCTGACCACAGGCTTACAAATGTCTTGGGAAGGAAGGAAAAACGGTGAATCAAAAGGTAGCTTTGTTGCACGTCCCCCCAGGCCGTCTTATTGACAGGGATGACAATGGTCCCAAGATGCACCATTATCTATGACCAGCAAGCAGACATCAAATGCTGCCGAGCTGTCTCTGTCAGAATAGAAAATGCTGCTCAAAATATACAGGGCTTGTTACGTTTTGTTCAGCAAAGGTTTGTCAAAAGCCAGGGTCACTCTGTGTGTGCACTGCCCTGAAGGGTAATTTTAAAAGGCAGGAGAGATGCACTTGATTCTTCAATGTTTCTCCTGGAAGGAGACTTCGAGTCTGTGGATGACCAAAATGTTTTGAAAATCAAAGAATGACTCAGAAAAAAATAAAATAAAATAAAATAAAACAAAGTAAAACAAAGCTAATAAATGTTCATTACGGCTGTGTTATTAGAAGGCAAGCCACTTTTCAAAATAAACAGGTTAGGGAATTATACCCATATTTAGATGTTTTTTCAATAAAAATTCAGTTCATTTCTAATACATCAGGGGTGGATGCTACCGTAAAGGCATGACTCAAATCATGGTGGATAAGTGCACGCCCTTCAAGTATCTGTGTTGTACCATTATGCATTTAATTGCAGTAAAAATATTTATACTGGCGAGAAAAGAATTGTTAATATGGTACCCTTTAGAAAGAAAAGAGAGAGGCTGTATATACAAACGCTAACCTCAGAAATGTTTGGGTAAACTTTGTTTTTCTGCGAACATCTGCTAAACACACGCTGAGGAAAGAAAGTCCAAATGCACTTTACTAATTGACACAGAAATCTTTGTTTAAGAACTGTGTCGTTAAAAAAAAACCACACCACCACAAAAAAACAAAACCTGAGGGTGAAAAGAATATTTCAGGGGGTGAAAGACATTATCGATACAGAAAAGGCATTATGGAATTTGTCCACTGGTTCTGGCTTACGGGTCAGCTCTTGCTTTTTGCCCTCAGTGGTCATTGCTGTGTTACAGATGGGCATCACTTTACCAAGTGAGCAGAAAAGTGGCCACGAAAGCTCCCCAGTGCTGCCCTGTACAGACCAGGCAACACAACGTGACCCTCCACTGTTAACTTTATGGTTGCATCCTGCCCTTGCAATGTTAATTAAATGCCATATGACCCTCTCTGTCCATGCCCCAGGTCGCTGGGTGCTCGGTGGCACACAGCGGGTCTGATGGTCCCCACTCCGCTGCTCACCCCTGGAAAGATGTACGTCCCGAAAGCATCATGCTTCTTCTCCGCAGTCCTCAGCTATCCAGATCCGTGTCCCTGCTTGCTTCTGCTGTTGACGATTGTGACTCCTCAGAGCATGTAATTGTCTTATTTCTTTCCTTTTTAAGGATAAATGACAGAATAAAAACAAAGGAAGAGAAAAGAACAATCCAGTTACAGTCTTTTGCTTCAGGTTTGCAGCTCCGAGGTTACAGCTGATGCTCCACTGTCTGTACCCATATGATTTTCAGGACAGAAATTAGGATAATAGTCTATCAAAAGTACTTTCTCTCCTCCTAGGCCAATCTCCAGATGATAGATATGATCCTTTTGCATCTCATAGGATGTGCTCTTTTGTCCCCAAACACAATGCTACTAATTCAATGCAATAGTTTCTTTTTCCGTTCGCTGGAAGTCACAATATGCTGTGAGTAAGGCTGACTCGTCTTTCCTCCTGTCAGAGGACTCTTAAGTGTCCCAAGAGACGAGTGAGACTTTGCACAACAAGTATTTGCCCACCAGTACTGCTTTAGCAATTTCATCATAAGCTTTATGTGCTCTTGCTTGCCCTTTTTTTCCATTACTCATTATTTACGTGGACTCATACATAACATCTGGATTTTAATGGGAGAGGTGTCCTTTGGTTAAATGCTACTTCTTATTATTTTTTCAGCTGCCAATTATCAATATAGACATACATGGAGGAAGAAACAAGCAAACAATCAAAACTGAATATGCTCTTCATCAGTAAATTCATAGTTTGGCTAAAATATCTGCATTAATATTCTTTCACTTTCTAGCTCTTAAAACCAGGAAATCTTACTAGTGACTTCCGCGCTGTAATACTCCGTGGGAAATTTAGAGCTTTAAGGTATGTTTAGCATTTTGACATCAAAGTCTTCACAGAAAAAGAGTTGCCTGATGCCATCTGGAAGCAAAAGAAGGCACAAATACATCTACAATCCCTTTTGCCCACAATTCAGTCTTGCATGAAACAGCTCCCTGAGACCAGAGACACTGGACCAAACTGATGTGAAGTGTGGTGGGTTCATTCTCTGCCGAGCCAGGTTTCAAGCAGATGTACCACACTGACAAAAAAGTCTGCAATCGTTCCTTTTATAAAATCCTGTTTATTAAATAAACCCTGCTTTGCTCACCACTGTACTCATTTTCATGATTTCTGACCACAGCAATATATTTAGCCTCCAATCTTGTTTTCACAGTATTTCACCTTTGTTTAGAATCAAACTAAACTGAATAAAAAAAAGC
>Ga0181612_168978_pt1 | contig 10037 bp, 5 predicted proteins | sample HoacroProtozoa21_FD_119630 | JGI IMG/M metagenome (GOLD analysis project Ga0181612, IMG submission 119630) | Hoatzin crop microbial communities from Cojedes, Venezuel. Combined Assembly of Gp0051906, Gp0051904, Gp0051908
AGCGTGGGGCCGTGGGTCCCCGGCCTCCACTCGGAGGGCTGTGAAGTGGGAAGCACTTATGGCCCAGGGTAACAGAGGGCTCACGGCGAGCCAGGGAGCCTGGGTTTGCTGAGGATGCGCTGCCCTGTGCAACGCCAGGGCATGGTCCCACTGCCGCCCCATCCCTGCTCCAGCCTACACAGCTTGGACTAGAACCACGCTTCAGGACCTGGCCTATGGCTCTCGAGTGCACTGCCCGTGCGGAACAACCACCACTGCTGACACTACCCACGTCCCTGCAAGACAGGGACGGTGACAGAAATGGCCAGAAAACACAGCTCCCACTGTGCACCAAAGGTGTTTTGCTCCGCAGCCCGGAAAAGCCGCCTTTCCCAGAGCGCGGCGCGTTGTTCCAGGCTTTTAGCTCGCAGCTCCAGACCTCCACCACACCTCCCTGGCACAGCACACGGAGAGGAGAGCTTCAGACACAATGGCTGTTGAGCTCTGACCCCCGTACTTTGTCTAAATTCCTTTAATCCCCTAGGAAACCGCCTTGTCCAGCATTCGACAGAGCCCTCTGCCCTGGCATAATGAATATTCTGAATTCAAAGACAGACAGTAATGAAGGCATTGTTTAATATGGCAGACTTTTAAAAGAGGATAAATATTGCCCAGCACTAAGCCGGAGCGCATTGAAGCTTCATTCATTCCTACAGTATTTGCAAATTTCCTGCGACACTGGAATCATTGTTTTGCGCTCATGCATGGAAACCAGATAGTACGGAATGTCCTTGAAAGACTATCAATTTAATTTTTTTCTTTTTATCCTCCAGCTTTGGTTTAAAACCCAGGCAGTAAGAGTTTCCACTTTCAGACTAACTGTATCTCTAATTGCCAAACGCACCACGATGGATGTTTCTGACATAAACCATAACTGCTGTCCGACGGCAGATGCATTCAGCGTTCGGCTTAATTTGACATAAACAACATGCACTTAAAAAAATCCTCCCTTAACAAAATTCAGAAGGAGAGAAGAGAGGAACTGTCGACAATAAAATTAAGTACTGGCTCTCAGGAAGTTCTCTCTGGGCAAAACTCAGGGAAGAGCCTGGTGCTGCGACATGTGAAGAGCCCGGGACTGCACGTGGTGGTGGAGGAGCTACCGACCACGGGCTCCTTTGCTGTCCTCCTGCGGCAGATCTGCGGTCGCAGACTCTCAGTCCCAGGAACGGCGGCCAGTACCGTGCAGGGCTGGGTCACTACCACAGCCCCTGCACTGAGACAGACTAACACCAGCTCTAAAGGAAGGAAGAAGCTAAAAGGACTTGGCAGGACAAGCGAAAAGTGCTGCCCAAGGCAGCAGAAGATGAACAGATCACGGAAATATCAGTGTCCGTTCCCACCAATGACCTGGATGGGATCGGTTATGGAGCCCCAGCGATGCCCTAAAGATCTGCTTTCCCTCTTTCCCTTGCTGGGTGGTGCAGGGAGAGAGCGGCACATCCACTCCCCCAGCTGAGCTGGCACCGGCTCTCAGACCGGGCCAGGGACGCAGCCCGGGGAGTCACCACGGCTGGGCACGGCTCCAGCCAGCAGCGCTCTCCTCTAGAAACCTCCTTCTGCAAAGGGCCGGGGACTGCCAGCTCGGCTGTGTCCAGCAACAGGCACACGAGGACAGAAAGCGAGAGCTGTCTGTGGTACGTACGGTTTGATTCGTCGCCTCGGCACTCATGCCCTCCTTCCTGACGGTGAGGTCGAACGTATCCTCCACATCTGCTTCTAATACAGCTTTGGAAATGGTGACAATTCCTTCCTTGGCACTGAAATTCAGAGAGCACCCTGCAGCCGAGCTCTGCTTGCAAGGAGAAAAGAACTTTCAAACTCTCCTTGGTACGGGTGCACATCGGGTTAGTCCACAGCCAAAACATTCAATTCCACACAAAGTCCCTGGTACAGATCTGACTCTGCAACGCCACCGCTGGGGTGGGAGAAGTGGGGTGGTGTGTGGACAATCTTCGGGTTAGTGAGCAGTACTTGGAATACTCCTGTATTTCATCTGAGCTTCAAATTCTTATTCATCTGAGCTTCAAATTCTTATTTTTACCAATTAATTTCTCATTAAATAGCTTAGAAACATTGCCATACAACACAAAAAGCTCACATTAAATTCAAAAGTCTAACCCCCCCACACTCATCTTTCTATTTTGCCGTTAAGATAGAAGACAATGACTTTTTACAAGCAAAAGAATGCCCCATTCAATCAAAAACTGCTCCCGAGGTGGGTCGCCCGTAAGCATCTCGAGGGCAGTTCTCCCTTGCCCTTCTACCGCTGTAGGTCAGACCAGTCCAGCGTGTGAGGACAGCGACCTGCTCATGACCACAGCGACCATGACTTGTGGTCACCTGACTCCTCCGACATCTAACTTTGGCCCCTGCTGAAATCAGAGACGTCGAACTGTTAATGGGCGAGGGACCAGAGCCCTCAGCCCCCCCGGCTGCCAGCAGCAGCAGCTCTGAAATTCCTTCAGGTTAGGGAAGCAGCTGCCCTGGACCTGTGAACCAGAGGCCAAGGACCAAGGAAGCAGCAATGCGAATGCCTCTGCTTCCAGCGCCAACGCTTCTGCCGTGCCAGGGACACCGCGCAGCACCGGACCGCAGCAGGCTGCACTGCACGACTCTCCACAGCAATTTGTGTACCGTCCTCCTGAGCTGGGAACTGGGAAACCTTGGCAACCCTCCTTCCAGAGCAGCTTTGTTAAAGACACTCAGAAAAGCTCCCCCTCGACTCCATTTCAACCCAGACTGCTGGGTGCAGCTGGAGGTCCCACATGATCTGTGGCTGTGCAAAACCGCTCTTACCTTGGAGGAGAATGTACAAGACCAATCATATAACAACGGAGTCTGTTCATCATCATCCAAGTTCGGGTCATAGGATTTCTCACCATCCAAGATTAAGTCCTGAGTGTTGGACCATACACGGTATGACCCCCCATCAATGATTGGGACCAGCTTACTTGGTATCACAGTTACATTGGCAAAGATGCTTTTGGACAACGGGGTGTCTCCAAAGGAGACAATAAAGATGAAGCAATAGTTCCCAACTTCCAGGGCAAGCTTTGGTATAACTAGCTGGGGCCTGTTCACATCAACGTTCGGCAGACGGATCCTGCTGGAGTCATCCAAGTTCATGCAGCTGGGTGCTCGGTAGATCTCCCACAGGTGCTCTGTCTGGTACTTGATGCACCCTCGGAGGTCAATCTGTGCCTCTAGGTAGTTCCTCTGGGACCGCTTCATGACTACTTGAGGGGGCAAGGCTAACTCCACCTCTGGCTCCTCACACTCCAGGACTCCGACAGTGACACTGAGCTGGGCTATGAAGAAGCTGATGAGATTGGTGGCATTCACCTCCACCAAGTAATCCCCAGGGCTCAGGTAAGAATAGTTGGCCACTGCAACCCTGGTCATCTGAGTGGAAGAGCCATCCCCAAAGGTCCACAGGAACTCAACACTCCTGCTGCTTGGCACCACAGCCGCCTCAAACACGGCTGTCCTGTTGACAAAGGCATTGGAGGCAGTGAGGGACACTTGGACTATTGGGTCTTGGACCTGGATGGTTCTGGTGACATTGACACTTCCCAGGTCATTGAAGGCATTGAGGTGAATCTCCAGCAGCCCTGCAGCTTCTGGAGTGTAAGAAACACTCTCTCCTGCCGCAGTGACCACAGATCGACCTTGCTCTTTCCACAGGGAGAACTGCCAGGAGAATGACACACGGGAGCCCCTTCCCACCTGGGCACTGAAGCTCTTCTCCGTGCCTGTGGGTATGCCTTCCTCACAGCAGTTCAGCAGCCTGACATCACGGATGGCCTCCAGCACAGAGATGAGCACCTGGGCATGTGCAATGCTGATTTGGTTCTGCACTGTCACGGTCACCAAATAATCGCCGCTCTTGGTGAACTCATGCGTGTACTTGGACCCGTTGAGCACCACAGAGTAGTCCCCGCTTATGCTCACCAAGTAACTCACAGAGGTACCCGACAACATCCTGATCACAAAGGTGACCTGTTCCCCTGGCTCCACCACCTTCTTGCTGGCAAGAACTTCCAGTCCTTGAATCCTGTCCAGCACTGAGATGTTCCTGCTGGCCAGAGCCCAGCTGATGTCATTCGATGCATTCAGATAGACGGTATAAAAGCCTGCTGTGGGGAACAGGACTGCCACAGACTGGCCAGTCAAGGTGCCAGTTGGCACCTCCCAAAGCCATGTCACTTCAGTCCCTTTCTGCAGCTCCCCCTCAAAGACCACCGTGGAGCCTGATGAGACATACCTACAGTCCAGTTCTGCAGTCCCTATACTCAGCCCCTCTATGACCTCCTCCACACAGATATAAACTGTTGCATTGGTTGAATCCAGCTTGTTTTCTGCTCCGATGACAACCTCTATCACTCCAGGGCTTTGGAAGGAGTGTACAATAAAGGGTTCAGAGGTAACAGGAGAGAAGCCATCCTCTAGGTACCACACATACGTAACGCCAGTGCCACTGGTTATGGTGGTGCTTATGTTAACAGAAGCATTAATAGCAACTGGGTTGGGGAAGGCACAAGGCTTTAAAAGACCAATGCTTTCAATGAACTCCAATGTCCTGTTAGCAGTTGCGCATCCCAGCATATTAGTGGCTTTCAGATAGACAGTGTAGTTTCCAGCTTCTAAGATGCTCAACGAGAAGGTTTTCCCAGTGAAGGTCTGCACAGCAGAAGGACTGCCATCCCTTTGGACCACCCAGCTGTAAGAGATGTTTGTCCCCTCTCTAACCACTGCCTGCAGATGGAGTGTCTTGTTAGTTGGGAAATATGCGTCCTCCACCAGGTCACTGCTGGTCACCTGCAGGCCTTCAATCTGCTCCAGGACGTAGACGTAGATGCTGTCCTGCAACGAGCTGATCTTGTTCTCTGCTGTCACAATAACATTGAACGTGCCCACAGACCGGAAAGTGTAGGAAATTGTGGAGGAGCCTTGGATAGGAGTGCACCGATCACAGAGGATCCATGAGTAGCGGATGGCACTGCCAGCTACAAGCGTGGCTACAAAACTCACAGAACCGTTTAACGGCACCACTGTCCTGCTGGCATTGATGGTCAGCCCCTGGAGCCGACGTTTCACTGTGATGTCGATGATGGTCTCGTTAGAGCTCACATCATTCCGGCCTGTCACACTAATAGTGTAATGGCCCGTGTTGTTGTAGGAGTGGGTGGCGATTTGCCCCAGCTGGGTTGTGCCGTCTCCAAAGTCCCAACAGTAACTCACTTTGGTTCCATTCATGCTGGCAGAGAACAGGTAGATCTGGTTCAGCTCCAGAACACTTGTCCCATTATACTCAATCTTTGCTAACCCAACCGGTTCCTGGACTTCCACAAACGCTGTGTCATTGTTGAAGGAGACATTGTTGGAGACAGTCACCGTGACCAGGAAGACCCCTGTGTTCTTGTAGGTGTAGGTCACTTCAGTCCCACTCGATCTAGTGGACTCATTGTTCCCGAAATCCCAGCGGTAGCGGTACTGGTAGAGAGGAACGGCACTGACCTGGAAGCTGCTCTCCTCACCCAGCCTCACAAACTGCTTGGAAGGGAGCAGGGTGACATTGACTATCTCCGGCTCCACACAGACGCTGGTGAAATAGTGAGCCTTGTTAAACCTGCTTGAGAGAGTCAGGGAGAGGGGGAACGTCCCACTTCGGGTGAAGTTGTGCATCACCACAGGGTCCCCACTGATCGTGACATTGGACGAGCCATCTCCAAAAGTCCAGTCAAAGATGTATTCCTCAGGATTCCCCGTCACATACGCAGTGAGCTGCACATCCGGGTGCTCGGGGATGCAAGCAGCAGGCTCTATTTTGAGTACTTCCAAGACAAATATCCGAACGGGCACAGTCTGGGAGACAGAGTTGACAGGATTCACAGCTGTCACGTTCACTGTGCAGTTGATGTCCTTTATGTACACGTGTTCTACCACTGGAACCTGACTCTGCAGCACCGTCCCGTCCCCCATATCGAATATCCAGGTGATACTGTCCCCTGTCTCCACTGAAGCATTCAGGGTCACAGATGCTCCCAGCTCTGCTGCCTCATCCACGGAGACACGGAGCCCAGTTATCTCTTCAAACACTTGGTAGCACTCAACTGTCTCCACACTGCTTATGGTATTGTTTGCAGTCACGGTGATGTTGTAGACCCCTCTTCTGGGGTAGCTGTATGTCACTGTAGACTGGGTCGCTGTGACCAGTGAGGACCCGTCCCCAAAGTCCCAGGTGTACACGACGCCGTAAGGAGATGGCAGTGGATTGGCTCTGAAGGTGACCGGATGGCTCACAACTAAAACCTCCTCCTCTGCTTCCATCTTCACATCAATCAGGTAACTGTGGATGTGAACTGGGGTCAAGTGGGTGAGGTTCTCAAACTGGTTTGACACAAGAACCACCAGGGCATATTCTCCTGCATTGGGAAACAGCAGAAAAAGACCAGTCGTGAGGATGAGCTCGCGTAACAGCCTGCTCAGTGCTGCAGCAGTGGGGGGAGCATGACAGGGGGCTGCAGGGAGATACTCTGCTCCTGCACTGGGCTTCCCTCCTCCGACCCAGGACAAGCTGGAATTACAGCCAGGCCATGCATGTGAGGACCAAACGGCAAGAAGCCAGTCCAGCAGAGAAAAGACCTTGTTTCTGTTCGCTCACAGAACAGACTCCCTTCCTGCTGCCCGCAGCAGCGCGCCCTGTTCCCCTCCCATCAGCACCGAGCTCGCCTGACACTCCTCTGTCTGCTGAGACTGCCCAAAAAGGGGACTGTGTGCGCTGGACCTGCTTCTTTCAGCGTGGACAAACGGACGATGGCAATGGGTGCAGACTGGCATTCACTCTGCTCAGGAACCAGGTAATGACTTTCAAGCCATTGTTTTATTTGAAGGTGCCTTGTAGACCCCTCGCAACAAAAATGCCTGAGCCCCTTCTTCCCCAGAGAACCATCCTGAGCATACCTGGGTCTTGATAGACGTGTGAAACGTTGTGCTCAATTACAACCTCATGGACGCTGGGATCAGGAACAAGGAAAGACTTGTTGTAGGGAGGTTTGAACAGGTATGTCTCCTGGACACCATCTCCAAAATCCCACCTGGAGAAATACGCAAACCGTGTTACACTGCACAACAGGAGAATCATGGAAACCCCAGAGCAACCCTGGCCTGGCCTAGGTCTGTCTTTCAGGCTCAGGGCTGGGGTTTGCAGAAAAAACATAGGAAGCATAATGCCAAGTATCAAAGCGGTAGCTGTGCCCAATGCTGCAGAATTGGTGCTGTGAGAGGAGTACAGCACTGGTAAGAAGAGGAGGAACCCCGTATTAAAGCAACGATGCAATCCTTCAAAAGAAAAGTATTTCAGCCTGAACTATAGGTCCCAGTCAGTGTGACTGAACCACACTTGCAGCGATTTCAAACTAACGAGACAGCAGCTGAGAACTGGGCCATTCGACATCCACTGGCCCTGGGAAGAGAAAGCGTGCAGGCACCACTGGTAGGCTACGCGCAGAAGGACCGTAAGTTCAGGCAACTTGCGAAGGACTCACAGGAACATAGCATCCACAGCTGAATCAACCTGAACCCTTGCTGTAAGCTCCACGGTGCTGTTCTGAGGGAGGACCGGCAGGACACCCAACACGGTCAGGTTCTTCATCTTGTTCATCATCTCCACCGTGACATTGTAATTGACCGTAAAGTTACTGACGTGGTTGGAGGCGGTGAGCTGGGAAGGACAGTGGGACAAAGAATGCATTTGGGACCACCTTGCCGTGCTGCCCTCTCCCAAGAGTGGGGCTTCTCTGCACCGAAGAGGTCCCCCGGGCAGGTGAGCAGGTTAGGTCAGAGAAGAGGAGCCTGTGGGACGGGGAGGCAGGGGCAACAGCCTGAATGGCACTGGAAAGCAGCACAGACTGGAAGGTCACCCACCCGGCGAAGCCACCTCTTGCTGGAACCACCACATCCACACCACTAAAGCCAGTCCAAGGAAGGACTGGTTCTACAGCAAGAGCACAAGAAGAGCTTCCCATCCTGAGACTCCTCTGGCTCTGAACTTGGCAGTTACCCTTTTGCCTCCTCCGAGGTGCCCCGCACTCTGTCTCCAGCTGCTGAGCCCAGGAACTTGCTGTCACCAGCAGGGCAACAGCCATCCAGTTTCCTTAGGACAGTGGCAGACGAGTGGCTCCAAGCACAGAGAGTGGGGATGGGAGAGACTCAAAAACCAAGCACACCAAGTGCAGCTCCAGCACCCTGGGTGCAGCGGGTACAGAGAGGGAGAGCAAAGTTGGGCGGAGGAGGGAAAGGGAGAACGGATGGGCAAGAGACTGAAGAGAAAGGACAGAAGCAGAGCAGGATCCTCAAGATTATCCAGGCATGTCACACTGGCATGGCACCTAACGATGAAGCATCTTGCCACCTCCTCACCTGCAGAAGAGCTGAGCTGCTGACAGAAGGGATCCTTCACACCTGGTTGAACTGAAACCTCCCACCCCAACAGATAAAGCAAGTTTGTGTCTAGGTTTCTGTGGACCTGTTACACCGAAGCCAGTCAACCCCAGACTAACGCCACCTTGTCAGCTCTGTAAGTAAAAGCGATCCAGACTTGTCAGCACAGTGCTTCACCCAGCAGATCAGCGCTACTCAGCATAGTGCTGCACCAAGCAGGTTAGTGCTAGCATGCCCTTGGAGCGAGGGCTGGTGCCTCTTCAGGAAGCCAGCAGTTACCCTGCGAAGGGGTCAAGCAGCTTGGAGCCAGACCAGGACTCAGCGTGGCAGTACAGGGCATGATAGAGAAAGATGTTCTCCCCAGACACAAACTCCTATTCCACAAGAGATACCTCCCTCTGTCCAGACTCTCTGCTCTATCCTTCTTCTGGGGCCATGACAAAACCCAGTGTTCCAGTCTGTGCTGGTGGAAAGAGAACAGCACAGAGACCAGAAGAGCTTGTGGCAGAAGCTCTGTCCTGGCTATGGAAGCCTTACGTTTGCACCCTGCTCCTGCCTGGTTCTGAATCCACATCTCCTGCCTGCCACAGCAGCAGCTGGCACCCTGCAGCGGGGCTCCCTGCCTCATTCCTGCCGGGCAGGAGTTAGGACAGACACTCCGTGGACAGAAAGGAGAACATGGAGAGAAGAGGAGAAAGCAAAGGTGAGGAAGACAGCAAAGTCAGCTGCAATGGAAGAATAGGAAGAAAGTTACTGTTTGCATTTGCAAGAGCAGCTCAGTGAGAAACAGCAGCAGAGCTCGTTAGGAGCACAGAGAACACCTCCACAACTCAACTCTGCCTGCTCCTCTCCCTGCTGCTTTTCCTGCTTCGTTTGTGGGATGAGATGGAAACCCAGGATTGAAATGGTATCACGGGAAAGGCCTTGGCTTACCGAAAGCTTGTACACGGCTGGGCTTTGGTAGATAACGTTGAAGACAACATTGTAAAAAGTGAAAGATGGCTTATCGTCTACTGTCCATCGGAAAGTCACATCTGACCCAGCTTCCATCACAGGGACGTAGCTCTGAAAGGCATGAGGACATTTCACACTGGTGCAAGACAAAAGCATGCACAGCGCTTCCCAGGAGATCTCCAGCTGAACTGGAGAGGGAGCAGAGCCAGACTGGGAGGCACCACACACCTGTAAGACAGCGCTCTCCGAGCACGACATAGAGGTGCAAGATCATTTGTGGCTTTGTTGCTGATAAAAACCGACCCTGACTCCACAAATCAAGAGCAGAGCTGGGAGCACAACCCATACGGCCTGCTCCCACACCCTAGTGGCATGCTCTTGTGATCAGGTCTCTTTCTTGGTGGCTAAACAACTTTCCAGCATCTTTGCAGAAACATCTTGGCTTTAGCCACACCTGCAAGCTGAGTCTCTGACCCTCGTCCATGGAAGGTGGCTGACTGAATCACAGAATCACAGAATGGTAGGGGTTGGAAGGGACCTCTGGGGGTCATCTAGTCCAACCCTCCTGCCAAAGCAGGGTCACCTACAGCAGGTTGTAG
>Ga0181612_168985_pt1 | contig 10037 bp, 3 predicted proteins | sample HoacroProtozoa21_FD_119630 | JGI IMG/M metagenome (GOLD analysis project Ga0181612, IMG submission 119630) | Hoatzin crop microbial communities from Cojedes, Venezuel. Combined Assembly of Gp0051906, Gp0051904, Gp0051908
AAAATCATAAATTTGGCATGTGTTAATATACATGAGTCACGTTTTTTTTAAAATTGGTCTGATGGTATGAAAGAGAAGCTTATAATAGGAATCTAAGTTTTATCCTTCATTTTGAGAGGGTAAGCATATACATAGGTCACTTACACATGTAATTCAGTGTAATATAATTGAAATTTATAAAAATGATTGCACTGAGAAGAGTGGCTATGAATTTTGGTAAGGAAGCTGTTGTATATACAAAGTTTAGTTGAAGCTAATGCTAAAGCAAAATAAATCTCATGGATGACTAAATTGTAGTCCCTGGGTCTGTAACAATCCTGAGAGAATAAAGAAAATTACTTTTAAAATATTTTTGTTCTTCTGGTTTTAAGCCAGATGCCTTAAATTCTGAAAATCAAGCCTCAAGTGACATTCCCCTCCAGTGGGAAAAGAAAGGAGAACATACGCTCTGATCCTGCAGAATTGTATTTGCTTCATTAACAATTGAAAAGTGTAGTTTAAATACTGAACTAATGTTCTCTCATTTCCACTCCCGTGTTCAGTCGCGCTCTCTTTCTCACTCACTCTCATTCGATCTATCTTAAAACAAGCATATTTACTCTGAAAAAATATCTTTTAACTGTGATGAAGGAATTAGAACTTTTGAAAATTGCAGAACATTTGTGATGAAGAATTATAGCTTCTGAAAATTGTGGAATATTAGATTATCTACTTTGTGCATTTCAGGGAAATAGAACTGAACTGGAAATACAATTAATGAATCATTGTCCTGTGTTTAGATCTTGGAATTGGCTTCCAGAACTCCATTTGGAGACAGCAAAATAAGCTCATCAATTTTAACGTAATCATAGTGTTACCATCATTTCATCTTTTTAGCAGATTCGCATGAAACTCAAAAACTCTTCCAGTAACAATTACTTCAGTAAATACAGTTTTATTCTAGTATACAGTTGTCTTAATGTAAGTGGCTAATGGCTATTAATGTGTGTTGGGTATGCATCATAAAAATTGTGTCATAAAATAAATATACGATGTGAAAATTGAACCTACTGTATTCTGCAGGACAGTTACTTAGTTTAAGGCAGGATTTGAGCACACCAGCTGGAAACCAGGAAAAGAGGAAATTATTTCTTTAGGTCACCGTGTTGTGTATTACCTGCTCATGCTGTTGTCTTACCGTAAGCTTTCCTAAACTTGAGATACTTTCTATGGATATAACATGGTCTTCCTTAGCAGCTAATGACTAGGGAAGATGAACAGTGTTAAAGGTACTATGTTACTGATTCAAGATACCAACATCAGTAAAATTGCTTCATTGTACCGTGCTGGATTATTGTGATTACTTTGTTTTAGCCAAAAATTGTCTTCTAAATATTTAAAAGATAGCTTTTTTTTTTCTTATTAATTTTAAGGATTGTGATTAAATGTTCATTGTGAGCAGTGATGAATGAAGACTCGCTTTTTATCAGTACATAAAGATTAAAAGCGTCATTTAAAAATTAAGTACAGAGTATAAATGTTCAGTTGTTACTTTGGGCAAGAAATGGTGTCTTTTCTATTTCTAGGTAATTAAAAAAAACCTTAAAGTGGAAAATGCCTCTTTATAGAACAAAGTTATTTTGTTTTATGAAACCATGTTCTGTAGCCTGACCTAAAAGTCGATTAAACAATTCAGTCATGAAAACTCTGAGAATTTCCTGGCCCCTAAGTACTATCCAAAATAATCTTATAATTATTCATGTGACCCTCTGAACCCAACAGCTGAAGTACAAGCAAACAAATAGGCTTGGATTCAGTGTCTACAAAGTTAGAAAATGAGAACTAGATTTCCTGTGCAAAGTAAAATGCTCCACGCAGCTATATGCCGTGCGTAGGATGCGTAAATTCTGCAGCTGTAAGAATATGCCTACTGATCTTCTACAACAATATCAATTACAATTGATTATAAATGAAACTTTACATTTATGCAATGCTTATGTTTCCGACTGTAGATCTAAACGCTGGACTGTTTCTAATAGATTTGGAAAGATCTGCCTTTCAATATAAATCCACAATGTATAGTTCTATAAAATCCTAATATGAGTCTTTATTTGATATAAATAATAATAGTGATCATATAAATACGAAGACAGGTTTATTACAGGTACTTTGTCTTTGAGCTTTGACATATTTAGCCTGAGCTTGAGACCTTTATAAGCAATTAGCGGTTCGCAGAGATGCAACATCGCGCTGTGTAAAAACTGAGTTAGCTAGTGCAGTGAGCTTTAACCCCTACCATTGATTGTCTTTTGACTTTTAATATCAGAGACATGGGAATGGAATAGACTGTATGCTTTCTGAACCAGTTATGTAAGTATATTTCTTAAACTAATATTTTAAAAAAACAAGTAGAGTCAGAGTTTTGCAGAAGTAGTTATAGCTAACTTTGGCAAATATATATAAGACTGTAGAAACTGGACAACAAACCAAACATTTAAGGGCTGGTGAGACATGGTCTTCAACAACTGTAATTTTTAGGTTTTGTGTTTGATTCTTTGTTTTTAAGATTGTCTTGTTGACAGGAGCTCTCTTAATTTTTTTTTTTCCTGTACTGTGGGTTATCCCTCAAACTTACTGTCAATTTGTAGTTCAGAAATATGCAACTAAGCTCATATTTAAAAGTTGTTTAAATAATCAATTCTCATATGTGGGGATGCAGTTATTTTTACATGTGTGAGTTCTGTGGAAGCCTTTCCTCAAATAGAAAGATACGATTGTTAGTAAGGTACAAAACCATACAGATTTCTGCCTGTATCTTGTGTGGGTTGTTTGTTTGTTTGTTTGTTTCTTAGAGAAAATCCAGACTCGCTATCACTGCACATGTAGAATAATAGTTGGAAAAAATAGACACGTGGGAAGAGGGTTGTTGGGTTCCTCTACGCTGAATGGTCAGTGTTCACCTGCCTTGAATGTGCCCGTCACACTGTCAGTGTTTTGAAAATGAAAAAGATGAACGCGATGCCTGTTTGAAACATTTAATGACCTAATTAAACTAATTAATTTACATCTACCTTTGAAGAAAGTTAGCCTTTAAGGATGTGTTAAACAGAGGTTTTGGTGGCTTCTGTTAGTATTGCTTACTATTTCTTACTTGCATTTGGAAAGCATCCCATTACAGTTTGATGTTCCAAAGATGTACAACGAAAGGCGGAAATTTACAATGAAAATATGCATCTCTCTTGAGTTGAAATTATTCAGTCATGGCACGTTTAATATTCTAACATCTAAGTGATTTGACTGTGAATTATTTCAGTCTGCTTTCTGACGTGGAGTTTTAATCCTAATTACTGTCCATTTTAGATAATGCACTTAGCTACAGTAAAACTTCTGTTCTCTATTGAAAAGTCAACCAGCTAGTCTTGTTTTAAATACTCTTTATAGCACACCTGAGAAGTTTTATATGGTTGGATTATCTTTGGTTTTCATCAGTAAGAGATGTCAAAAGTCATTATTAATACATATTACAAAAATAATACGATTTTAGAATGAAAGTATGTGTGATGTCTATACTTTTATGTTAAAAACTCAGTAGACAATTTTGAAAGCTGATAACTCAAGAATTTCCAGTCCGTGTGATCAGATGTATAAAGACGTGACGCACTTCAGACTAGTAAAACTATCATCTTCTCAGTAAATATATAAAGGTGTGCATTAGCTTAGTAGTTACATTTAGAATATGTAGTTCCTTTTAGAATACAGTTGAAATAACACAGGTGTTTGAATAGAGTATATTTAATTTATTTAGTTACTAAGACAGCGTATTTTTTGTAAGTGAATTTGTTGATAAAATTTTTGAGGAAGGAAATAAAATAAGAGAATACTGGCATCACAAAGAATGGACAAGAGTAGAACAGTTAACAGAAATTTAGCTCAGGCTACTAGGTTGAGAAGTACTAGAAAAATATAAAAATTATGATTTAAACTGAAGAAATTAGCAAGAGAATTTAGTAATCGAATGATGAAGAACTATTAAGAAAAATATTTTTTCACATATACTTTTGTGCCAACAGAAATTATTAATAGCTGACCCTGACTGACCAGAAAGTGATATTTTCAGCCTTTTCTGGGTAAGATCACAGAAGTGTCACTGGCAAGGGCGTTGCTTCACATTGCTGAAAAGTGATGTGAAGAGCTTCTGTGTTGTGTTTGGTGTCATCCTTTCATTTTCTCCTTAATCAAATTCAAATTTCAAGTACTTACAAACAATCTTTCAAATGACAGTTAAGTGATGTCTTTTGTCAGTCTCTGTTTTATACCTTAAGATGATTCTTCTTAGTAGTTATTTGGCTCTAAAGTGTGTTACTGGCCATGAGAAGTAACAAGCACTGTTTTGCCATTCCTTCTCCATGGGACCAACGATTGTTTAAGAGCAGGACTTTCTGGGGGTGGAGATGCTGTGGTAGATCGGTGCCCCATTTATACCACACTGCTTTTTCTGTCTTCCAAATCCGTGAAGTCCATCTTCCCTTCCGTAATGGCTTTTAAAATAATGACTACTGTTACCTTACAGAAATGGAAAATTAGTAAGTAATAGCAACCAAGTTTTATCAAAAGTGAAAATGATGACTTGTTGGAAGTTTGGGCCTGCAGTAACAATTTGTGGTCATAAGTAAATCCAACTGTCAAAAGTATTTGTTTTTTTAAACCTGTATCATAATATTATTGTGATCACAAATGAAAAGATTTCCCTACTAAAGACATTGGTCATATACCAGAACTGAATGGGGATGGCTGATGCAATTTCTGAAAAATGTTGAGTTATGTTTAAGGATTGTCTCTGCAAGACAGTTTGATCCTCATTAAATTCAATTTCTGCTCCTTGAAATGATCTCATCCTTAACAGGATGCAATTCATAAGAAATATTGGCTGGTGAGGTAATGCATATTCTGTAATTGCAACTGAAGCTGTAGAAAGTTCACAGAACATCACTTAATGAATATTAATATTTGGGCACATCTGTGCTTGTTCACTCTTTTGGTGACCTTCCAGCTGCCATCAATAATGCTTCCCGTGTTACCAGGGTGAACTCATCTGTTTTGCTGTGTCCTCTGTTGCTCTGTGCCACGTTGCCCAGTTACAACTTACTGTGTAAAATTTGATACACAGCAAAAATAGCTGTTGAATAAGCGAGCATTATTGCTCTGTAGCATGGTACTCTGTCTTGTGCTCTGTCCTGGCACTGTAAAGATCCACATCTTCCTAACTGAAGAGAGAGTGAGAATTTGAAAAGCCTTTGAGAAAAGACATTGCAACAAGGATATCATCAAGGCAATTGCTGGAAGGGTGACCGAAGAGGACAGGTCACTGCAGTGTTTTATCTAAATTGTTACAACCTGAAGCTCATTTACAGAAAAGCAAAGGAAAACATCCGGGCCTCCCAGAGTGACTGTAATGCTAGATGTTACTGGAAAAGCCAAGAGTGAATTAGAGTTTGTCATGAGTATGCTGGAACAAGCATTGACTCTTATGATGAAAAGGTGCCTGAAGACCATTATTCCTTTCCCGTGATGTGTTCTTTCCTTCAGGTATTTAAGAGGACTGGACAGACTGCTGCATGCACCTCTTATGCCAGTCATACACAGCCTGCCCCAGGGAGGGCAACTTCCTGTTGACTCAGTAGATTTATTCCTATTGTAAGGAGAAACTGATAGTATGTGCTAGACTGTATCTTGACATCGTGTCCCCCCCAGTTCTGGGCAGTGAGGGCATAACGTACAGTGTTTGCTTTTACTTGCTGCCTGCAATTGCAAGTAGAGATTTTTTTTTAAAATCACAGTCTTGTTAAATACACTGGAAAAATGCACATGATGCAGAAACCCCCTCAACCTTACTTCATTTTACTGCATCTCCTTTCTTTCGTCTTTTACCTACTCCTTCTGTGGACTGCATTCAAAGCATCCTTGATGCAGTGACACTGAAGTTCTTTCTACCTCAGCTGTCTACTCAGAAGTCTTCCCCTTTGTCTTTCCTGATGCTTCCGTGCTGGTCTGCTGCTGCAGTAAACAAACCTTTCAGTTTCTTCCGTTCTCAGAGTAGTTCCTGGTTTTCTTCTTTGTAGTGTCGCAGACAAAAGATGAATACCACCTGTGAACCACACCACCTGGAACGTGCCCAAACAACCCTAGAGTAGATAGTGCATTCGTCAAGTACTGGGCAAAATTGTAGCAGTGCGTATGTATTTTGAGCAAGGTTTTCTCCCCACCCCCGTCCCCCCCAAGACGATAGTATTTCTAGTATATTATGAGGTACATCTAAGACTGAACCATGGCACTGTACTCTCTTATTCTCTAGGCATTTTTTTCAAATCTGAAGCAGTATTTCAGCAGTTTAAGAATATTTTAAGAAATTTTTCCATTACAAAAATTAGCATCTCGGCAGTCAAGATACTCTATTTAAGCCCCATGTGAAAATACATAGAGAGAGCAAGATATGAGCAAATTAAGATGCAGAGAACACTGTTAACCCCTGATGTTCTGAACAGTCTTTGCACAGTTGCATCTGTTCCACTGCAAATGTCTGTTCATAGCTCCAGCTTGCTTGCTGATGAGTTGCTATTGCAGCTCTGGGATTACCTGCATACAGAACTCCTGAGGCTGTTCTTTGTCATCCCAACATGCTGTGGGACATGGTGACCATGTCACACTGTGCCAAAACAGTCCTTTACTGCTGTTTCTTGAACACAAATGCAAACCTGCAGCAAATGGCTGTGTTTCAGCAAAAGTTCCTTCAAGTGGTAACTGTTCTTCTTCGGCTGTTGGTAAAGCTGCAGGCAGGCTAGATGGCAAGTGTCGTTGCTGAAACTGCTGTTGGTTCTGCTTTGCAGGGCAGTCAGTGTCTTGCAGAGCCAGCTGAAGGGTGGCATTCAAATACATCTCCAAAAATTATTGAGCATGAATGAGGGCATTGTGATGTGTAACCCTTTATCTTCTTTTATTTTATTTTAATCTGAGACGATTGTAAATACTCTCAGAATGTTGCCTGCTAGCCAAAAAAGATGGATCATGAAATGCTGGGAGAGGATCGATGGGAATTTTTGAGTTTGACCCCAACTTGCAAAACTGCAGTTGCTTCCAGATCGCTGTTTCCATATTTGCCACAAGTGCACCTAGGGAGAAACTCTGCAGTAGAGTGTCATGACAAACAAGAAATCAGAGAAGCTTGGGATAGATAGTGAATCTGATGCAAGTTTGAGTGGCAGTACTATTTACTGAAGCTTGTGGATGACTCTCATCATCCACTTCATCTTGAATAGTAAGTTAGGAATAGAATTTAATGGGCCGCAGATTTTATCTTCTGCCCTACATGTCTTATAAAATAGCAGAACTTAGTAAGACACATAGCCGAAAATTGATAAGCTGTTCTGGTGTGTCTTATTTGGTCACAGGCCACCAAGTGCCACCAAGGAGATAATGTTCTAACAGTCTAAATGTCTAGCTTTTGCACCCTGGACACTGAAAATTACTTACAAAAAACTTCACATTAGTTCAGTTTCTCAAAAGGATTTCTGAAGGCCTCACCTATTTGATTGCTAACGTGAACAAGCTAAGAAATAGCCCTGACAGAGGAGACCTTTCTGCTGTTCACAGCACTGTCTGTCAAACACAGTAACATCCTTTGGCTTTGAACAACCTGCATAGCTGTTTGAGATGTGGGGCTCTGGCATGTCTTCTTGAGAATCTGAAGTATATGATAGAAAGGCAGACACGTATATATACTATTCTAGAAAGAACAGAAAATGCATTCAGTGTTTAATGTATTTCAGTTCTTATCACTGATACATAATCAGAAATTGTAACAACAGATTCAGGTGGATGCCCTGTCCCTGGAAGTGTTCAAGGCCAGGCTGGACGGGGCTTTGAGCAACCTGATCTAGTGAAAGGTGTCCTGCCCATAGCAGGAGGGTTGGAACTGGGCGATCTATAAGGTCCCTTCCAACCCAAACCATTCTGTGATTCTGTGTTTTAGAAAGTTCATTAATTCTTTCTTCCTGAAAATCAGAAAAGTATACATACTGAACTTGTGGCACTCCATTCATTTTCTTCTATGAAAGTCATGTAGGGATGGTCATTCTTTGATCTTTTTGAGTGCAGAACATTTGAACCAATACTTGGTTACCTTCAGTCTCTCCTGCTGCTACCGTCTTTATTTTTTTAAATGTAATTTTGTAGCTGTATCCCTTGGAATGCATACTTAATGCATAGCAACATGAAGCTTCTGTCCTGAAACAGACAGATGATGTAAAATTGTTAAAAAAAAAAGGTAAATTTATCAGTCTTTTTTTTAAGAAAAAAAGTGTATACATTTGCAATTTTGCCATAGGAAGTTTGAGTTGTAATGAAGTTGCATACAGACATTTGTTAACTTGCTGTTCAATATTAAATATTTTTTCTTTTAGGCATATCTTTCATCTACATTTTTTTGAAATTTAAGTAAAATATTTTTCAAAATTTTAATTGGTGACTTTAGCTGTAGCCATTAAAAATACGATAGACCCATTTTTGCTGTAGCTTTTAAAGTTTTATTAAAAGAGCTTTTTTCCCTTGACATTGTAAACATCCCTTCCTTACAGAATCTGATTTCTTCCTGTCTTCCTAACCAAATTTTGTAGTGAAGTTCTCTGCAGAGATGCCTGAGCTTTATGAGACCACAGAGAGGAAGCTGGTGAGGGAAGCACTGTAACTAGATTCTGTGGTGCTGTAAGCAATAAGCATGCACAAGCAAGTAAGCCTTTCAGAAATGGGATCTCTGGCAAACACAGTGCTGAGAAATGGGTAATTTGTCTGGACCTAGCTTAGGCTGGAAATCTTGCAGTGCTTTTCCAGGGCTGGCCTTCAGACCATTATCCAAATATCTTTGTACCTCTAACATTTACTCAGACTAGATAATTGTAAATGGAAAGTGGAGAATTGACTGTACAAAATGGTGTGATTAATTTCTATTTTTGCACAGCAGGAATTATTTTTTGAAAATATGAGCTAGGTTAACAACAAGGTCAGTAATTATTTGGTATTGGCTTAGAAATCTGTATGAGTTCACATGACCTGACTTTAAATCCCAGATCAGTGGAAGACCTTTTTCCATAGATTGGTTTGATTTTCAGCATTTCTGCAGATCCCAATTGACAGTTGTTTGTTTCAGCAGTTTTGAAAATCAAGGGGTTAGCAACATAGCATTGTTTGGAGAGTAATGAAGTGACTAGTTCTCTCACAGTGAACTAGATCAAGGGATAAATGTTAAAAATAATTCTGTCCAAAATGGCTTTTGTGTTTGTAGCTAAAAGAAATGTTCCTTGGCCTATGGCCTCACTCTTGTTTAAACAGAATAATGTTGAGCGGTATTTTGAGATTAATTAGATGAACAGTTTTTCAGGTAAGAAGGTTTGGATAAGTAATTTATTAATAGAAATTTCATTAGGAAATTTGTTTATTTCCACTTATAATACCGTTTTTTTAAAAGGTGAGAATGGTAAGGAGTAATAGAATATTCTTTCATTTTTGTTTAAACTGCCCCCCCGACCCTACAACATCCTTAGAAGAAACTGGCCAGTGACAAGTGCTGGCTCTGGGTAGGCAACATCTTTACAAAAAAGCATTTCTTAATCTATTCCACATTTGTACTTCAGCAATGATCTTGAAACGTCGTGGACTGATCAATGTGGGAATGGTCATAATCTGAATGAGATAAGTCTGAGAATACCCAAGATCCTCCAGAAAATGGAGTGACTATCAGCATCACCTCTTTTTTAAATTTGATTAAAGAAGTTCTCCAAAGTGTGATGCTGAGTGCGTTTTTGGGGAGACATAGAAGTGAGGTATTGACTAACCGTGCATTAATGCCTGTTGCTTTTGTTTTGAGCAAATTCTTATTCTGGTAAGCATGTTTCCTATTTCAGCACCCTTCTCCCCTCCCCAGTTCACTCTACGTATGCGTTTCTTTCTGCCCAGTGTGCTTTTTTCATAGCAGACTGCTGTCATATTCCATACTATACATATTTGAA
>Ga0181612_156962_pt1 | contig 10036 bp, 8 predicted proteins | sample HoacroProtozoa21_FD_119630 | JGI IMG/M metagenome (GOLD analysis project Ga0181612, IMG submission 119630) | Hoatzin crop microbial communities from Cojedes, Venezuel. Combined Assembly of Gp0051906, Gp0051904, Gp0051908
GCTCTGGGCGCCCCGAACTCGGCCGGCGGGGCCGTGGTTGCGCAGGCCCTCCTCTCCTTAAGATTAAAAATGAATATAGTAATTACAGGGGCCTTTATTACAGAGCTTGCAGCTGTTGGCTCCGCCGGGGCTCCTGTTGTGCGCGATGCCAAAGACAGGACACCGTCCGCTGAGCAGAAGGAAAAAATAAAATACCTAATTGCCGCTCATCAAGCGCGTGGGACGGCTCCCGTGCAGCGGGAAGAGCTCGGGCCCTGTGGGGACAAAAACAGAAAAGCGCGGTATTTGGTTGCGTCGCTATCGTCAAGTGCATGCACTAGAGTGAAATGAAGTCGCGTGACGTAGGCCCGGCGCTCGCCGCCTGTGGAGGGCCGCGTTGGCGTGTCTCCTGGTAGCTGCCCTGCCCGCGCCCAGAGCCGCTGCCTCACCATGCTGCCAGTGCTCAGCAGCTGCTTGCTTCCCCACCACCGTTCAGTTTTAACGCTGCCTCTTACTCCCCGCCATCTTATGCTGGATGCTTCTCGACCCTTTCCCATGACCTCATTTACCTCACTTTTCTATTCCTGTGTATTTAAAACAGGTGTCTCAGCTTACTGGAGTCTCCAAACCTCTTCGTACCCCCCCGCTGGGACAAGGTGGCAGAGGGGCACGCTCACTCGTCAGAGCTGCAGCTGGGCCCCCTCCTCGCCAGCCGAAGCCCTGCGCCCCCCACGCTGCCCAACTTACCCATTCTGCCATAAACTGGGGCATTTCTTCCCCTCTGCAAAGGAAATAACAGTGCTAAAACTTCTACGTCTGCAGTACGGATCTCTGCCCCTTCAGCGAAGAGAATGGAGGTCTCTCCCTCAGACCTTGTTCACGTCAAGGGCTTCCTAGCTCCGCTTTCTTGCACCTGTTGCTTATTATTCTGGTTTTCCATTTCGTTGTGGTTTTCTCCCTCTGCCAGCTGAATAATAGGTTTACGCATAGATCAAACATATCTGCGACACTAATGCTGAGTACGTATTACTTGGGAGTGAAGGAAAAAGTCTCATCAGTGTGGATCACTGGCAATGGCAGATGCATCGCTCAGGAAACAGAAAATCACTACTCTGCCAGCACCGATGATAGCGCCAAGACTGTATGTGGATTTAATGAAAATGTTACGATTTTTTATTAGTCACAGATTAAAATGGTTCAGCGCCTAGTCTTTAATGGAAATGTGGTCATGACTGACCCCACTTCAAACAGCAGGGATAAAAATAGCAATCGTACTGCAGATCAATGCGCTGGCAGAACTAAGCAGGGAGATTAACACTCTTGTATGCCAGACTCCAATGCCACCACACATACAGTTGCGACAAAACTTACTCAAAAAATAAAATACAGAACAGTTTCAAGCGGAACGGTATTGTTTTCAATATACAGTCCAGCAAGAACACAAAAAACTTGCCAGAGGTTATTACTATGCATGAAATAGTGGCAGAGCCAGAGAAACACTGTTTTTAAGTGCTGTGTCTAGAGGCTGAAGGGATACCTGCTGACTGTCTGGATACATTTTGTTCCTGTAACATTTTTAATCCTGATGGACTACCATCTGTACAAGAAGTTGGTATTAAGCTTAATGGCAAAATTACAATCTATCATTTTTTATTACTCTTAAAGTGCATGTATAAGAAAAACTGCACAGAAATACATTAAAACTTCCACACGACCTTGGTAACTGAAAAGATTGCATGCTAAAAGGCATAGAAAAATTAGATGATTTGAAAATGTGAGTTAGCCGGGAGAGAGAGGGCACATGCATTAGTAACAAATCTACAAGAAAATTGTTATTCTAGAGGAAAGCTGACCTTGTATTGTACTATATCATCTTTAAAATGACATAAATAATAAAGTGAAATAACCAAATGACAGGAGCAAATTCAAATACTAAACCACCATTTTAAAAATCTGATTCATTTGCCCATATTTCTGGTTTTATCAGATGTTTGTGATAAATCTTGTAAGCTTGAAGTGCTGTTTGCAGATAAAGGGAAGCAAAAAGGATTTCTTTGCGTGGGTAAACATGGACCCAAATTAAGTTAATGCTGAAGGAGGCCTTCTGTACAAGGTTTAGTTCATTTTGAGTAATGCAATTTAAATTCACATCCTTACTTTTTTCCAGACAATTTGCCCCGAGTGCTTACAGATAGATCTGTCCTAATGGCTTGCAGTGCTGTGCATCACACCGCCTGCAGAAACGAGGACGGAGGCTGACTGCTGTCTCGGGCGGATGCTTCAGCTTCTCTAGCCTGCCAGTATCCCAGGCTCCACGTGTCCGGGTTCGGGATGGGAGAGGCAGGCAGTCCGTATGTATTGGGGTCACCAGTGGTGCACACCCGCGGGGGTCCTGGGCTGGGGAGAGTGTTTGAGGCAGGGTCGCTGCTTGAGAAACAGACCATTTAGCAAGACCCCTGTGGGGAGGGAGGCCCGCTAGGCACGAAGCCCTGGCTTGCTGCGTAGCGCCTATCCATGTTTCGGATCCCCCCTGCCAAACGCCGGCCAGAGCTGCGGGGAAGCTGGGCTGTTGCGCTGCAGGCAGAGGACACGGCAGGCAGTGGAGCGGGGGATGCCGGATCAGCAGCTGTCTTAATCACAGCATGTTCTGCTGGGCGAGAAAAAAAATCTCAGGAGCAGACAAAAGGTAGTAAAATGGGCAAGATAAGCAAGCCACAAGGGAGCAGAGCCACACTTTTTGTTGTTAGTGAAATACAGGTTGGTTCACCTGTCTCAAGCTGCACTCTACTAGCTGCGGTGCATATGTTGCACATAGGCTGTCAAAGCCTCTGTACTAAATCTACTAATTCAGACGGCCTGCTGCCACTTCCTAAATGGTATGAAACATCCTATGTATGTGCTTCATGTGAGGATGTGACAGACTTCAAGCAAAGAAGCAAAGAGCTCCTTCTTTTATAGGCGACCTTCCTAGCAAAGTCACGGTTAGTTCTACCTTTAATTCCCAACACACGGAAGCACTGTCCTAGCTGACCTTGGGGAGGTCATTTTTAAATACCCTGCATGACGGAACTGAAACCTCCTCCCTCCCAGCTGCTAGGCGTTTGGTTCATTTCTGCTTTCTTGCTTTTCTCTTCAAAAATGTTTTCAGAGTGACTGATAAGGCATAATTCACATTTCTCCTGTGGTTTTACCGAGTACTGTAAAGCTGTGCACAAGCAGGTTGCACCAAACTTCAACAATAAAATCACGGTTCTAGACAGAATCTATTGCATTCAAACTAAATATAAAAGATAGAACAGAAGTGACACCAGCAGAACAAGAACGAAAATCTTCTTTCATCTTCATTCTTATAGGAAACAGGACCTTATGGACATACTGAGCTCAAGCAGAGTTATAATGTAAATTTTCTGTTCCAATAAAAGGAACAGGTAAAGAAAAAAAGACATCTAGCCAAGATCTCATTTTCAAGAGATATAGCAGCCTAGCGCTTCCCAGTTGCAGACAGAATGCCTGGGAAAGAGAGAAAAAATTTCCCAGATAGGTAAGGCAAATTATCATGGGTACAGTCAAATAACTGGAGCCTATTTCCCAAGCCTCATCCCTGTCTGGTAGGCAAAGGGAGTAAATTTACTGCAACCTACATCAATGAAAGTTTAGTCAAATATAACTACAGCACAGCCAGGATCAGGCTGCAAGTAAGGATAAAGGATGATGCTGCGACAGCACCAGCTCAGGACGCTGATAGCACAGACGATCTCATCAACAGGCAACTTCAATCTCAAACCATATGTCTTGGTGACCACATCATCCTTTGCCATGGGCATCTACTTATAAACTTCATATCAGAGAGGGTTTGTGAATTCTTAACCTGACTCAAGAAAAGGGCCTCACTTTTGATACTTGCAGAGACAATACAGTGCAAGACCTTTTGGGGTTTTTTTCCCTATTCTGTTTCTCCTTTTCTGCTTATTTTGTTATAGATACTGTAAGGGTTTTGGCAGGAGTAACTTATAAAATAAGAGAAAGAATGCAATCAGTGAGAAGTCTGGCTAGAGATTGTGTATATAAATATATCAATTTTAATGATAGGGTTAATTACCTTTGCATGTCTGGCTATAGCTTAATGCAAATATAACTCGAGTTAAAACAGGTCTGGCCTAAGCATGCTACATACTGATATTTTAGTTTGCTTATGCTACGAGAGTGTTGCTGGGGTATTTCTTTACAGTACTGTTGAATACTGCATGCAAAATTGTAATTTTAAAAGACACAGCCTTAAACAAAACCAGTGTGTTTTGTGAAATGTTTGGAACCAAGCCCCAGTTTGACCTGACCTGTGCAACACTGCAGGCTCAGGTCTCCAATCTTAGAAACCTTATGGGCAGGTATTTAGCTCTACTAACAAACACACTCGAGTGAACTGATTTCTGAGTGTTCTCCAAATCCACACCAAAACACAAAATTTGTCAGGTCCACCAAGGCCGTGATTACAGCAGGACTAAACCAGCGCTAGAATCGTGTTTAAAATTAACTGTACCCTGAAAAAGTCAGGGCAGACATAGCAAGGGTACTGCAGATCCATGTATTGGCAAAACTACATTGGCAGCTTGCCTGAAAGCTCACTGCTAGCGAGTATTGTCGGTCTCTTGCTGCTATTGGACCTGAAATTAATAGTAATAAAAAGAGAGCTTAGATATCTAACCAAGAGCAGCTGCTCACTCCCATAAAAGCCACAGAGGGAGCACAGAAAATTCCCATGGCAGAGCATCTATTCTGTGCCTCTGTCAAGTACTAGTTTACAAAACATCAGCCTATTTATAGTATTTGTGTAAGTGTGTATTTGAACTTGGAAGTGTTACCACCTTTCTTCTATAATCTGTATTTAGCCATGGTAGTCCAACTGTCATGGTAAGCAAAGCAGGTTTGGTGGGAGCAAATCCTAATAAGGTATCCCCTGGTATTGAAAATAACTGAGTCACAGTTGTAATATTTACACTATTTATAATACCATTAAACAACAGTTCATAGGAAACCACTGCAGAAACCTGTTTCCAGTGACGTTGCTGTTTTCTGCGACAGGTTGATCTTAGTGCTGAAGAACCCCAAGCCACAGCAGAGCCCTTTTTTTTTCAGAAATTTCAGTAATTTCTTGTCCACATCTCCCGAGGTAATTCTACAAAATTTAAGATTCATGTTTTGACTTAAATTAGAATACCCGCATTTCATCTGTATTTCAAATACTATCTGACAGTGTCCTGCTTTCCAGTGTAATTAACATTTTGTTTAGCCATCTTACTTTGACCATCAGCATTCCCCCCTCCCTCCAACAGTTACATTTTATAAAACAATTATTCAGTACATCAGCTCCTGAAAAAACTGTTTGCACAGATATAAAAAAGACAGTCTTGGGAAGCAAAAGACATTGGACTCAGGTATTCAGCTAACTCGGAGAATAATCACTAACTGCAACAGACAACACAGCATTCTCATCAATTAAAGCTGCTGAAGCTGTTTCTACTTTTGATTTTAATTACATGGCTATAAAATGGGACACTGAAGTTTTAGGCAATCAGCACCTGGTCCTCCAAATTAACAGCCAGTGGAATGGGCATAAAGGCACTTTCCCAAAGCCTGTCTGAGCGAGACAGCTCTCGATTTATCTGAATTAGGCTGTTAATACTGCCATGGAGCGTCTCATCAAATTCTAGGCTTTGAGGCTTTTCTGAAATTACACTTTGCAATAAAAAATACTGGCAAATGAATAGAAACCTATAACTTTATTTCAATTAACTTACATGCTCTCCAATTAGTAACTTCTTTCCTGTGTTGTTGTCTTTTACTTGGTAGTACATTCTTACTTCTCCCATGTGTAAGCAAATCAAACTCTCCCATGACTGACATCAAGTTTCTGTAGTTGTGCTGCTCCAGAATAGATTTTAGTTTAACTGCTTATATTTCAATAAAGATATTTTAATTATATATATCTACATACAGAAAGAGAGAGCGCGAGCAAGAACAGCTTCTAAAGTACTTAGCTGAGTACTGAAAAAATCAAGACACAGCTGTTACACAAAGTTGTACAGTACAATCTGAAAACTATATAGATTTGGCAAGCCTTGTGAAAAAGGAATAATCTTGCGCTATCTTAATGGTGCAATCCAAAATAATGGCTTTGGTTAGCCAGTCATGCTGCTACCCTTTTTGGTTTAGTTTCAGCTAAACAAATCCAGGCTCCTAGGAAGAATGGAAAGACGGTGAGGTTTAACATTTTACACTTCCTCAGTGTTCTTTGGGATAATTTTTCAATAAATTAGCAACAATTTAACAGGAAGTTACTAAATTATATAATGCAGAGTGGCTTCTGCATGGCAGGTTTGAAGAGCAGCTCTACTCTCTCTGGCTTCCTTTAGAAAATGCCTTTTCTCGTCAGATAAATCTGTATCACATTAAGTCCAAAGGCAACAAAATGCATTGAGAAATAGAAATGTTCAGCATGTAGGGAACACTAAACTTTGGAAGTATCTGCATCTGAGAGCTCAGCTTCACAGAGGGAGCTCCCAAACTTGCTTTTCAAAGGCAGAACCCACAGACGTTACCTGAGGAACCAAGCAGACGGCTGCAGGTTTGTTGTTTCCTCAGAGCACACCTCTGCTGTAGGCAGACGACACACTATTTTCCAGAAGACAGTAGTGTGGAGGGCTAAATAGGCTCCTAGGGAAAACTCTGGTTCAGAGCAGGGCTAAAAAATGATACCATAAATTTGTGTTGAATACTGTCTTTTTCACCTGAAAAAGGAAGCCCTGGAGAGAGGTGTTACAGCCCTGACGAGTGGTATGATGAGCGATCCCTTCAGATTATTATGTTCCATCTATCTCAGACACAAAAGTTAGCAGTGAAGCATAAAACCCCTCCCAGAAGAGAAAAGCTGGAGGTCTCCCAAGCATCAGCAGGAAATATGGTCCTGAAATACAACAGGGGAAAAAAGAAAAAGAAAGAAAAAACATTATTGATTCCGTAGTGCTTTCAAGGGTTATTCTGAGGGTCATCATGACTTCCATAGATGGTGCCTCTGTGCAGGCTATATCATGCAATGTAAAATGCTTTAAAAGTTTTGATTAAAGAAACAAGCCCAGAGGCAGTTGCTTATTAGAAGTAAGAAGTAGTCTTTGCTGCCTGAGAGCTAAAGCTGGAGGCAATTCCAAGATCTTTGGAGGCAGTTCAAATAAGTTTCCAAAAATTTACAGGATTCTTATATAGCTGGACCCTCTCACAGACCCTGTCATTATAAAAGCAAAAAATGTATTTTTTTTCAAAAAACATGTTTATGGGAACCAAACTGTTAGTCTGAGTAACCTCAAATATGGTTCTCATTAGTAAGGTGTTACCACAGCTTTCTTGACTAGTAGCTGGTATTCCTTTGGGTAACATTAACAGCTGCAATCAGAGCCTGTTAACTGTTACCCAGATTAAATAGCTTGTCATTCAGATTTATGTAATCGGGCAAGGAAATAAGGATGAATTCCCTTCAAGCACTCACAGGTCAAGTATTTATTGTAGCTTAGCTAGAATAACAGGCTTGAATCTTGTCATAAGCTTGAAATAAAGCAAGATAACGTAGTATCTCTTCTAAAGCTCTGCTCAGGTCAGGTTCTTCACAGTTTCTATTAAGCAAAGCAATGAGCCTACACACGTTATTTTGCAGAATTACCCCTTAGCAGAAGCAGTACTAGAAAACAACTTCACAGACAAAAATTCCTCAGCCGGAACGTCTCCTCAATTAGCATCTTCAGTGTTGCTCAGAAGGCTGCCATGCAATAAAACTTACCCTAATTTAGCAGCAAACCTCAAGACTCATGCTATTTGCAGAAAAGATGCCTGGGGTTATAATACTCAATCAGTTGTATGAATATTAATAATGCTGAGAGCCTTAATGTAGATAGTTCTCAAGTTTTGCAGACTTGTTCAGCACTATGCTCATCAGGCCTCCGGGGAGTGTGCCCTAATGACACAAAACTGAAAATGGTTGCTAGAGTCGAGGAAAAGCCCGTACTGGTTCCTGACACTGCTCGCACAGCAGCTATGCACAATTTAGCAGCAGAATTTGGGAAGCAGGTGTTAGGAAAAACCCCAAGCTCCTACCTACAAGGCTGTAGAGGGAAAGCAGCGTGCTAAGGGTCAACGAGCAGAGCCGGGGCCGGTGCACGCCAGCAGACTGCATCGCTCCTTCCCCGGGGAGTCTGGGCTGCAGCAGGAACCGCTCCTGCAGCCTCCGGTTCGGTGTGTTGATGGTGCTGCACGCAAAACCTGATGTTCCTTAGCAACTGCTGCCAGACAAGGTGTGGCCTTCTGGATTTTTGTTAGTGCTGCCATCATTTTACTGTCTGCTCACCGGGTTAGCCAATCTGAAAAGGTAAAAACGGTGGCAGGGGTTTGGCTTTTCACTCAAGAATTGAGGAGTGGTAAAAAATTGTTTCACATCTCAGACTCTGCTTGGGATCTCCTTACAAAAAGTCACGTCTGTCTTAGTTTTGCCCACTGACTTGGCAGCAGCTTCAGAAATGCTGGCTGGGCTTTCCCCCGTGCCATTGCAGAGGAGAGGGTACCAAGAGTCATGCCGCAGTTTCGGCATGTGCCGACTCTGGGTCCCCTCTCACCTCCACACCGCACAGCCCTGTCCCCCTCCTGACCGCGATACCAGCTTTTCGTACAGCCTTAATGAAAACCAGATGAGAAATAACCCCTTTGTGGGAGGTTTGTTTTGCAGCTCAGTCAGCTAACTGCTCCTTCTTTTCCTGCGGCGTGGCGATGCTGGGGGCTGGTGTGCTGAGCCTGCCCGAGAACAAGCGGCCGAGGAAGCAGGAGCTTCCCAAATCCTGGCTGCTAGCGAACCCAGCGTACGGCAGGTTGCGTTTCGTATAGCCTCCCGCATGCTTCACTCATTTCTGTTAAATGGTTGTCAAAGCCAATGTAAAATAGAGGCTCCTGAGCAGCTGGCAGAAGTCACATTGACCTTACTAGAGCTAGGACTTCATCCATTTAAATAAGAGGGCAATCAAATATTTCTAGTGGTGTCACGGTAAACTTCCCTGTCCCACAGCTGCCATAAAGCCTTCGAAGCTGGAAATGGCCTGATCTTCTAATGGAGAAGATGAAAGTCCATGCGTTTCTTAGCTTTTACTTTTCAACCAGAAGGAAAGTGTGAAACTTCATTCATTTTTTCCTGTCAGTCACCTGGATTTTAAGCACCTGAATATCATATTCAGCGTTGAGTGTCTGAGCAGAGGGGGAAGTCTGTGCCATGAAATTCAAATCTGTTCCATGTCCTTTTGATCTGAGTTTTAATTTCACCTCTGCTTTTTCTTCTGATATTCCATACACAGTGCCAGCTGCTTTTTGTTGTTATAATTCCAGGAAAGTCGCTGAATATCTTCTGATAAATGCTGAATTATACACTTACGTCTGTGTTTGTGGTTATTTCTGAAATCCAGAACTGTAGTTCCTACAAGTTCAACTACATCAACAAAACCCAAAGCATTCACTTTATTTACCTTATCTCTCTTTACTTAGGAAAATCCAGCAGGTGATCCAGGTGAATAACACACTGAGGATTACACAGGATTTTGGCAAACTGGCTGCAGAGCTCAGCTTTGGCGTGCAGTACCATGATGGAAGAGCTACAAACATTTAGTTGTTTATATTGTTACACTGAAAATAGTCCCCCTTTAAAATCTTGTTGCATAAGAAAAGCTTGTAATTGTTTAAAAGGTATAAAATAAGCTGAAAATTTTAAGTAACTGCCTTAAGATTATAGTCAGATAATTAAATCCGATGCTTTATCATAACTACAGGAACAAAGAAGGATTTTTTTATTGTTATACACCCATGGAATCTAGATATACTGTAGGAGGATTTGCTCGTTGAAGCAGTAGGTATTTGTCATGGGCAGTGTCAAGATATTGAACTTGATGAACAAATTGCTCAATGACATTTTTTTTTCTCTTCTTCTGTCTCTTTACTTAAAATGGTTACAATCTTGTTTATCATTTTTTTAAGTAAA
>Ga0181612_166588_pt1 | contig 10036 bp, 10 predicted proteins | sample HoacroProtozoa21_FD_119630 | JGI IMG/M metagenome (GOLD analysis project Ga0181612, IMG submission 119630) | Hoatzin crop microbial communities from Cojedes, Venezuel. Combined Assembly of Gp0051906, Gp0051904, Gp0051908
GCCGCGTCTGTGGAGCCCCGGGGAGGGGGGCGGGTAGCAAAGAGAGGGGCGGGTAGAGTCTAGGGCCTGTCGGGGGGCAGCTGCCTCCGTGGCGAAAGCCAGGAGGAGGCTGTGAGTCTGCATGCAGGGCAGGAGGGACACCTCCTTCTCGACAGCCTGCAGTCCCCCCCCGGCTGGAGCAATTCCACTACAGCATGTGCGAGAAGCAGCAAGACAGCCAGCAGTGCTTGGACACACCTCAGGTGCAGGATGCGGCCTTTCAGAAACACCTTTAGATATCACCTCCGGGCAGTCATCTGAGAGGGAGCGCTGCCGTTCGGGTGACTGGCCTCAGCAGCCCAGGGACACTAACAGAGTCAGCTGGGGGCAGCCAAGCCCCAAACATCTATAGATAGCACCCTTCACCTCTGTTTCTGCTGCTGTCATCTGCTGAAGTAAAAGCAGGAAGTGCAAAACATGATGATTTTCCAAAACTTCCAACCAAAAGAAAAGTTGCCATTAAATGCATTTCCCCTAAGGACTGCTCTCAGGACTCGCATACGGGAGCCGAGCAGGGAGACTAAACTGAAAGTTCAAGATACTCTCGACAGAGCTGAAATCCAGAAGCTTTGCAACAGCTTGACATCATCCACAGAGCCATCATGGGGGTCAGCCCACAGAGGTCAGGAGTTACGTACCTCCTCCAGACAAAATAAATGTGCTGCAGATGTCCCAGGCCAACGGCAACTGGGTTGTGCCCACATATAAACCCACTTCCATCTTAACCAGCCACGGGACTCAAAGAGGAGCCCCTATAGCTGACAAATACCAGGCCTAATGCACGGAGCTGATCTCCGCAGGAGGCCAGTGTGCCCCATGGGTCACACACCAAGGGATGTGCAGGACAGGGTGACTATTTGTGACGCTGGGCTAGTGCATGAGAAGCAAAGTACTAACTTAACTCTGGTATTTCTGCAACTTTCCCAGATTGGATCAGAGTGAACAGTCAATCCGCCTTTGAATATTCTTTGCTTCATACTATCTGAGGTATAATAGTAACACTCAAAAGGAAATGGTTCTGGAGATACGTGAAATTCAGTCATCGCATCCTTTTAAAAGCTCTCAGGGTCAGAGGCTAAGAAGGGAGATGCCCTACAGAAGCGTATAAACAGCGTGGACACACTGGGCTGCTTGTAGCCCAGCTCCATCAGCTTTGATTTTTTTTTTTTTTTTAAAAGGTATTAAACCATGGAGAAAGCTGTGCATTTACAGCTACGAAAGCAGTTGCTCTGTGGCACGATGCCTCGCTGCCAGACGCTAGCTGTGAACACTCAGGTACCGGCTCTGGGACGCCGAGGAGCAGTGCGATGCTGCCGCAGCAGCAGGGTCGACTGCGGGATGCCCAGGCACCGTCGGGCTCCTGCTGCTGGCGGGACTGGGTTTGCACCAAGCTAATGAATTAATTTCACAGGAGTGAGCCCGGGTCCTGTCGGTGCAGCACATACAGTGAGCCCATGCTCACCGCCGCTCACCCTGATCAGCCCCGACACGCTCATCTGCTTCGCGCCAGACTTCCCTGCCCTGAACACAAACGCTGGTTTTCCCAGCGCTGGGGCTGCCTCCTGTGCCAACCCAGAGCCCGACGCGCAGCTGCCAAAAACATCACCTCCCAAAGCACCTGAGAGGACACAGCTCCCCACAGCAACGTGTGGGCACTTCTGAGGCTGAAGCAGGACAGAAACCCACTCCGGAGGCTCCCCGAGCCCGAGGCGAGGGAGGGGACGAGCCCCAGCTCTGCCCCTGCGGGTGGGCAGGTGTGTGGAGCAGAGAGGTGCTGGCACCGTCCCCCCAGGCTGCTCTGAGCACACCCCCCCCCGATGCCTGCATGCCTACAGACCCCCTTGGCTTTCACCTGGCTGTGCCCAGGGAAGTCACCTCACAGACGTCCCGTTAAGAAACAATACACAGTACATCCCATACCGGACCGACGCCTGGCTCCCAGCTGGACCACAAGACCTAGAGCTTTTCCTACATCTCTATAGCAAATCCACCCTCTGGCCTTCCTATCCCTTCCCTTCTCAAGGGGAGAGGTACCACACTGCTGCCAGAGGCTGGTCCCCTTCTCATAGCTCCCTGTGCTCACCTCTTTTTGCCTTCATCTGCTCTTTACATGGCAGCCAGAGCCGAGGGTGCTTGGGAGCATCAGCGGGCTGCAGAGCCCTGAGGGAGAGCTGCATCCCTCAGGGCTGCCTCAGGCTGGGACAGCGAAAGGGAGCAAAAGCAAATGGAAGCTGGAAACTTCTGGAGGCTGAAGAATTTCATAGCCAGAGATGAGTCTCCCTTCCCCTTAACTGGGCAGGACAAAATAACTCTCTGTCCGTTTTTTCTCACCCACTGCAAGAGCAACCTGTTGGCTGGCACTGCTTGGGCAGGGCAAGGCAACACCGCCCGACAGTGTGCCTGCACAATGGGGAGCGACAGGCTAAGCCTGACCCCATGTCCTCGTTCTGCACAGCTCGAAACGTGGCATAAATGACAGAGGAAATGATGCCAGGGCTGACTATGGAGCTTACGGGTGCCCAGACTCCCTGCGTCGGTCCCGGCTAGCCAGGCACCGGCTGCTGCCCGTGCCCCGGTGCTCAGCTCCCAGCCAGCACAGCGGGCCACGGGCGAGAGCAGCCCTCCTCCCCAGGCTGCCTCTGGGAGACGGCAGAGCTGGGCTGCTTTGGCAGCGTGAGCAGGCTCCAGGGCCGCGGCAGCAGAGCCCCTGCCCTGCGGCTGCACCTCGGCACCAGCTCAAAGCACCGTGGCCATCCGGAAATGGGGAGCGCAAGACTTGAAAGGTCTCTGGTCACAAGGATCTTTGGCAAAGCTGCTGAAGTGCCCAAAATGTAATGCGAACACAGGCAGCTACTGAGGGTTTAATTTTTTTTTTGGTTCCTTTTTTTTTTTTTTTTTTTTTTTTTTTTTAAAAGATTAAGCTTAAATAGGGACTGGAAAAAGCCTTCACTCAGAGGGGAAGGAAGAAAGCTTCCCCAAACAGAAGCTCTGCAGAGTCTAAGTTTCCCTTTAGCAACCATTAAGGCCAGTGTGTTCATACTTGAAAGTTAGACATCCTGTTCCAGGCTCAGCCCGCTAAAATGAGTGACCCAGTTTGCAGAGGTGCTGGGCTCTGGTAGCTTCCCTCTGACCTGGCGGTACCAAATAAAATTGACTCAATTCCTTTTTTCCACAGAAAGAGTTATTATCATCTGAAAGACTCACGTGTTTTTTTTCCCCCCTCTCAGACAAATACATACGTACAGGGGGAAAAAAAAAAAAAGAGTGAATAAGGGATGGTGTTAAAATAAGGATTTCTTTGGTCCCTGGGATTCAAAGATCCTGTTTTCTTCTCTTCAGTAAGCTCCAGTGCACACCTAGTTACAAAGTGTTAAGAAACATGTTTCTCTGGGACAAAGCCTCAAACTAAATTCCAGTTAATACAAAGATGACAAGAGGATATTTAGGGCCTGGCCCAGGGTGCTCTGAAGCAGCATGTGTCCCCAAAAATAATTACACCCTCTGAGCAGTCCTTCATCAAGTCCCATCCAAGTGAGCTTCTGCAGACTCAACTGTGAACTTCATTTCAAATTCAGGTATTCTGAGCTTGTTAAAAGCTGTATTAAAAGTTTTCATCTACAAGCCCCTGATGTATGTTCATAACATATTGTTGGATTTGCAATGATGGCCCTTGAGGGATCCCGGTATTATCCCATCTTTGCATGTGTTAAAACCAGCTGGGAGCATTAGTACAGCCCAGTGCACCCGCAGCGCTGGCACGACCTTACAGCGAGGCTTATGCCCATTACCAAATCACAGCTGCGGTGCTGAGCAGAGATGCACCGTCCCCCCTGCCAGCGTGGGGGGTTCAGGATGGCAGGCAGAGCCCCCATGCCCCAACCACATCAAGCTCCTCGTGCCCCAGCGCAGACCAGTGCTGGACCTGCTCTCCCCCAGGACCCAGAGACCACAGTCCCTTCAGAGAGCATCCTGCATGGGGCTGTGTGCCACGAACACTCAGCACATAGCCATGGCCATGGCTGATTATGACCTGATTAGTCTTAATGACTTCCTCTCTCTAAATAAGCATTTGCAGCTAAGGAAGGAGTGGAAGCTCCTCTCCTCCCACCACGGCATACGACATGCCAAGGGGCTTACCCAAACAGGGCAGATCTCCAGGGACAGCAACGGCTTCTGCTTCACTTCCACCTCCCATCCACCTCCGCATCCAGGGTACTCGGACGGGACCTCTGGCATGGCCGTCCCTGGGGTTTCCTCTCAGGCAATCCCCCGTGGGACCCTCCTCCCTCGAGCACACCCTGAGGCCGGCCGGCAGATCCCTGCTGAATCCCCGGCACTGTCAGGACCGGGCTCAGTCAAGTCCCAGTCATGTAACACCCAAAACCACAGGGGAAGAGCCAGGTGGAAAGCGCAGCCACGGGGGTGCAGGGAGCATCCCCCTGGCCAGGGCAAGGGCAGGCGCTGCCATGGTGGAGGCTGAAGGTCTCCCTGCCACCCCCAGGTTCTTCATGAGGAGCCATCTCCTCCACATTGGCTACATACCTGCTGAAACCTGCCCATGCTTGGCCCTGGCTGCCTCACCAATGCGTTCTCCTCCTCTGGCAACGTGGCCGAGCCACATCCTCCCATTTTTGGCAGGTGCTTTTCCTCTTCTTCTACATGTTGCCCTGGTGGGGTCTCTCCCACCTATGTGGCTTTAGAGGCTGCTTTTAGAGTGGCAGCTACATCTCTACTATGGCCAGTTTGGACACAAGCTCTAGCACCTCTCCCTGTGCTGCTCCTGGTGTCCCTCCTGCAGCTCAACACCCCAAAACCAGCAGTGGGGTGCAGCTCTGGGGCCACGACCTGTGCATCTGGGCTGGCTGGCAGGCAGCAGTTGGTAATTCGGCTGGAGAGGAGCTAAACTCAGTCCTTCAACTCCCCTTTCCAATTCCAATATTAGTGGGATGTGTCAGAAGGGTCGGCAGGCACAAGCGCACAGCCCCTGCCTGAGGGATTCACATGCTCAAGGGAAGGGGAAAAGTCTTACAGGTGAATGAAGAAACCAAGTAGACAAATGTCCTCACCTGTCCACTCCTAAATGGACTCAATATGTTTTGGGAAGGAGCACTGAGAACAACTGACCCGCCTCAGCCCGGTCCAGGGGATGGGTGACAGCAGGACAAGGGATGGTCCGGGGTGGGCGAGGGGCACTGGCTCACCCGGCATCTGGATGTTAAGGCATAAGCTTCCCTAGGAGATGCACAGGGAGCGGGACTTCATAAAGCATTAACTGGGACCTGGTTCCAGCTGGGTGGCAGGAAAGGAACGTCAAGACCACTAAACTTATCAGCTGCCTCCCAGGTCTGTGGGACAAGGGGCCGAAGGCGGGTGCGAGGCTGAGTCTGGGGGAAGGAGAGCAGCTCAGTGCCTGGTTATAGCAACTCAACTGGGTGATGACGGCAGGATCACCAGACGGAGATGCCCAAGAAACAAGCTGAGAGGTGAAATCAGACGGAGGGAGATATATTAGGAACAGACACGCAGATTTACACATCATGAGTGAGGAGGTGACAAACAGGTCTGTGGGATGGGAATCAAACTCTCACAACAAGGGAGTGGAGTGTGATGAGTGAGGAGTGGTGGAGAGGGAAGACCCACCCGGGACTCCGGCTGGCAGGAGGACACGTTGGAAGAGATGGAGGGAGGGCAGGGGGGGACCACCAGCGACCGCAGAGCAGGGGCCAAGCAGACAGACGAGGTCAGGAACAGACAAGCACTATCTTCAGTGACGGAGCCAGACGCGAAGGGCAACTTTCACTACAGTTGCATCTACATTTAGGTTGCCAAAAATACCTTTCACAGATCGGCTGTCTGTAATTAAAAGGATGTCTCCTGTGCTCGTGACACAATGCAGAGCTCGTCCTGCCACGCGGGGCTCCGCGTGGACGCTCTGCGGGGGGGCTTTCCCATGGGCAGCTCCTCTCCGCCCGTGTCCTCCCGTGCCCTGCCAGCCCTGGGCAGCTCAGGCAGCGGTGCCTTCCCCCAAATGCACCTCCACGGCACAGGCACAGAGCAAAGGAGGAAAACTTCACCCCTTTCCTGTTTTGGCTTTTCTCCTTCCCTCCAAACATGGAGAATGCCTTCCTCTCTCCTCCTCCACCTTTCAGTGCAAAGATTTAGCTAATTTCTTCTATGAATAGCACAGGAGTAGCCATAGCAACATCACCCTGCCAACCTCACCACCTCCACTGCCTCCGTGTCCCCAGCACCCTGTTCCTCTCACCCTCCCTCGCACCTCCCCAGGGAACATCTAGGGCTGCAGCCATTTCCCACGAAGCAACCCGTGTTTGGCTTCCCACCTGCCCCCTTGAAATGCTCCCTCCTTCCTTCCAGTCATGCCTGCCCACTGCTCATCAATCCAGCCCGGACCCCCATGGCCTCCCCAAGGCTCTTTCCTCCACCCACCCCCCATGCCCCAAGAGACAGGAGCCCCAAATCCAGCAGCATCTGAAGGTGTGGCGAAGGCTGGTGCTTCCACCAAGATGTGCCGCCCTGTGCCCACCTACTCCAGGTAATTCCCCGGCTCACGGGAGGAACTATATAACAAGCAATGTTTGTGCGTGGAAGAACACTGCCTTCGGTGAGGCGCTCAGTGCCGAAGACAGGCAGGGTGGACCTGCCCCCCTCCTCCACCTGCCTGGTCATGAAACACTGTGGGGGGCCACGCAAGCCTCGCGTGCTCCAGGCACTTGCAGGTGGTCAGGGACTCATTGCGATGCTGCTGTAACCCCACTCTGCACCCTCCCGACCCCCCAGGAAGGGAGAAAGAGACCGCAGGAAGGAGGGACAGCAGGACACCACACTTCTGGCCACGCAGGGCCAGCAAACCTGGGGCAGCTCTAGGGGTGGAGGGCACTGCCCAACCACACGCTGGGACAGTGCCACCTCCCCCCCCGGCTGGGAACCTGCCCTGCCCCAGGCCCTTCCCCCAGCCGTGAGAGGAGACGCCCATGCCCCAGCCACCCCAAACGCACATGAAAATGCTGGCGAGACCCTTGCAAGCCTCATGGGGGACACCGGTCTGGCCACTGTGCCCGACACCATGGACCTTGGGGTGAACTAAGCCACAAGGCTGGACGTTCCCTGCAGGAGGGAAAGGTGCTGGCTGCTGCCGGACCCTCAGCGCAGGGAGCAGCACTGGAGAAAGGTCTCGGGTACGGCTCAGCGCTCCTCTCCCAAGAGCCCGTGGGCGTCACTGTGCAGGGGAGAGGAGGGGTTTGAGTGCTCTGCTCCTCCAGCGCTGCACATCAGGGATGCTTCCCTGGATCACGCTGCCATTCCTCCCCCAAAGCCGCGAGTCCTCCTCTCACCCCAGTCTGGCAGGGGAGGATTTGAATCCCCCATCAGCAAGCGAGGGGGGACGAGGAGGGCACAGGACCAGCCAGAGGGACGGCGATGGGAACAATGGAGGACAGCAATGACAGCAAGCGCAGGAAGCGGGGACTAACGAACAGGGAACAGGGATAGATAAGGGAGAAGAAATGTAAGGGATCTCAGAACGGAGAAGAAAAGCAAAGCAAAATGAAATGAGAAACGCAGAGCTCAGAGATTTCCTCCCTCCCTCCTTCCGAGTCAGGATTAGGGGTTCTCAGTTACTGGCACTGCCTGAGCAAGCTAATTTGTGTCCTAGGGAAGGGGAGAGGCAGGAGGAGAGAACCGATGGGGCACCGGAGGTGCGGGCTGATGTTGGGACCATGCCATGTGTTGGGCAGCACGTGTGGGCACATCTCACACGCTGCGGAGCTGCGCACAGGGTCTGCGAGGACACATGATGTCAGAGGACATACACCAGCATATGCAACCGTGAGCACATTTCCGATGCCAGAGCATCCGCGCACGCAGCTGCATCAGCACACACAGGCAGTGCGCACTCCCCTCTGCTTGCGTGAGGAAGCAAGGGTAGAAAAAAGGCTTAAATGAGAGGTGGCGAAGCTCTCTGGAAGGTGAACAGATCCCTGCTTTCCCAGTGAAACCTCCTGGCCCACACACCCCTTCCCATTTCTGCTGCTGGAAAGTGCTTCCAGGGACAGGGAGCTCATTTAAAGGGGCAGCCCTGAAAAATGGCAGCTCTGCCTCTAGCCAAGGCTCTTGAGGACGCGGAGGCTGTCTCCTCAGCTCCTGCAAAGGAGCTCAGCTTCACATCTGCAGCATCCAGCCAAATCTACCCAGACCCCAACATCTCCCAGCCTCCTAGAGCCAAACCCATCTGCCTGGGCACAAGCCATGCCCAGCTGTTTGCATTTTACCACCTTTTGTCTCTCTGCCCACTACTGGACTGGGAAGAACATGGATTCCTGATGGATCAGGCACCGGGCACCCTCGGATCAGAAGAGGAGCATTGCTGAGGTATTTGCTGCACAGCTTTACTCACTGCATACATTTGCTACAGGCAGCGGACATACCTCACACACCATATCCTGCATGCAGACCCCTCTATGCTCATGTAGCCTCACACACTGGCATCCTCTCTTACTTGCCATGCCGCGAGGAGCTTTTGATTTTTTTTTTTTTTTTTTCATATTCAGAATGGCTAAGGCCGAGCAGAGATTTCCAGTGTGGACCTTCAGAGCAGCCTAAGCCCTGGGGCTCTGTGGCAGCACCACAAAGAAACAATGATTTCTCTTCCACCATTGCAAAAACATGAAAGACTCCCCTGCCCAGCCTGCCACGGCAGCAATGCAGCTGGCATCGCTTCCTTCCCAGCCTGCTCGCATTCGTCTTACCAGGAACCCTGGGCCGGACTTTTCATGCAAGCAGGAGTGGAAATGAGGGAGCAGACATGCTTCAATTCCCTGCTCCTACCCAGCTCCCCGAGCCTGCTGCTCTGGATAGAGCGAAGGAAAGAGACAGCAAAGCGAAGATGGAAGAATGCTTGCCAGGAATCAGCAGGCGAGAGAGAGCCGAGGCTGATTTTGATGCAAAAAGTGGCAGAGAGAGAGACAGAAAGCAGGACCAGACTGATAGGAAGGTGGCTGGGTTTTGGGTGCTTTCTGTAACATCATCTGAGCGTATCAGCTTTGAATCTAATTATTTCAACCAGAGCTACAGACTGAGATAGTAATGAAGAAAAAACAGGCGAAGGGAAGAAGAAGGTTGTGTTTTCCGAGAGGAAAGGAGGAGAGAATTCCCATTGATTCCCGTGTGTCTGCCTGCTACAGTGTCTTGAAATAATAATTAGACGGATCAATAAGAAATCATGTGAGGTTTGAAGATAATGAATGAAAGAGGCAGAAGAAGTAAATTGAAATGCCTTTCTCTAAAGCAGGGTAAATTGTTTTTCAGGCAGGGTCTAGCCTCCATTTTAATGCTTTGCAAACAGATCCAACCATTTTCTCAGCTAGCTTGTGGGTTCAAAACAAGACTGGTCTCTCCATTTAGGGGAGAAAGAGAGACACAGCCTGAGAATGGGTCCTGGAGGAGAACACGAATAAAACGAATCTGTGTGGGAAGAAATGGAGGCAGTGAAATGGGGCAGAATGCACACAGCATGCCAGCGACCAGAGCAGGGTTACGTAATAATCTCGGGGAGCAGGGACGTAGCAGCAGAGCGAGAAAACCACAACTTGAAGGAGAGCAGGTGCCAGTTTGGGAGCGCTGGCAAGTGGCACCGTGAGCCCATGAGGCTGCCCGGCAAGCAGCGTGCCCCGCGCTGGCTAAGCACGGGACGATGGGACGCCCTCAACACTGCCAGGGCTTCGGGCAACGGCATCGCAAGCGGCAAAGACCTCGGGTAGGGCGACCAAAAAACATCACGCCTGATGCCCACCTTGTGCCAAGCGAGACCTGGCTGGCCCAGCTCGGCCCCAGCAAGGCGGCTCCAACGCAGGTGGGCAAGACCGCGGCGTCCAGCCCGCGTGGCGGCGATGCCAACCCGAGCCACGCCGGCGGCCAGCCCAAGCCATGACGAAGACCAACCACGCCGCCGCCGGCATCCAGCCCCAGCAACGCCAGCACC
>Ga0181612_172878_pt1 | contig 10036 bp, 11 predicted proteins | sample HoacroProtozoa21_FD_119630 | JGI IMG/M metagenome (GOLD analysis project Ga0181612, IMG submission 119630) | Hoatzin crop microbial communities from Cojedes, Venezuel. Combined Assembly of Gp0051906, Gp0051904, Gp0051908
AGACTGACTGTAAATGTTTCAAAACCTCTCTCCCTTCAGAGCCTTGCCTCATCTGTCTGGCCAGTAAATTCTGTGAATAATACGGCACTGTAACACGCTTTTGAAGAGCGCAAGAAGTTCTAATAACAACCCTCTTAAATTATGAAAAAAGCTCTATTAATGAAAAAGCTTTTCAGGATAAAACGGCTGCCTCAAAGCAGCAAAATCATCTCCAGTTAACCAACCTGGTACTTTGCAGCAGGCAGGCTGCAAGTAAGCCAGTACATTCAATCTCAAGTGATGCTGCAGCCAAAATGGAGTCTGGATATTGATGTAACACTTCACTCCTACCGCCTTCACTTGCCTGGAAACAGTCTCAAGCAACATGCCCTCTGCTTCCGCAGTCCTTCTGCATGATGCATGCCACTGACCATAGCCTGAATGAAAGCCAAATAGCACTCCATCATAAGTTTTCCAAGCAGTTCAAGAAGTACAAGAGCAGCTTATCTGGAACTTGCAACTGGAAGGGAAAATTCTTTAATATAGTCCTTTAATTCAGAGGGGAGTATTTGGAGCTTGTTTCATTACTAGCAATACACACTGCTTGTAATACAACTCTTCTTTAAGATAGAGACTAGATTCGGTTCTCTTGGATCCCTCACACCCACGTCCAAGCGAAGAATCCCACTCTCCTCAAATACAATATCCCCAAACTCAGAGGAATCCATACAGCGCTGCACTAGTGTAATTATCAAATCTACTAAATATTTAGACAATGGAATTTCTGTTATCACTGCCTTCGAAACAAGTCCCTTGATAATGGGAGTAGCCTTGCAATAAGCAGCAGTCTCCCTTGAGAGCTTTTTATGCAGCAGATGCTGTTATACATCAGAGACATGCCATGCTCTGTCATCCGATGAAACATTCAACTCCCCCTTTCCCCTCTGCAGGAAGCCAAGAGGATTTCCCAAGTCACATGATAAATTAGAGCATTTTCATACCAAAAAAAGGAACCGCATTTTTTTCCGCTTGGGAAATCTCTGCACTTTTCCAGTTCACTGCTATTTCAAGGAAAAATTACTTTCTCTGCCAGCCTTCCCTCCCATCTACACCACACACAAGAATCTTTGCAATGTTTTGGACACGTTCCCAATTAATTTCAATTACTTTAAAGAGGTTACTGCTGCATTGCGTATTGATGGTGTCCGAGTTTTGTCTGGAACCAGAAAACATGAATGGGACATGGTCTATCAATTTGTTCTCAGTGGTACACATGATGTACATAATGACTAAATAGGAATCATACAGGAAAAGTTCTGTACAAAAACCATCACCCAGACCCCAGAAACTGCTTTCTAACACACAACTTGAAAAATTCCTGAGTCACTCTTGTGCTATCTTGGACAGCCTATTTTCTCTTTTAAAAAACCATCATTTATCAGAGTAGTATTTAAAATCGTCACTTTTGGAGTTACTTTGCCGGGCAGAAAGTGAATACTTAAGTCCAAACACCTAGGAAAAAAGACATGAGTAAATTCGGAAGGTGTATTTTAAAAAAATGTTTTGAGTGGCAAGAGTAACTCTGTTTCCTTTTACAATAATCTGTCACAGCTAATGTCTTTAATTTCGAGACATACCTTAGAGTCCACTATTCTAATTAACTTTCACAACCTGCATTCAGGCTGATGAACATCCATTTGCTATTCATTCTACAGATTTCAGCTACAAATCAAAAAGAACGCAGCATCATTAGAAGTCATTTTTGGCAGAATAAAATGAGGCTTAAGACAATTATCACCATGCCTTAATGAGGGCGTCTATGGTATGTAAGTCAGGTGACATAGGCACACAGATGAAGGAAACCGTGTAGAATAGAAGCGCAGCTGACAGGGAGTAAACAGTCATGGTTCAGCAGATACCGCCAATTTACATTTCAGCTGACAGTGAGTAAGCCCATATGTCATGAGAGTACCTCTTGCTCATTGGAAACTATACCTTTTACAAGTCATTGACAAAGCCATGAATTTACAAGGACCGTATGTCGTGTTCTAACTGAACAGTTCTTAAAGTTACTGTTCCAGCCATTTCCAAAACACAAGTCTCAAATGTAGAGGCAAGCCATCTCCGTTACTACACTTAGGGAACACATTTTTCAGCTCCAAGGTACTGTAATAATTGACATGAGCTCATCCAAATAAACTTACTGTATAGCTTAAGGAAACATAATGTTCTTCATAACCATATAAAACAAGGAAAGCTTTGCCTAGCTTTTCAAGGTAACATGGTGACACAGAATGGAGAAAACATGGAGAAACTTTAGACTCTTTTCCAGCAACTGACCTAGAAAATCAGAGGATGAGCTGGAAACTCCCCTCACAATCTGGAAGGAAAGGATGTCATTTGCCAGTTGCCAACCCTACAGTCACTTCATTCATCAACTGCTCGGTGAGCTTCCCCACCTGAAATTGCACGCACATTGATCCAACAAATCCAGTTATTTTCCATTCCTCCTTCCAGCCCATGTGTGTCAACTAACTAAAGTTAAATCCACCAGCAAAGGCATCCTCACCTAACTCCAAATCCAGATGCTCTGCAGTGAGAAGCTCCGTGCGGTAGCCATCCAACAGAGTGCTCAGGCATCCCCAGCTCCTGCACACATCCAGAGGAATAGACCCTGCTCTGAGGCACACTGCAAAGCCAAGGTTTATCACTTTTATGGGGCAACCATTCTCCCTCACCCCATTTCTACAGCCTCACACCACTGAGTCTACATAAGCTTTGGATAACGGAAGGAGCAGCAAGCTACGTACGCATCTTCGGACCTACGTGACATAAACAAGCAAAATTGTTACCATAGCATTATTCCAAAATACTCTCAAAACAACAATACATTCCACAAAACTTTTCTTAAACCCTATAAAACTTCTTAGGCTATGACCTCAGAGTGAATTACTTTACTTCCAGCAGGCTACAGGACAGAACGCAAGACAATCACCCAGAGGTACCTTATGGTGGTTGCCCCCGGTAAATCCTTCCTAAGTTATCTATCCACATGAAATTCAAGTTTTAATTACTCCAACAAGCAGTTTCAGAGATTTGACAGTTTCCTCATCGCATGGTAGTCCCTTCCTCCTGAGGAAGCCAACAAAAGTGAATCGCTGAAACAAGCTTGCTTGCACATTTTTTGCTCACCTGCTTATGCAAGTTATTCTATATTTCCTAATTCCTTAACAGCTGCCGAGAAAGCAGAAACAAAATAGTGGACATGCTTTGTATTTTACATGAGACATAAGCGATACCCCATATGCGTTCCCTACTGCAAAATAATTCCACGTCACATTTGAGTGCTGCATATTTTCATCTTCACTAAAATGACATCTCATTTTGATGACCAACTGAGACTTTAATAACAGGAAGAAAACCCTTTGCCAAAGCTTTAATAGAAAAGGGACAAGTCATTTTGTTTTCATCATTAAATACTCCAGGACAAAACAGTCCTTAAAGCCAGATCGCTCCCGTTCTCTCTCAAAAAGCAACTACTGAAATATGACCGGCATTGCATCAGCAGTATCGCAGGTGGTCTCTCACCCAGAGAGCACTTCAGAGATTAGCAGTATGCCTCCACAGCGAGCAGAGAACACACAGTTTCATCCAGCAAAACTGTCAAGGACAGTTTCTCATCCCACACAGGGCTACCAGAGGCCATGGGAGCAGAAAGCAGCAGTTGGGATCTCAGGAAGAGTGACCACCAGCTGACACTACAATAAATAATGAAATGAAAAAACCCCAAAAAATAAAGCCATCCAAAAATCTAAAACCACTTCTACACTTCCATGGACCTACAAATGGAAGAATAATTGAAACTACTGATTTGTGTCACCTGTATGTTGTTTTATAGAATGGCAAACAAGTGACTCATAGCATAAATCTGAAACGGAATCATAAAAGTTACGTATCACCCTCAAGACTGGGTGGGACCTCATCACACAAACTTTCACCTCTATGGTCAGTCTAAAAACAGCTTTAGAAAATGAACAACAACAAAATTTTTTTCTTTTTTCCTTTTCACGCTTGACTCTGGTAAGGAGAGCTAGACCCACCCTGTCTGAGGGCAGCCGAGAAACACTCCCCATAGAGAAGGGGATCTGTCCTGAAATTTTTGTATTAATGACTGGATCATTTTTACCATGACTGTAACTTCCTTTCCCATCACAGGCCCTACATACAAAGTTTTGATTATTCCCACAGGCTGAGTTACAAATAAAAAAAAATGTAATATCATCAAATAATTCTCAAAAACCCCCACCATCTACTCCTTTCTGTACAGTACTCCTCTTTCATGTAAAAAGAGCCCAGGAAGGGTGTTCTCTGGACACTATCAAATAAAGCTTTTTTCTTATTCACTGAATGAACAGGCACATCAAAAGCTATGAAATGCCCCCCCCCTTTTTTTTTTTTTTAATTCAGCCTCCCTTCAAAACCTATTTTGCTCTGTAAGAACAAAAGTGATTAAGAGAATGTTTTGGCCACTTTCATACACCAAAAAATACTTGCTGGTCATTCCCCTCTAAATTTTTGTTCCAGCAAAAAAAATCCCAACACAATCTAACAAAAAAGCTAAAAAGCAAAAAATTTTCAACTTAGTACTGGTATTGCATTGCTCTGTAATTAGCTAAGGGCAGAATCCCTCCTCTCATTTGAAGCAAAAACATTGAAAAACTTTTCTTTCCTTCTGAAACTTCCAAAATAGCATTGAGCCATCGCCTCCTCTCTGGCAGTAAATCTGGTATGCAGCAGCAGACCTTGCTTCCCCTTGCATTTTCATCAATTTAGGCAGCACGGGAGCGGGCAAGTGGCAACGGCAGCTACAAGACATCGCTACGTTTTTGCCACCCTCTGGCTGGGCAAGGCGAGCGAGGAGTCAGCAGCACGGCAAGTGTGTGTGCATGGGAAGAAGCAGGAGAAAAGGGAGGTTTGGTCAATAGACCCATCTTTATGGTCAAACCAACTCGCCTAGGGCTTCCTTGACATTATAACTGTTCTGCTGGATTGATATCTGTTTACACTGCAGTCCAAGCCACTTCCCATCTTGACTTCCCAAGTGACACCGGACTCATCTCTCCCTGGTCTGCAGCATGTCTCTGCTCCTATGGGTGTCCCAGCATGGGAAACATTTGAGGTCAGGGTAGGCAACAAGTGCAGCCGAAGATCCAGCGAGAATAATTGTTTTATGACCCTTCAAACCATTGGACAGCCACCAGCTCTTCAGCTTTTTAATCATTCATTTGAAAATTACAACCAGCAGTATGCAAGGTCAGGGAAATAGAAGGTCAGTTAATTAAAGCAGCCCGTCAACTTCCACCCTCAGCAAAAATACAGACACCGTACCAAACGCTTTTCCAAGCCTCACCATCCTCGCAGCCAGTCGCTGCCACTACGCGAGTTTTGTGAGCCCCAAGCCTCACCCGTTCAATGAATTTGTTTGGGTTTGATGAGCAACAGTAGGGCAATAAACTGTTGCTTGTGACAGCAAGGGCTTGAGGTGGTTACAGGGGCCCACCAGGGAAATTATTACCACACTGCCAAGCAACAGCTTCTCTGGAAGTTGATGCTGCAATTTCAGCCACAGCATGGGGGGGAGGGGGAAGGGGAGAAATCACCAAATTCACACTGTATCTAAGCCAAGTAAAGGACAGGTTCAGCATGATGGCCACTGCGTCTTCCTGGTAAGGCTTCTCGCATCCCAGGACACCTTTCCTTGGCACAGAGTCCTCTTGTCTTTGCGGGATACACTCTCTACTGCATCCTTAATTCAGGGATACCGCACCAAAATCCTAACCCACCTGGAGGACTGACCGACACAAGTGATCCTGGTCCTCATCTGGAGCAGACATAAAAACCTGCAGGTTACCTGATACCTACTTGAAATTTGGCTGCAGTTCAGTTAGGCTCAGTTTTTCCTTTTACGGCTTAGAAGTTGTCACTAGGAGTCATTATTCCTGATCTATCCAGAACTGCCAGGATTAACTACGATAGGAACGCCACATACAGCCGATCCCTTGATTTTCTACAGGTATTTTTTCCAGCTCTGAACCAGCTGATTACATACTGATCCAACATAACTCAACCACCAGCCACATGCACTAAGAAACACAACACAAGAGACTCTAATCTTTGTAGGAAGAAAGCCAGGTTAGGCATTCAACATGCAAAAGCAGAGCATTTCATTTAGGGCCTTTGTCTACCATTGCATATTTGAAAAATGTTTCCAGTTTACTTCTTTGTGAACCTTTTTTCACACAGGACTGCTTCCAAACCCCACCACATCTCAGCGGTGCGGAGCTCTCGCCGTTGGCAGCTTACCGTCAACACCCACAGCACCTGGAAAGCAGGAGTCAAGGAAAGGGCTACCCTTTCTTCATAAGAAAGTTTCCTCCAGGGAACATCCACATCAATTCTCTCTCCACGCTCCTCTGAGGGCAAGCTGTCTAACAAGCAAACAGCAGCAATTTTTGTATTAAGCACTGGAAATTACCGCAGGACAGGGGCCCTAATTAGCAGGTAGTATCGTGATTTACGGCTGCTATGCTTCCCACCACTTTACAACCTAACAAACACCACTAAACAGAGAAATGCCACCTAATTGCCCACGAAGCACTTAGCTCCATCCGGTTCCACCCCTGTTGCTTAAGAAGCTGGTGCGCAGGACTGTGCGCTCGTACTCCTCAGCACACCTTGTAACAAACAGCCCAGCGCTCTGCGGACCAGCACCAGCCAGGCTCCTCCTCACCACTCTTGCTGCTCCTCCGTCATCCTCTGCCACTTCTCGCATATAGCTGGTGTATAGAAAAAGAAACCACACACAACACGTCTTTTCCACCTCATCTTGCTTGCTGATACCAACTTTTGCCACTTCTGATCTTCCCACCAGCAGAAGTTACCCTGGCCCGATTAAACGAAGTGCCTTTCCCGCCTCCCAGCTTCACACGCAACCTCCCAGCAATGCATCAGATCTCCACATCCCCCTCCCAAGGAGGAACCGCACACACCATCAATTTAAAACAAACACCAATACTATTGACGTTTCGCTCTACAAACTGTTCAGCAGTACTCATCTCCAAAGCTGAAGCCATCCACCCACTCCCTCCGACATTACAACCCCTCCTACCTACTTCCACAGTTTCTTCACTGCGAAGGTACCTGCCGACTCTCCTCCTCTACAAGGCTTCTTCCACTCTCATGTATGTTAACCAAGACTGGGAGAGTGGAAAGAGATGCTATCTCAGCTGCTTGGGCTACACGTCTATTTGTTCAGCTCTGTCGTCTTCTTCCAACACTATGGATGCCCCAGCCCCACTTTCTACATGGTTATGCCAGCTGACTCTCCCCTTGCCCCTCACGGTCCTCCTGTGAGGCACAACATCTCTTTCACAGCGGAAATTCACAAGTATCAGTAAACACTTCCTCCTGCCTGCTTCTTCCTATTCTGAGATCAGTAAACAAATTCCTCATTCAAATTTTCTGCTTCCTCCTCCCAAGATCTCTCACACCCTGTGATACTGTTCAGCTGGGCCCTAATGCGAATACTCTATGGGTAGCCATAACCCCACATCAATACGCCAAGCTGCCTGGCCTTTCCCAATTCTCTCCGCTTTCAAAACTCTTCAGAAAGCTGTGCGAGTGCTTCATTCAAGCCCTACATCTCCCAGTATTACTGTATTCCCATCTGAAACTTCATAAACCAAGTATTTATGCAAGAGTTTGGACCTCCTTGCCCCCTTCTACTGTTTGATCTTATCACAACCTCATTCTTTACCCTTTACGCATCTGGAGGGGTTGGTTTGTTAGTTTTAAAGTACTGTCCTCTCACAGTAGTCTGGCCAGTTGGCCCAGGCTCTTCCAGCATATTCTATATCCATTTTGAACAAATTCATCCATAAGACCATTTCGCATTTCCACCCTCTTTCAAGAAAGCCCATTTAATTCATCACCTCTGCTAGAAACCAGCCATCCTGAGAAGTAACAGAGTAGAATTTATTGTACTAAAGACAATACTGCACAAACATACCTAATATAATCACTCTATTAATTACACCTATATTACACAAACTCTTCCATATCATCTATCGACTGAGGAAGCTTATACGGTCCAGTCCTATCATGGAGCAGGATCAATTCTTCATCAGCCGCAATTGATTGATGTCAGCCTAACCTGTCCTAACCACCTCCAACAACAAGGATTGAACAGCTTTCCCAGGAAATAATTCAGCATTTCACTACTCTTACTGTCAGTAAAAAACCTCCCAGCACCTAGCCAAATCCCTCTTCTCGCACCGTAAGCCCATTACTTCTCCTGGCCAACACAGATTTTCTGTTTTTCTGCTTCCTCTTTGCAGCAACCTCCTTTTGATTTTCTCTCTACTATGAAGAGCCTACCATCTCCTTTAATTTCTCCTTGGAAATAATTTATTCTAGGATTTAGCAGCTCTCGGGTCTCTACTCTCCCCCACCAGTCCACGGCATTTCTCACGTGCTGCGTGATGGAAAGGATAACTTGTCTTGTCTGTGAGGAGATAAAACGAGCACATTACAGATGCCATCAAAAGGAACACCTAGGATCCTGGGTGCCAACCCGCTCACAGGAAGCTTTCACTTGACCCCTAGGTTCACAGGGACACTTCACCATTCAACACCTAACAGACTGACTTGCACACAATCTCCCTATGGCAAAGAAGAAAATCCCCCAAACTAATCACTGCAACACCACAAATGGCCAACAGCCAAGCTGCCAAAAATCAAACAGCATAACCCAACCGGTACTACTAAAGGCAGAAGAACTTCCTAATCATCAGTCCACACAAGCAAAATCCTTCTTCTTCCCCGAGCACCCAAAGGAGACTGCTTAGACAGTACGATTTTAGCATGCTCCCAAGTGTGCCCACACCGCAGCCATGTCTGCTCAGCTAGGACCATGGCAGCAGCAAAGTATCCCAGACAAACAGAAGAGATTCAGGGTATTTTTTAATTGTTGTTTTTAATCTTCTTGCAGGTTTCCTGCTACATTTAACCTGACTAGTGGAATCAAGCGTGAATCTGAGTCTGTTAAATTAATCGCAAAGGTCAACTTCAACTTAGATAAATAACTTCCTGTTCACTGGGCCAGACTGCTGAAAGAGACAGCTTAAACGATAGTTACAAAAGCTGAAAAGGCTGTTCCACACCCGACCAGGACCCAAGGGTACCAGTGGCCTCGCTTGTCAGGCTGGAATTTACAAAGTCTGAAGCCAGCGCTGCAGAAGTCGCTTCACACACGTGAAAGATCACACTGTGAATACGGGACCCATGCAACTGAGACACTCAATACCGAGAGAACCTCCGGCATCCCACCGCTGTGGAAACAAAGCAGCACCGTTAGAGGAACTCCCGGCACCCTGAAGATCCAAGGCACAAACACTCAGCTGCTCTTCAACCAGCACCCCACGGACCCGGCGTTCTATCTGCTGTGCCCAGGGAGCTCACAGCCCTGCTCCATCACCCGACTCACGCTGATTTCCGTGGCTTTAGGTAGTTTCGCAATTAGTTGCTTCAGCAAAACAAGCGAGCGACAGGTGCCCACCTCCGACGGCAGCTTTTTTTATAGGCAGCAATAAAACAGATTGTGGCAAAAGCTAGAAGAATATCCCACGGTTACATACTGTTCCCTCAGTTTAAAAAGAAAAAAAAAACCCTCCCGTTATTTTTAGCAAATCTTTGGAGCTCCAAGACGCAACCTGCCGCCTTTACAGCTTTTTCCGCCCCGAGGCACGCAGTAAGGCACGCGTGTGCCGCCCGTCGCCCCCGGTCCAGCAGAGCCGCGCAGCGCGCTGCTCCCCAGGTACCAAACCAGCGCCGGCTTCCTCCGCCCCCCCAGCTGCACCAGCCTGGACGGCACCGCCTGGGAGCGGGTCGGAGCCCCCAGCGCCTCTCCCCTGGCTGACCTTGGGGGGGGCGGCAAAAAAAGAAGAGGAAACTGAGTAAAAAAAACCCAACTAAAAGCGAGGGTCGGCTGGGCACTGGC
>Ga0181612_140017_pt1 | contig 10035 bp, 4 predicted proteins | sample HoacroProtozoa21_FD_119630 | JGI IMG/M metagenome (GOLD analysis project Ga0181612, IMG submission 119630) | Hoatzin crop microbial communities from Cojedes, Venezuel. Combined Assembly of Gp0051906, Gp0051904, Gp0051908
GCAATTATTTTTCAATCAAAGGGTAATTACTAGCAATTCCTTATAAACACATTCACAACGCTACAAAGCTGAATTTAATCACTGGTCCTGATGCTCTCCTGTAGCAGAGTGGCGAGTTGCACAAAAGGCAACAAGCAGAAACATGAGGAGAATTATTAGATATCTTATGAATTTTGTATTTGGGGAACATCCCTTTCTAGCCTCAAGGGCTTAGCGACCTATCTCTGTCTGTTCCAGAAGCCTCAGAAATGCTGGTGGAGATTGCCTTGTTTTCCTCCTTCTGCTCCGCTCTCCTGCCCCAGGAGGAAAACTGCATCTGAAACTCCTTTCTGTCTGCATTAGAACCGACATCGCTCGGTTATCCTCACCGCATCTAAAAATAGCACAGGGAAATCCGCCTGAGATCAAAGCGATTCATTTACAAAGCGCCGCGTGAGGACAGAGCTCCGCGATTCTCATTCCCATCACATCCGCACCCGTCGCATGGCAGGAATCGCACCAGCGCTCCGGCAGCGCGGGGCTGGCTCCTGCCTCTCCCTCGCCCTGTGCAAACAACCCCGCCGGCTCCGAGGAAAACCGAGTGGGAGGAAAATCATTCGGTCGGTGCGTGGGGGCTGGTGGGGACAAGGAGAAATGGGTTTTCTCTGCACGCGTCGCAGACGATGCTCCCCTCCGGGCTGGGCTTCTGCAGCCCTATGCAAGGCGGAACAGGAGTGAAAAAGCTCAGAACAAGAGGCACAGCCTGAGCATCCAGAGAAAGGAGCATCCTGCCACCTCGGAACATGCCAAAGAGCCAAGATCATTGAGCGCACGCAACTGGGAACAACGGGTGAGCCCGCTCCTCCTCCAGCCGCCAGCCTGTCCTGGGAGGAGGTACAGGACCCAGTCACGCTGCAGGAGGATGCTGCAGAGCTTTCCTCTGAGATCTTCATGCAAACCCCCACTCTGAGGGCTTAATTATAGTTGCTGATTAATTGAGCAGTACATAAGCAATGAAGTTACAGTATTATGTCTTTGGGATAACCCTGTGCTTTTTAATGCAAGCATCAGGATGATTTGGCAGTTTACCCAATAGATCCTGATACCAGGATACGCCCCAGGAAAATTTCTGCTTTTTCTTCCTTTTTACATAAGAAGGTTTATTATCAATAAGTTTCTGCAGAAAAAAATAAGCATTAATTACAGTAAGTGAGCCACTTTTAGAGGCTCAGAAACTAGAAGGCAAAGTAGAACGGCTGCTCACATAAAAAAGTAAAAGCACCATTTTTAGCTAGTTCCATGGTTTCTGAACACTCAGGGGTAGCACTACCTGAAGGGCCGTACTTCCCACAAAGGGCGTTGCAGGGCTTTCATCCACACAGGGCTTCTGTTTCGGAGGGACGGCAGAGACAGCTCCACGCGGCTCCGGCTCCGGGCACGTGGTGCGGTGGCATGGTAGCCCACCCTCCCAACGTGCTGCCCAGGCTCACAGGCATCTGCAGCGCCGCTCTCCCCCGGTGAGCATCTCCTCTTGGCTAACAGCAGGCAAGGCTTGGTGCTTCAGCATCTTGCCAAAGCAAAGTCACCAAGAGCCAGATTTTGGGGAGCTGGGCCGGACATGCATTAAGTAAAGATAGACAGTCTTTGTCATTAATGACTTATATTCATCTCTGACCATCAAATATAATTGCTGGGATAATAAATAGTTCATCATAAAGCTGAAATAAAAATTACCTCAGGTTTTTCATTTTTGCCAACAACATCTGTCAGCTGGGCAAAATATTCAGTGAATAGTTTGTTTCTCAACCATAGCTCCTTTTTTTTTCACCTCGTGATTTATGTCCTGAAACTCCACTATACATAAATATAAGATGTCACTTCCTGACTTACATTAATATACTGCAGCCAAAAACGATCTTTGCAAATCCTTCCGATATCGATCCTGGTGTTTGGCGAGCGCAGTGAGGTGCCGTGTGTGAGGTCCAGCCCCTCAGCTGGACCACACTGCAGAGGCCACGCTCCTCGGCTGGGCAGCCTCAGTCCCCCACAGATTTCGAGATGACCAAGCAAGTGCTTCTCAGACACATCTGTTGATGCGGGTGTCTCCCCAACATCCCCATCCACATGTTTCCCCCCACCTGATGTCCCTGAGAACTGTGTTTTATTGGCTTTGTTGGACCATCTCAAATACTCTTTCAGAGGGAGTGAAAAGACAAATATTCCCAAGAGCGGTTTTGCAGTATTCCACCAAATGATTGCAAATCACTGCTCCCTAACACACACACTCAAAAAAAACCCCAAAATTTCAGCATAAGAACCATCAGCAGCCCTATTTTCATTTCTTTTCAGATGCTTGATGGGCACAATGTTTTGTTGAGGAAACAGATACTCACTGGAAGAACATTACAGTGTAATGAATGGCAAGGCCATTGCAATGTCCAGCACCCAGCGCAGCGTTCTCAAAGGCATTGACATACACTATTATTTACGTGCCAGCATCTCATTACAGAGAAATGACAACAGACTGACCAGGATGCAGGTCTGAGCTGCTGATTGTGAATGCTAATCCTTGCCTGTGAAAAGCAAAACTGTAGCCATAGCAAAGGGATTTGGGGAAAAAAAATTGCTGGACATAGAGGAACGCCCCAAGCCGGTCGGAGGGCTCTGCTGTAGCTTGGTGCTTCCAGCTCCTGGCGGCATGGGAACTCCTTGCCCTTCCTGGGGCTGTGCAGACAAAAGATCTGGCAGAGACCTCACTGCCTGCAGTCCTGTTTCTGCTTCAGACACACAACTAGGAGAGTTTGCTGCCTGTCAGTCACTTTTTTATAATGTGAGGAAAGTCTGGCCTAGAATGAGTGAAGTCCTGTGCTTAAAGGCTGGATGTGGACGGGCTGTGCCTCCGCTGAGGCAGGGCTCTGAGCTTCAGGGCTCAGGAAATAACCACAGGCATTCAGCTCCCCACACCCCAAACTCACTCTCCTGTTGCCTCTTATAGTTGAACACATTTTCACATGGATTTATTGCCTTACCAGTTCAGGAAATTTAAATAACTGAGAGATTGCACTTACGAAATCCCTTTAAGTAAATATTTTCTTCAATATAATTTTCATGGCAATGAGGCAGACAGTCCAACTAATTAAATGAAAATGTGAAGTTTATTTTTAGGCAGCCTAAGCTGGTATTGGTTTGTAATTAGAACATCAATGAAGAACTTTGGGAAGGACTGGTGACCGAGTCACTGCTTCAAAGGTCTGCAGAAAGTTTAGGCATTTTTTTCAGATCCTTCTCTATTAGCACTGCAAATACCACGTACTTTCATACCTTTGACAGTGAGATTTTAGCTTGTCCCAGAGCAGACCTTAGGTGCGCTGCCTGCAAACTGCATTTCAATTGCAAAGAGAGTGTGCAAACAAGCCGTAATTGAGAATGTCAGAGACTCCCAACTGACTTAAATAAAAACATCATCAGACTAGAAACTCAGCATGTCCCTCATCTGCCATAAAATCTGTCAATATGGCATAGGATCACTTCTCACCGCACGCACCGCAATCACAAGGTCAGGTACTCATCAGCAACCCCCAAGCTCCTCGTTAGGCGTTGGGAGGAAGGGAGGCGCAGAAGGGATGCTCTGCTCGGCGGCTGGCGGACTGGCTGGACTGGGATTTGTGTCTGCTCGCGTACACATGGCTGTTCCACATACCAGGTGGTTTCTGACTTCTCTCGTCCTACATCTGGATGGAGATAGGGGCACAATGTATTTGTCATGTGACTGTAAAGGAAATGTAAACCAGCCAAGGTAGAGCCCTTCTAGAAATGCAGCAGGAGTTTCACACCTACACGTCAGCGAGCGGAAGAATGGTCTATTTTGTTGTTCCAACATTCTTGTTTATTGCTAAAATTCATTATGCTGCCTTTCATAAATAAGATGCTAAAGGCTTGGGGAAAATCAATGCTAATAAGAACTAAACTACAGGAACATTGAACTGGAGCAAAGGGGTATTTTGCTTTTGATTAAGTCATTACTAGCCCCCTGGCAGTATCAAATATTTCTCTCTTAAATTGTTCAGGAGCAATAGTGTGCCTGGCAATACATGGACAAAAACATTGTCCCCTCAACAAAGGCAAAACAATCCATAATCCACCTTCAGGACTGCACTTTCATTTGGTTTGGTATTTTTGTACATAATTAGGACAATATTGTCCCTTAGCTGAATAGTGCCTGGGATAGAGTAGCAAAACACAGTGAAGGAGGGAATCGATAGCAGGTTTGGGATTTAGGGTTAGTCAATATCCTAAACCTGAGAAAGTCACTGATGAGTGTCCTCTTGAGAGTTTAGAATTAAATGCATCTAAACCATTCCTGAACCCTCTAATCTCCATTAAAAAAAAAAATCAACAAGACAACCGAAGAAAACCAAACTTTGCAACCTGAGCCTGGCAGCAGCAGTCTTGTTGACCCTACATGATCCTTGGGTGCTGGAGAAGAAGCATGAGCCCTCCAACGTCTGCCCACAGAGCAGGGACAGGGATGTGCTGCTGCCTCACATCGCTGCTGGTAGAGGACCAGAGGAGTTCAGGTCCATTCTTGTCAGGGCCATGCCTTCTTTTTCTTTCAAGAACTAATGTATCAATAGATAAAGGAATTGGGTCTTGGCCCTGGCAACCCTCTGTGGTGCCAAAGACTATCTTTATGCTGGCATAGCTTTCATCCAGCAATTAAACCAAGGCTGTACTGACCCTCCTCTGGCTGGGCATGAATCACTGAATTATAGCTCATCAGACAGAGCAGTCACATTTCAAATGTATCAGTAATGCCCAATGGGAAATGACTGCCCCATCGTGCATCATTAAAACAGCTCCCTTCAATATTAAATGCAGATCAGCCAGGCACACCATATTAAAAGCTCATTTCCTCCAAACCTTCTACAAATGCCAGAGCTGCATCGCCTCTCACCCTTCCAGCTGGAATAGGCAGGTCCAAAATCAAAGGGGACAACTTGCACGCACTGCAACCATGCCAGTGCTTTGCCATGGCACGGTGACGCTTACCCCCACGATGTACCACTTGCAGCCAAGCAGCTCCTTGCACTGTCCTCTGTGACTCTGGGGGGGAGTGGGAGGAAATTGCCTATGGAAAACTGGGATCCACAGCAAAGCCCCTGGCCACAAGCATCTGTCAGAGCCAGGGGCTCTCTAGGCAGCCGCTGTTCCAAGCTTAAAACCTATGAACTTCACTTGTGCATGGTGGAAAAGGGCTGCAAAGACCTGTGTCCAGAGGCATCACAGTAGGGAACCCACCGGGAAAGGTCTGGGCTGTTGCATGGGTGCTTCTTCCCCCTGTGCAGCCAGCCCAAGAGGAGGGGACCCAGCTGCTGCCACTGTGGCATCCCCTCTGCCGGCTCCAGCTTCTCCCAGCCACCCCTCCACATGAGCAGAGGGATGTGCCAGGACCTGCTGCATGCCATGGATGGTCCCCAGGGGCCCAGAAGCCCCTCTGGGACTCCAGAGCGTGATTTTGGGGCAGTTCTGTTCATTATCATCATTAATGCACAGAACAGACTCAAGCTGCTGTGCACGCCTGTCCTTCCTCACCCTCCGCCCACGCACTCCCAGGACGGATCCATCACATGCTCCTGCTCACACTGGCACTTTGCAGAGCTCCCTGTAAAAGAGGCAGCTTTTAGTACGACTGTTCACTGTCACCAGCGTTCTATACCGAGAGGATAAACACCACATGCAGACGTTCTGTGGGTAAGCTGTAGAAAAGATTATCAGTATTATCTCCACGTAACTGTGAGTTCTGGATTTAGTGATCTCCAGTCTAAATAAAAAAAAAAAAAACAAACAAGCACAGGATCAAAATAGAATTTGGCAACAAGTTTGGGCTAAACAGTGATATTTTGAAACAGGGAAAAAAAAATCTGTGAAAACTTTATTAGCCTTTACTAAGAAAAGAACTCAAATTACAGGAGATGCGGCTTGAGCACCAGTGGGCTGCAGAGCACAATAAACCACCCACTGACTTTTGTGTGTGTGCGTCAGGGGCGATGGCTGTGCTGGCACGGGCACGGGCTGGGCAGGGGGCACGGCTCCTGCCTGCGTTCTCCAGGATGGGGCATGATCACCAAAAGGTTTGTTACCTGGTCCTGAGAGCAGTCAGGCCTCGATTATGAATGCCAATATATGTAAATGCAAAATATGTACAATTTGTACATTGTGTTTTAACCCAGGAAGAATCTTGATTAACTGTAAATACAAAATATGTGCAATTTGTAGATCTGGCTTTAACCTAAGCAGAATCTTTATTAACCATTTCTATCCCTGATCCCTCAGTGATCCTTAACAGGGCTGTTGGGACAGCAGCCAAGTGAAAATTCACACTCATAAGTGCTCTGTCCCACTTAAAATCGCCTAGTGGCAACGCCAGCTAGTCTGTAGGTGTCAAAACCGTGTGTCCAATTATAACTCCCAACAATCATGGCGAGGAACAGGCAGATGGCTATCATATGCTTAAAGCATCATTTCTCCAGTAAAGCACCATTTGTTTGCCCTGTCAAATTAAATATTTTCCTTTTTGATTTTTGTGTGTAAGATCGAATTAGGAAAACCTGCCAGTGCTGCATAAACATTCTGTGGCTCCTTGGCAGGGTCCCCACTGCCGCAGCCGGAGCGGCTCGGGGGGTCCAGCTGCCCGGACGGCGATGAGCAGCATCTGGCCTTTTGGCAACCCGTTTGGGCACCCCGGCTGGCAGCCGCGAATTTGCCGGAGGGGAGATCTCAGTGCTGAATGCGTTAGTGGGGTTGTCTTGACCTCCTGCCTGACATCTCCGTTTGACTGAGCAGCCTGCAAGAGGGGTATTCTTTCCTTTCCAGTGTCAGGGCTCACGCAGTTTCAGTCTGCCACCTCCACAAAGGAGGCTTAAAATAAAACCATAGTGGATAGTCCTTTATGATTAGAGCTAAAATTATGAGTCCTGATTGAAGCAGGCTTCAGAACAGCTCTTCGTTCCTCTCTATCACTTAACAGCAAAAAACTCAGAGATAGAGGGGAAAAGTATTCAAAATCTGAAATATTTTAGTGGGGTCTGAAGTCAACCAGAATATCTAGCTATGGCAAAACCCTGGCCAAGAAGTGGCTTGTTTGTGTATGATTCCTCAATCCAGTGCTCAACAACTGTATACATTCAGTAGACAGTGTAGTTACAGCACTGCGCACTTGTTCTCTCCAGAAAGTCAGGCTGGAGCCTCCCTGCTTGAGGGGGATGAGAGGCTGAGGTCTGTGTGAGCTCCAGGAGAAGGAGAATTGGAGCAGGCAAAGCTCATCCACGCCAGCTAGATCCGATGGAAGCAGCTGCATTGCTCAACCAGTATGTCTCCTGAAATGGTGCAATGATGGTACTCCAAATCCTCTGTCTTCAACACACACACAAATTACTGCAATTATAACAAGCCATGTAAGAAACTGTGTGATGCTAAAGAAAAAAAAAATATCTATGTACTCCTCTTAGGCATGCAGTACATGAGTATGAGAAGTTATGTCTACAAAGTTGATCTAATAAGTGAACATTTATTGCAAGTTTTTAAATAGTGCCTAGTTAGAGGAATTTCCTTACAAGAAACTACTTAATCACTGTACCTTTCTCACATCTGTTAAATTGGCAATGTAGTCCAAACAGAAATCATTTTGCTGTACTTCAGAGCTACTCGGTTTTAATGAGTCTCTGGAGGTACACGCATGGATTTTGCTGCCAACTACCATTCAGCCTAATATTGCAAAGGAAACATCAAACCAGAGGAACCCAGTGTGTCCCTGCTGTCAGACTGCTATGCGATAAAGTCAGCGCTCACAAAAAGGGAACAAGAGGCATCAAGGATAGACAAGGGAAGGAAATCCAGCAGTGAGATCCAGACCTACTTTCTCAGCTGAGTTAACTGAATGTTTTTCTTGCTTATTTGAGAACATGAACTTGTAGTGACATGTTCTGTTCAGAATTTAAAAAAAAAAAAAAAGTGCTCTGTTCAGACTAGAATAAAGGCAAAAAACAGAGGTCCCTTCCAACCCATATTCTATGATCTTAAGGAATTAAATAATTCAATTTTAATTAACTCCTGTGTAGAGGAAAGAAGAAAAAAATCCCACTGGACTGCAATTTACTTCATTTAGGACAAAATATGGAACTTTCTTAACAGCCCTTAGACAAAATCTGATGCATAGGCAGTGGATGTTTGCATCAGTAACACCACACCACAAAAGCAAGCACAGATACCGTAGTGGACACCCCCCTACATGCAAAATGAAATGTCTTAAAATTCTTTTGGGGACCTTAAAAAGCCCCAGGAAGGATTTCTCCTCATCCACCGGGAAGGCACGACATGACTGCAAAACATCTGCGACACAGACAGCGATCCCAGCTGCGAGCCCACAACTGCAGGCACATAGTAGGCAGGGCTGCAAGAAGTTTGCAGCCTCACAAAACCGCAGTGTGGTCTCTTCCTCTGCATGTCCTCACATATTAACGGTTTCTTTATAACCAGCTGAACAGTTGATAAGTGTTAAAAAAGAGATCTAAAGCAGCCAAGTATGGGATATGATCATTCCTATTAGTGTAGCTCCACTTGAACAAGATCTCATCCTTGGGAGGATGAAGTGCAGAGGCAATATGGAAATCTAATGAATCTCTTTTCCTTTTAAAGCAAATGCCCCCCCCCCATTGCCATGTCTGCAAAAAAATTGCTAGATCAGTCGTGAATTTTCAATCAAAAAGTAGGGTTCACCTTAGTCAGTGATATTCGTGCACTCAAACCACAATCACACTTTAATGAAGACTGTTTATTTCCCTCTTTCAAAGGCTCCTGCTTAAGCAAATGCTTATCTTTAAAAAATGGGAAGAGAAATCAACAGGATGCAGTAATTGAGAGAGAATTTCAGGCTTAACGCTTCAAATCTCTAACAGGAAATGGAAGATGAAAGACAAAATTAACTGAATAATTTCCCAAGCTCAATATACATTAGATAATTGTATCTAATAGCGAGAGTTATCCACTGATTTTGCTCAACATCAAGAAACTGGAAAGTCATTAGAGAGAAGAGACTTGAAATAATCAGCTAAAAGCCTTTAGTTGGATTTTGAAAGTTCAGAGGAGAAAGCATGCTAATTTTTTTGAACCTTCAGAAGAACTTCAGAGAGTCTCCTACCAGCGAGAGCTGCAAAACGAAGGCAGAAGACCACACATGCGAACTAGAGAACAAAGAGACACTGAACCCCTTCTGAAACGGCTGCAAAGCAGAGCTGCCTCGTCTCAGGCTCTGAACACAAAGCTCCGATGACGTCTCTCCTCGTGCCTTCCCCGCAGCGCCTGCATCTCATGTGCTGGCCATGGGTGCTGTCCTCCTCCCAGCCCCAGGAGCACACACCAAGGCAACAGTGAGATGCTCCATGGTCCCTAAAGCAAAACAACGTCCCAAATGCAGGGCTGCGCTGAGGAGCCACGAACTTCTGCAAATGCTGCTGTGAACTGGAAAGAGCGTTTTTCAGGTAGGGTCCTGACACCCCACCCTCTTCCCCAAGCCCAATCCTGTGCACGCCCCGGCGTCAGCGATCTCATGAACCAGCACTGTATCAGCCCTGAGAACAACACAGCCGTGCCCTAGACATGAGACCTGATGGTCCCATGGCTGCAGAGCACTGGCACGACTGCATCTTCACATCCAACGTTTGAGGTCTGCCCTTTCCACAGAGAAGCCCTTGTCTGGGATTGATGAAAAGCACTTCTCTGGCAGAGGACAATGACACCAACACCAGCTCAGCCTTACAAACCCACTTGTAAGAGACGAATGAGAGCACCCAGCGCTGTGATAAACTTCATTAATTCTAGTCACTTGGTCAAATGCAATTAAAAATTTGTATTTGGTTAACAAGGAATACCGCATTTGGTCAACTGCTGTCCGGGGGGGGGGGGGGGGGAAATGGCAAAATTTACTCCCCTTAAAGCACCCTTTCTTTAAGGCTCTCATTTAGCGGTTTTGGGAGAAAAATTACGGTAGCCCTGCTAAAC
>Ga0181612_149303_pt1 | contig 10035 bp, 3 predicted proteins | sample HoacroProtozoa21_FD_119630 | JGI IMG/M metagenome (GOLD analysis project Ga0181612, IMG submission 119630) | Hoatzin crop microbial communities from Cojedes, Venezuel. Combined Assembly of Gp0051906, Gp0051904, Gp0051908
AGAGGCATTTCATCTGAGCTGTTGGCCTTGTTACCTTCATAGCAGAGCACTCCTTTTTTCCCTTGAGGTGCTTCATGGGTATTTTCTTGTTGGCACCTGATACCTCAGGCGCCTCCAGCTCCCCTCGGCAAGACTTCCACATTGCTGCAGTGTCCCTCACGTGTTTGCACATACTCTGTTTCCTGTTAAGGCACTTACTCTCTGAAGTGTTTAGGGTGGAATATACTGAAAATGTCCTAGTTATTTTGATGGGGCCAGAAGTTTTCAATACGGTACATGTTTTTTCTTTCATATACTATTCTCTGAACCTTTCAAAATGAAAATTATTTTCATTTTCTCACGTGATCATGAACACATTCCTATCCAACCTGATCCAAAGCCCACTGATGTTAGGACTTCTGATTGAGTTTTGGACTGTGTCAAACAAAAGAAATTGATTTTTTACCGTCTTTGTTCATATATATTCCTGCTATTATAAACTAAACGCTTGCTTGAAACAAAAATTACTAATTTTCATAATTTATTGTACTTTCAGGCTATAACTAGTGTGTACACTAGAACTGATACAGAACTATGAATCCAAAAGTATCTATCACAGTGATATGATTTTGGATGCGTCTTTGCACAAAATTATTTGGTATACATTTTCAGAGCCCAGGAACCAAAGATTCTTTCAGACTTCAATTTATTGGGTGAAACTTCAACATATGAAAATAAAAGATATTTACTCTGTGGGTATACATACATAAATATTCAAGTCCAGTTTCATTGAAAACAATGGTGTTTTACCACTGACTTCAGTGAGACCAAAGTTTCATTCATATGCTTATACTATGTGATAGCAAAAAATACAATCAGACTAGTATCTCTAAATATATAAATAGATGATTTCTTTCAGTTATTCATTATATTCACCATATTAAAAGAACAATTGCAAATCCGTGTGCCCATGACTATATACTTAATTATTTTCTGTAACCACAAGTCTGTGGTGTGTAGTATAATTACCAGGTATTTGCAATCTTCTTTTCTCTGTCTAAAAGGAGAAGCAAGAACCTGTTAAATGTTTTTAAATTGTTTCTCCAATTGATATTAGTAACATCTTGCATTTTTAAGGCTTTTGTTTTTCCAGGACTTAAATTTTTAACACAATATTGCTCACAGTATTTTCTTTGCTTTGAAGATGACATTAAAAAATGTTTTTTCCTTGCCTCTGTTTTCCTAAGATGCGCACAGTATCTAATTTCACTTGAAACTAATTTTTTAACCTTAAGTTAAAAAATGATTGTGCCCTGGCTGGGGGTTCCAGAATGAGGAATGTAGCATTTAATAGTAGCAGAAATTGTGCTGAGATTGGATGGAGAAGGCAGACTTAGGTAACTCTCTTGTGGAAGGTATTTCCACAACTTAAAATGACCGTGTTATGTGCAGCCTGGTTAAAGGCAGAATGCTCCCTTGTTGACAAAAATGGGAAGGAGCATCCATCCTCCATATGTTGTAGATAGTCAAACAGGATCATTTTTTGATACTTTGAATGGATGAGATTTAACCATACATTTCTGCACTATGGCCTGTTGTTCAGGGTCTATTTTCCCTTCTCTGTGCTTTTCACAGTGCAGTCTTACCATTGGAAGGGATATATGCATCTTCTGCAAGAACAGTGAAAACACTTTCAGAATTTCTTCCAAGCCCTCTGGAGCCTTTTAGCTTTCACATGGAGAGGAAGTGCTCTCTTCTTGCTTCTTTGGTCAGGACGGTTTTTAATCCTGGTGTTCTTAGCTTAAGTGACGTTCACACGCAGGTTACTGAAACTGAATTGTCCCTGCCACTCAGAGAAGTCTGTACTGACATTAACAGCACACTTAGAATCTAGAATGACAGATCTGCATTTGAGATACTGCAAATGCCAGTGATGATAAACTAAATAGGATCTCCCATTGTTCTGGACGTGAAAGGAAAATAAGAGTAAAAGGGTCAGTTAACCAAATGTATTGGTTGGATTGGAAAATTAATACAGGAGATTTGTGTATATTGAGTATATTTGGGTATATTACATACATCTGTAATTCAGATTCATGACTCTCCTGTGGGATATGATAACTAAATAACTGGGAATTTCACCTAGATAATCCAGTAACTAAAACCACTTAGGATTTATCAATTTAGTTCTTCTGTCTTTTTGCCAGTTAGCCTCTTGCAGAGAACGGTCCCTAAACGTGACTAATAGTGTGATTCCAGTTCTCCTTTTTGATTCTTCCCAGGGCCGAATTACAATTAGGAATTTATAAAATTGCATTCTTTTTTTCTGGAATCTATATTGACATCCTTTCAAACACAGAGTGAGCCCTTCAGGGCTTAGTTTTCTCCTTTTACTTTCAGTGCTCCCTCTTCTGGCAATCAGGCTGTGGCTCTCACCTTCCTCTGAGCAGGGCGAAAATCTTCCGTTTTTGTTTTCTCCCTGGTCTTTCTGGATAGTCTTTTGTGCAGAGGGAGATGGATACCTTGCTCACTTGGTGCAAGGTGTCTGCCTGTCTCCAGGAGAGAGCTGTCTGTTCTTACGGCAGGTCTGGTCTTCCTCTCCTCCCAGGGCAGGTGTCAGGCAGAGCCTGGAGCTGAGGGTGATGGCATGGTGAACACGGCAGTGCCCTCGCTGCCCAGTGATGCAGTCCCTCAGGACTTTGGCAAGTAGTGCAGAGGAGGACTGCTGATGGTAACTGGGATCATCTACCAGTGCTGTGATTCTCAGGCATGTCCTTAGTGATGAGCTAGGGCTGAGGCCAAGCTGGGAAATCATGTCAGCCAGTTGGGACTGCAAGGTAGAAGGCTAGGCACAGGCATACCTACCGCGTAGCTCAGGTGAGGACCGAAGTCAAAGCCCTGAGCTTGAATGCAGCTCTCAAGTCTCAAGGTGGGAAACCCCAGCGAGGCTTCTCACAGCTCTGACCCAAGGTAGACCCAAGGCTACACCATATCAGAGCAGACCTTGAGCACAGACAGCCAGAGCCCTTGGGGGTGGGCTGTGGGTGCTCTCCAGACCCTGGCAGGCAGGGGTGCAGACTGGATTTGTTACTCCATGCCCTGCTTTGCTTCAAGGAGGAGACCATTCAGCTGCTTGTTAAGATCAGTTCTGCCGAAGTGTTGTGTCTGCTAATTAGTAGCCAGTGCTTAGCTTTACATACTCAGTATGAAGCTTAATTCAAAGATCAACCTAATGCGTAAATGATTTTTTGTGCTTCCTTTGTTGCTGAAGTTTGCAGTACCCAAACCTCTGTTTGTGACATTGCTTCATTTTAAAGGCCACACAGCGGAGATTCAGTGAAAGTTAAGTTTTGTATCAAATCATCAGAAAGTCTTGCCAGAGCTTTAGGAGTGAGTGCTGTGCCATTTGCTTGTCTTTGTCACAATCCTGGAGAGCTAAGATATTTGTATATACCCGAATAGATTGCCAGAATCAATCCACTTTCCGGAGATGAACGTGGACATGTCCTCTTTTCCACTGTAATGTGAATACTCAAATCTTTCCACATAAGAAACTCATATATTTGAGTTTCACAGCACTCCCTAATAAGGTTTTATAGCCATTAGTGTCAGTGCCATATATCACTGAGGCATTGAAAAAGTGGAGTTTCTTTCCCAAACCACCTTTCTAAGCATCCAAGATGAAGTGATTTTATAGCTTACACTTCCACAGATCTTTCAAATCCCACAGCACAACTTGTTTCACCTGAGCCTCAAAGATTTTTGTAAATGATTTCCCAGAAGCTCTTGAGGGGGTCTTTTCTCCCTTTCTTTATTTAAATTTAAGCTTAAAATAAGATTAGATTCTGTTCAACACAAAATTGTTCTAGAATACATTGCAAGCAATGTGTGTACAAAAGGTAATCTACATTATCTAATAAATAAAATTGTGTAACAGTTTGAAATTTCAAATGTGACCATTTGCTTTAATATTGCGAAGTGTTTGTTAAACCTTTAAGCCTGTGACATTTTTCCACACTGACAGCTAAGTAATGAATTAATGGCTTTAAAGTCCATGGCAGCCTGAGGGTTTCAAATACATGCTTAGTCAAAATAATTGGTGCTTTAATCATTCTTTATGAACCAAAATTGTTCCTTAGTTATACAGGAGCAGTGCTAAAGCAAATATCTATGCTGTGAATGTTCTTTTGTATTTCTGAAATTATCTGCTAAACTGGAAAATGGTGTCTGGACTCATTTTCTTCTTTAAAGTTAAAGAGGCTATGTTTTAATTTCATAATGACCAGCTACATGGCTACTAACCATACTGTCCCTTCACTGACAGTGAGCAGTTTATTGTAGTTTTAGTACATGTGTACATAGACTGCCAGGTTTTGAGAACAGATTGGAGGGTATGTGGGGGGGAATCTCAGACCCTGCACTGTCAGATACAGTGTGTAGGACCCATGCGTAACTCACTGTAGTAGGGGATCTGTTCACAGCAAAGCTGACTCTCAACTAAGTATGACACAGTTAAGAGCTGCATCCATAACATCTTCTGTTAATAGTGGGAATAAAAATCTTTGGTTAAACAACAGAGGAAACTGTGGTCCTAATTTTATGGTTGGTATCATGTGAGTCCTACTGTGCCTGCACAATATTCTGCTGAGGTGCTTGTATTAACTTCAGTAACGCATCTGTGCCATAGGAACAGGAGATGGTAACCCAGCTAACATTGCTCAGAACTTGCTACAGGCCATCAGGGGTCTAAGGAGACTTCTGTGCCTGATACTGTTGTAACATTCATAACACCTACTTTGTAGCATGGAGGTAATTTTACTTCTGTCTCAGAGAAGTTTGTAAGACCACAGATTACTAAAAGGTGCAAAGGTATACTGGAAAATGTGTTAGTCTAGGTTTGCCCTTTCTTACATTTCTTTCACTAAACAGCCACTAGTAACCTGTGTTGGACTAGGCAGAGGCTCAGATGAACTGTTGCTGTGACCTGGTTCCTGTGTTACATGACTAACTTCAAGGAAACAGAGCTCATCATGTAGCTAAAATGATTTTGTTGGAATTTTTGTGGTGCTTTTTTTGTAGAGTTTAATAACAACAGTGTAGGCAGATTGCAAATGGAAGTGAATTCTCTTCAGCACATGCCTCAGTATCTAGAATAAACTCAGAGCACGCTCTGAGAATTCCTGCCGCCTGGTGTGGTTTTGAGGACAAGGTAATGTCTTTTAGAAATAGCTTTCTGAGTATCAGAGAAGATACTTCTGGCAGCAGTTATTCAGCTTTTGCCTACAACCAATGAATCCCCTCAGCATCTTGTCTTCTGTTGTCACAGCTCTACATGAATTTGAAATAGCCTTTCTACAGCAGCCATGTTGGGCTTCCTCTCTGAACTCCCTATGCATTTTTGTAATAGCCTAAGCACAAAACGCTTTGATAGAGGAATGAGCAACTGTCCACTCCTGTCTTCCTCCCAGTGCTTGTTAGGATTGTCTGGATATGCTATAGCTGGAGTGTAATTCTCTGAGACAAGTCTCCAAGCTGGAAAAAACAAAAGCAATAGTGTGAATGAGTGCAAAATACAATTCTTTTTCTCTGACTATTAATGCAGGAGGAAAGTGGCTAATCTGTAGCACATTGCTTCCTATTTTGGATAGCGTGACTGTATCCAATTAAAACAGAACACCCTGCAGAAGTTTTACTTCCTGACTTCCAGCTCAGGATACAGCATGTGCTGGCACATCAGGTGGTTTCCTTTCTGCATGTAAAAGGGGAAGTGTGGAATGATGTTGGGGGGAAATCAGTCAGTGTGCATTCTGAGGGGTAAAGTGTCTTGGAAGGGGAGAAAAATATCCTAGCAAGATTCAGCTGGCTCTTATAAATGTTAGCTATTTTTGACTTGCTGCCAAAATGTTTCTGTATTTCTTTGAAGCTTTTCTTTAGCTTAATACTGCGTGGTAATTAAAGTGTAGAATTTCACCTGTGCTTATATATCCTTGCTTAGACAAACCTTTTATTCCCCCTTGTTTGCTTCCTCCCCTCCCCCTTTCCCCCCCTTGTTTTTGGAGGGGATTTTTTGTTTGTTTGGGGTTTGTTTGTTTATTTTTACTTCCCTCCTCCCATTGAGTGATAGACAGAAAGGTAGAAAGGGATGAACTTCTCATAGAAACTACTTTTATTTTAGGAGGTTAGGACGGATCATCACTGATGATTATCTATCTCTCTGAATGATTATTTGTTTATTTGGCTGCACAGGAGAGCTTCACAATTCATTGTACTGTTCAGAACTGGGAATTAAAAGTAGAGTATGAGGCAATCCAGGCCTGGTACCTGTGTTTGGCTTTGCTTGCGCTGATGCAAATATTTTAGTTTAGGGAAGGATTATATGAAGGGGTACCAGCCTCAGTAAGGGTATACTCAAAGTCCCTTGCACTGTTATAACTGTAACACATAAAGGCTTGTCACAGCTTCAAAACGATACAATGAAGATTTGCTTACAGATATGTAACTCTTGATTCGTTATCTCTGTGGCTAGAGATATCCATGTTATCCCAGCTACTAGCTGCTTGTCAGTGTAATTTAATTTGGTCTGCCTGATTTGTTTTGTATTGCTGGTGGAATTTTTTTAATGCTTATAAATAGGTTTGTGTTTTGCAGGTGTATCTGCATTTTCAACTTTAGATAGTTTTTTGTCATGTTAGGGGACACAGTCAAAAGAGAAAGAATGAAACTAAAGTGATCATATCAAAGCACAGTTCCACGTCCTTTGTATCACCAAACAGACTCTTTGGAAAAAGAGCAATAGTATGGAATAAGAAAGTTGTGAAAGTACCTTAAGAATTTTGCTATCAAGCTAACTATCAAGCCTTGAAAGCAGATGTCACCTTCCAAGTCGCTTTCCAAATATGCATGGAGTCTTCCTTCATTCCCCAGTGCTGTCTCAGTTGTCTCATCTTTCCCTCTTAGAATTTAACAAAACATGTGTTCTTACACAAGAACTCCTAGAAAAATTTAAGTTTTTGAAGCTTTCAGCCTTGAGTGCATCATGACCTGAAGGTGTAATAAGCTGCTAAAAGCTGTTATTGTTTTACTACTAGGTGTGCCAGTTATTCTTTGAGTAAACATTCATGAAAATGTGAACTAGGGGAAAAGTAGTGAACTTACTCCATTTCTTGAGAAGGTGGTGCTGCAGTTTACTATATTGGTTGAAAAATATACAAGTGGATGTTTTAATTTCTAGCATAGTTAACAATCTTTAAATATTTTAACTACTGAATTAGAACAGTATTTTTATTAGTTACTGAAGGTTGTAGGTAAGATTTTCTGCTGATACCATGATTATATTTTCTTTCTTTCTTTGCTGTTTGGCTATTAACTGTATCTTTAGTAACTCAATTTCTGTTCCCAGTGCTTTACACAGAGATGAAATTGGGATGAGTGTGTTTATGCAAGATTCATTAGAAGTTGTGCTGGTTTTCGCTGGGATAGAGTTATTTTTTTCATAGTAGCTGATAAGGGGCTATGTTTTGGATTCGTGCTGAAAACAGTGTTGATAATACAGAGATGTCTTCATTATTGCTGAGCAGCACTTACACAGAGTCGAGGCCCTTTGTTTGTCACACCACACCACCAGTGAGCAGACTGGGAGTTCACCAGAAGCTGGGAGGGGACACAGCTGGGACAGCTGACCCCAATTAACTAAATTGATATTCCATACCATATGACTTCATGCTTAGCATATAAAGCTGGGGGAAGAAGAAGGAAGGGGAGGATGTTTGGAGTGATGGCACTTGTCTTTCTAACTAACTGTTAAAATTGATGGAGCCCGGCTTTCCTGGAGATGGCTGAACATCTGCCTGCTGATGGGAAGTAGCGAATGAATTCTATGTTTTGCTTTGCTTGCTTACGTGGCTTTTGCTTTACCTGTTAAACTGCCTTTATCTCAACCCATGGGTTTTTTGACTTTTAGCCTGCTGATTCTCTCCCCAATCCTGCTGTGGGGCAAGTAAATAAGTGGCTGTGTGGGACTTAGTTGCCTGCTGGGCTTAAATGCCAACACAAGTTTATGAAAAAGAGTAAAAAATGGGTGGAGTTCTTCAGGATGATATGAAATTTCTTAGTAATGTGAACAAACACATGAATAGCATAATAAGGGTTCTTTATCTGGCCTTGAAAGAATCATGTGGGAAAGGCAATCCTCATCCATTGTAAAGTGAGTGCAGAGGTTTCCCTCTGCCCGCAGCATGTCTGAAGAATTGGGATTGTTGCATCTTGGATTTGGGTCTTGGACAAACCAGAAACATCTTAAGCCCTAAGTACTCATGTAGACATAGTTTGTCTTGTTATTGGAGATGCAGCTCTAGGAGTAGGAAGATGCAAAAGATAATTTTTTTTCTCTATTTACTTTTCCTCATCCTATTTTGCTTTGTGAGCTCTGTATGTACTTACATATACATACAAAAATCTGGCTGTCTATATAGCCCACAATGCATGGAATTGAGTGTTGAATGTGAAATTTTGAAGACATTTCAATAGCCAAATCATAACGAACTGTGGGTGGTCAGAACCACATACTAAGGTTTTATATCCTGATTCAACAAAGTGTGCTCTTAAGTTTTCTGGGTCCTAAACAATCTCATTATTGTTGCTTTGCTGTTGTATCTGCTACTTAATTTTTTTTTTTTTTTTTTCAAATTACCTTCAGTATTGATGAAAACATTAACAAGTTGCCCGTAAGACCCTGGAAAAATTTTTACATCTTCATTTTTTCTTTTTTTTTTTTGAGCTGTTATCATAACCTGCCAAGTACATTCTCCACAATTTTCTCAACAGAAATTATATGTGTATGTGTGGTTGTGTGTTTTGTTCTTTAACTGGAATTTGTTTCTAATGCAATCTATACATTACAGCTGCTGAAACCCTGAAAAAATACTGTGTGTGGTAATATGTGAGATAAATCTGAGACTTGGCAAAACCGAGCCTTCCATTTTTTTGTCTGGACATATGCTGAAGTTGGATTCCACTTTAATAGTAGGCATAACAAATAAATGAATATTACAACTTGTCATTGAATGCACATAAAACTCATAAAAATGCTGTCTGTTTTGATTGTGTCTTCAGTTTCAATATTGGGGGTCTACTTAAACGTAAAACTCACAGTGGAACCTAACTGAAAAGGTGACATGTGGATTGAAATGGGAGAAAATATTTCTACTGAAATCTCTTAAGCTTCGTCACTGTGTTTTCCCTAACAGAAAAACTGTATTGTACCTTTTGAGGACCGTAGTATGAGTGTTCTAATAGAATCTGACTCCTTTGTCATAATCTCTTAATCTAATAATTCCTGTGTAGCATTTTTTTCTCTTATCATTCACTGTATGTTAATTTATGTTTTGATTTCTGCGTCCTTGACCCAAAACTGTCACGCCAGCATGATGCTATCGTCTACAGCAGACTGTGTACTATTAATTCTCTCCTCCTTTATGTACAGTAGTGTGCCGTATGCAGATGGGGCTCCTCCCTGGAAGGAGGAGGGTCTTTGAGGGTCCTCAATTCTGCCACAGATGTTCTGAAATAGGATCTCCAGTGAATGGAGCGGATTTGTCTGAAGTACAGCCTCAGTGTCAGGAACATACAGCATCTCCATGCTGCCTCTCACCGATGATGTGTCTGGTCCGGTATCTCCTTTTCCACAGTGATTGTTACCACGCATTCCAGAGGAAAATGCGAGAAATTTCAAGTGACTGTTTGGAAATGATCTGTCCACAGAGGAATTTTCTTTTTAGCCACCATAATTTGCCAGGCTGTTTATTTGCAGAATCACACATCTTTTCTAGTGTCTGCTGAGCCACTCTCCATCATCTTTGAGAGGTCCTGGAGGACACGAGAGGTGCCCGAGGGCTGGAGAAAGGCCACTGTCACTCCCATCTTCAAAAAGGGCAAGAAGGAAGACTCAGGGAACTACAGGCCACTCAGCCTCACCTCCATCCCGGAAAAGGTGATGGAGCAGCTTATCCTGGTGGCCATCATGAAGCAAGTGGAAGAAAAGAAGGTTATCAGGAGTAG
>Ga0181612_166302_pt1 | contig 10035 bp, 3 predicted proteins | sample HoacroProtozoa21_FD_119630 | JGI IMG/M metagenome (GOLD analysis project Ga0181612, IMG submission 119630) | Hoatzin crop microbial communities from Cojedes, Venezuel. Combined Assembly of Gp0051906, Gp0051904, Gp0051908
AGGAATAATAGTGAAAAAGACCAGATACAGTTACCTCAGGATTCTCAGCCTGAATAAGATAGGAAGATGCAAGGCTGACTTTCAGAGTGAATTATGACTAGCAACTGCCTGATGTAAATCAGCTCTGAAGAGGTGTGTTTGGTGCTGGGAGGTTCTACAGCCTTCAGAGCAGGTGGGAAAGTAAAAAATCGAGAAAGAGAGGAACCTCTTCTTTTTTTAAGGACCAGTATTAGTTATGCGTTGCTACTTAAGCCACAGACTTTTGCAGGTATTTAGTTTGCTCCCAAGCAGACATCTCACGGAATTTATTCTAGTATCTAAATGCAATAGAAGCTATTTTAATTGATTTTAAGACTCCAGCATGCCTTCATCGTATTTGCATAGCACCATGCAGGGAGGTCTTGCAGCTTAAGACTTCCACCTTTACAAAAATATTTTTTTCAGTGTCTCCAGTGCATAAAAATTGAGCTGTTGAAGAGTTTGAAAAAAATAAGAGTTTAGGCAGCTGGTGCAAGACCTATATGTGGACTGGAGAATTTGCTCATCCATTTTTAAGAGAGAGGCCTGTTTCAAAAATTAGTTTCAGAAATTTAAGAAGTAGCCCTGTTAATAAATCTGAAGGCAAGTTTGGAGCACTAAATCGTTTTGGTTTCTCAGCCTGAATGTTGGGTGAGGCAGAAGTAAACCTATATAAGCTGAGTTAAGATCTTGTTATACATTTAACTCTTTATATGGTAAGGGTTTTTTTTTCTTACATAGAGTATAAAAGAGTATAAAAGACATATTCTTAATATTTTTATTTGACAGTAATTTGTTTTGTAAAATATTTTCTTCAGGTGGCTCATAAAAACTTGATGGAAAATGGCAGCCGTGAGCTGCACATTTTAACTACACTTACACAAGAGAAGGGAGTGTGGAAGAACCCAGTGTTGTGTGGTATTCTTTCCCAGGAACAGTTGGATCCAGATAAAGGTAAAATTTATAATGATGATTGGGATAAAATATGCCTCATTTTTATAGTACAATGGAATAATACTAGGATACATGGAAGTCTTTTGTTGGATACAGTTAAAGTGACAATTTGTAAGCTGTATAGATAAATATACGTGTAGCATTGTCTGAATTATTAAGACATTATGTTTCGAGAAATATACAAAGAATTTAATGTTGGTATTTTGCATAAAACGTAATCATACCTGATGATGTCTTGCCAGTTTCTTTGTAAGCTGTGTGAAGGGAGATTACATACAGGCTATTTTACAATGGAGTCAGTTCAGTACTGGTATACAAAAATTATTTGACATAAACCAAAAAATAATAAATACATTTTTTTTAATGAGAATGGCATTTACTGAGTTGTGAAATGCAGAGAGGACCACTACCAAAGACTCATTTAGACCAGAGTTCTGAGAATGGCTAATAGCAGTTGCATAGGGAAGAGTCTGTGATCAGCAGAGGCTTACAACAGTATTTACCTGATGTGTTATTTCCATTGTTAATGATTTGCGATTCAGAAGTGGTATGCTTGTGTTAAGAAGTCTTAGCTGTTGTTCTGATTCTTTGCCCAATTGGTTTTAGAATCTGTATGAACCGTCACACCTATGCGTCTGTGACAGTTACGCAGTTCTCGCATCAAGTTAAGTAGTTCCTCTTACTGTCTGCCTCCTTTTGGTCTGATGGCTGCTTGTTGTGTGTTAGACACTCTATTGATTAAAAAGTAAACTATTCTCACATCTTTCAATGAATGCATTGTAAAACATGATTCTTAGGCTGCTGTCATCTCCCACCTTCTCTCTTCTGTAGTGTCTATTCCATACTATCTTCTGGCTTTACTGTCCCATTCCTCATATGAGGGACCGAAGGTTTATTCAGCAGTCAACATGTAGATGTAGTGATTTTTCTGCTTCATTCTGCATTCCTTTTGTAACATTTCCTAATATTAGACATGCTTCTTGACTGAGCATTGAACCGATGTTTTCTTAGAACTGTCTGGTTTAGTGTGTTTCTTGCTTGAGGTGTAGTACCTATTTCAGTGTTAAGATTTTCCCCTAACAGACAGCGTGTTTTTCTGTATGTACAATTAGGATTGCATTGTTTCACCATGAAAATCACTTTTGGGGTATTATCAACATTTTAATTTTGTCTGTTATGCCACATTATGGAGTGCAGTCCTCTTCAGTCTTTTACTTTTGGCATGTTTTTACTACCCTGCTTTTATGGGCATGTTTTGTCACCTTCTTCTCTACCCTCTTGGCCAAATATTTATAAAAATCCTGGATAGCAGAGGTCCTGGTACAGACCCTCAGGGAAGCCACGGAGAGTTTGTTTTCTTTTTTTCCTTTTTTCTTTTAACTGATAATTTATCTATATAAGGATCTTCTTTTTACTACCAAGATAGTAAAGATTGGTACCTTTAGGGATTTTGAGGAACTTCTTTTGAAGCCTTTAGAAAATTAATTGGATCTCCTTTATTCATATTTTCAAAACTGCCTTCGACGAGTCCAGTAAATGTATAATGTGTTTTATGATTTTTTTTTTATAAAAGTCATGCTTGCTCTTCCACAAGATTTGCGTTTTGCCACTTCTATTACTAATTTTTTATGCTTCTAACACAGATTTTGGATTGGTATTCAGGTTTCAGAGTCCCCCAGAGTACTCTCTTACTAGCTTCATATCAACCATCTTCTAGTCTTCTTAACAGTAAGGTACTTATAAGAAAGAGGTTTAATTAGTATTTTACTTGCCTTACATTTGAGGATTTTTAAGAACTCCCTCATGAATCTGGTTTTGATAACTGTTTGTCTTATCAGTATTTTCCTGCAAAGTTTTTAACAAGTATTTCAGGACTGGTTTTGCTCCTGCATGTTGTTTGCTCAAGGATGCTTCTGCTTTGGACTTGGCTGACTGCTGTTACAGTTGTTACTTGTATCAGTGGCAAGATTGGCATACTACATATCCGTATTTTTGTTGCTCAGTTGACAAGCTGTTCTCAAGCTGTTGTCATCCTCTGTAATACTGCATTGTTTTGTGTCATCTTCTTGCTAATTTGAAGGATTTTTCAGTAATACCAAAACTCCATTACCCAGAGAACTGGCTTTCTTGTCTGTAATCCAGCGCTCCTACTTGCTACCACTAAACTGTCTCAGCGGTCTTCAACCTTAACTCTAGTATAACAGTCTTTGGAATATTTGTAAACTTAGCTTACAGGATTTTGGTTTTGTTCTTAATACTGCATTTACTATTTGCTATTTCAGAAGTTCCCAAGTATTTAAGCAGTCAGCTTGTTACACAGGAATGGTATCATTTGGCAGATTTGATCAGCTCGGTCTTTGAGTAATGGTTACTGTAAACGTTTATCTGTTGGAGACGAAACAACTAGTTGAGACCGGAGATGTTTTTCCTAATATCCTCTTAAGCTTCTGTTGCCTGTATTTGTTTCAGTTGTTTCTTCATGGGTTTTTTTGTTTTATTTCAGTCTGGGTAGTCTCAATTATGACCTACTCAGAATAATTATAACCTATTCAGAATCTTTGACATAACTGGATATCTGCTGAACTTTAGGTCAGATTATCTGTTCTTGAAGGCTTCTGTTGTTGACTCCTGAAGGTCAGTTTGCCTCTTTGCATCTCCTGTAGAAAGCACAGCTAGGTGTCTGTTTCATCTCAGAGACAGATCCTTTTGAGTTCCTCTATTTTCAAATTGTACAAACTGGGTACATAGTGTGAGAGACAAGTTCATTTTCTCTGACCACACAGCACAGCTGGTTTGTTCTGATTACAGTCAAGCAAATGCAGATTGGTCTGAACTGGACTATTGTCTTGCTCTGCTAGTTTTGGGAATGGACTGTGGCATGGGTTCCACCTAAATATGAGTGGGTAGTACTCGCTTCCTAAGATGTTAGGGAGACTGTTCTCAGAGTCCCATGTCATTAAGTAATGGCCTTACTCCTGACAGCATGCCTGTCGCCAATGTATTTGCTGGTGGGTATTACTGCATTAGTATAAGATGTTCGTACAGTACCATGATATAAAGTAGTAAAATCTGTCTTGAACTGTACTGCAGGAATGACATGCATACAGTAGATAGAGTTGTGTTTGTGTGCACGTATAAAAGGGTTTCACATTGGAAATACTCTCTGGCCCCTTGATTTGTCACCTGCTTGGGGGAAAAACATTGGCATTGCCCTGGATTTTTAGCCCATCTCTGACCACAAATGTTGGAAAACCTGAAAAGAGAATCTCCTTTTAGGAACTGTTGTAGTGCTGATATCCCACTTGAGTTGTTTCTGAAGAGAATTAATCTCTTTCCACCTGCAATTGGAACATCAGCATTGTCATTTGGGGGGGTTCTTGTTCCAACAGTGTTAGTCTGTTTTGCATGGAGGATTAGCCTGGAAATAGAAATTTGGATTCCTAATGAGCTGAGGAATATATTTTTTTCTTATTCCTGACTGATGACTCCAGAGAGAACTTATATGCAAAAACTGAACTGTCAGCAAGGTCTTTAGGGGGCCCACAAATGACACCCAAATGGCCATCTAGAGTTGATAGCACTACTCATGGCTGCCATCTGAGAGATTTGCTGAGAGAAACTGCTTTTGAGTTTCCTGAATCTGTTTGGTATGGTGTCATGGACCAATCTGCCCAGGCAGTATTCCAGTCCCTCGGAGCAGTTCCATGCCAAAAAGAAAGATCCTTCACCCAGTTCTGCTTATCTTGTTTCTTGCTTGTGTCCCTTGTTATGTCTTTACCCAACAGGACGCACAACAATTATGGATCTAGGCCTCCAACTTCTTGATTCAAATTCTGGTTCCTCAACAGTATTATGTCAAAAGCGTGCTCGGGAGCTGTAAACTACTTGTTTGCTCATGTGAATTTTCGTCATTTTCCACCTAAACCTGTCTCCTGTGCCTTTGAAGAATGACTGTCAAATTTTGGATTTTGTCTGTGCAGCATCGTGGACATTTTAGACTTGAGACATCACCCAAAGTTACATGATCACATCGGGTCATGAGGATAGCACCCAGTTTCCTTCAGTCTCAAATAGTGGGAACAACTAGTCTCGGTACCAAAGGGGAAAGAAATGTGCAAAGATGTTCTAGACATGTGAAAATAAAAAGAGTCCACATCATTAAATTCAAGAAGGCAGTATTAGCTATGATCACTGACTAGTTTGAAAGTAGATGGTTCACCTGCTTTAGCACTCGTAAGCTGTTTTCATATTGCTATCAGACATTGCATTGCATTTGAGTGTTGACTGGACCTGCTACTACAGGTTTCAGCTGCATGACTACTTTTTTCCTTGAGATGGCATATGATGAACAGGAAGCACTTGTATTTGGAGAGAGGAATTTTCCATGTTTCACTGCTTTATTAATTGGTTAGTGAAGGAAACGTGGGTAAGATAGTCTTCATTCTTCACATGATAGTGGGTCTTTTGTCTTACTGGCCTCCTCCTGACCTACCAGATGGCTTAATTTGAGATCAGGACTGCTTTTAATCTTGAATTGAACCTGATTTGAATTCATGATAACCAGAATTTGTGTTTCTTGAAGCTGTGTGGCTAATCTGTTTGGCCTTATTGCTCAGCATACAAAAAACTGTGAGTTAAAGTATGCCTAAGTGTTTTGGATTATGTGATAGCCTATACAATGTTAAAACACTCTGCTACTGCACTTCCATCTCAGTTTCTGTCAGTGTGGCTTGTGCTCTTCAGCATGAACCTGTTTTTCCATCCTTGAGGTTGTCATTTTCTTGTAGTAATGGTGAAAACCTTCAAGGCTGTCATTGGTATCTCCTCAGCTGGTACTGAGGATGAGTGGAGGAACTGTCTAGAGGAAAAGGATCTGAGATAACCCTACAAAAAGACAGGCTGCTGCTGCTTTTTTTTTTATCTGATTCTGTTCATTCTTGGCATCCAGGTTTAAATCTCTAAGGATAAAGTTCTTGAATTTTTCGTGAGTTTAAATGTAGTAGGCAGACTTCTGAAATATGTCCCACTAAAAAGAGGTACAAGGATACAACCATCACTGTTCAGAGATTATCAAGATGCATAACAGGCAGGTTAGAATTTAAGAAGGCAGGATGGGACCATTTTCAGTAATCAGAGCATCCACTGCCAGAAGTCGAATGATACCAGCATCCCCACTTTAAAAAAGAAAAGAAAAAAAAAAAGTATTTGCATCCTGGGTATATTCAAAGCAGCCACCTGGAACTTCTTTTACCCTTTCACCAGACAGTATGCCATCGTAGAAGCATCCAGGATTGGTGCTGCATTCAGCAGAATTGTGCTGAGATGTTGTTTGCATGAAGGATTCTGAGACCGAGCTTCAGGTAAATATGAAAGTGTCGAGTACAGTTCAGCCACGCACAGTGTGAACGCACATGTGGACTAACACTTGAAGATGACTAAAGAGGTTACTGACTAGTAACTGAAGTTCTTTGAGATGGATAGTCCACATGTACATTCACCTCCTGCCTTCATCCTCCTTGGCCAGAGCAAGGTTGAGAAGACATAAAGGTCTGTGGTAGATTAATCTGTACCTACCCAAGAACTGGCGAAGGGTAGACTAGTAGGATTATGAGTGCTTTTAAGTAAGGCAAAAATTATTTTCTCGTGCTCTACAAGTCCTCCAGCCAGCCAAAATGTGACATACATGTGGACTGTCCACCATAGAGAACTTACTGCTACAGAACTGTGCTTGCGGCTTATTCGTGCTCTTGTGTGCTACTAATCTATGGATTACCTTTTCTCTTTTTTAATTCATGTGTGGTATTAGCATTAGCTGTAATAAAAGTTCATAGTAGTTCTTGTGAGCTAGACGTGGAATCACTTGGGAGTATGACATGAGACTCCGGCTACAGGATTTAAGGAAATAATGGGGAAACTGTGTCTAAAAGGTTAGATTCCAGTATCTCCCAGTTTATTTGCAAAGTTAGTAGATCACAGTACTGTCTGTCAGATGTCATCTGCTCGTCTTCTCTTCTTTCATCTTAGTTTTGTAATTTTATATGAATTCGGCACATGGCTTGCACAACAGAAGTCTGTGAATTTTAATGAATGGTGAAGCATTACACAAAAATGACATTTAATAATTTTTTCCAAGAATCATGCTATTGATGGAGTAGATGATTTTCATTAAATACTTCAGGTTTTGTGCTCAGAGAGGTTAACTGAATTCTGCTGACAGAGCACGTGTGCCTCAAAGCATTTTTATGAAGTTCTATATGCTATGGTAAACTAACAATTTGTCTACAATAACTTTCGAAATAAACATTGTACTATAAAATGTATTTATAAAATGAAAAAAAAAAACAAACAACAAAATCTTATCCTTAAGATTCTTCTCCACCATAGACTTGCTTCTGCAACCTCAGCACTGTGTTTTGTTTTAAATGTCGTACATAGTTCAGTTATGAAATAAATATAGTTAAAACTTGTGTTTTGAATGAGCTTTGAAATGCGAACTATAGTGATTATAATCACTGGGATTAGAGTAAAGGCTTATGAGCTAATATGTAGCTTTAACCCTGAGGTCTTCCTGTGTCTTGTTGAGATGAGAACAGAAAATGTTCTGATGCTTATGCAAGGTAGGCTGGCTGAGGCAGTAAACACTACAGGAGGGGGATTACTGAGGACTAACAGATAGAACACAGTCTCTAAAATATTAAATGCAGTAATTATAATAATAAGTCAGAGTGAAACATCTTGGGTTACCAATATAGCTTAAAGTCTACAGTCTTCCTGTATCTTGTTACAGAAATAAGGTAAAATGTTCCCATATTACTCCAGGCAGACCAGCTGGGAGTAAATGCTGTGGGTGAAAGGATTACTGGTACCTGGTGGAAGGAAGAGCAAGGCTAAAAGTGTTGAATGTAATTAATCACTGGGTCATTTGTGGGTTGACTGGAGTATGAACGTTTTTCAGAAGGCACTGGTAATGACTTTAAAGGAACACTTATTCTGCTGCTTAAAAGGCAAACATCCTCTAATAAAAACAAAAATGGTTACCATGTCTGTTAGTGCGCTCTAGTTTTCCTTTGTTCCTACATGAATAAAAATCTGGTCGTGTCTTCAACGACATGGAGAAAGGAAGAAAGAACTCAGCTGAATACTCTTACACATCAGTGAGCCGTGGCTGATCATTTGTAATGGTACACAGGGATCCTAAACAAATAACTAACAAGTTGGTTGAAATGATAACTCAACCATAAATCTGAAAATGCGTGAAAGATAATGATGGGGTCTAACAGGCCTGATTTCTGCAAAAGGCAGTATTTTCTGCCCTAAAATTCTGTGTGCTAAAATGATAAAAAAAGAAAACGGTTGACCTAATTTCAATTGCAGGATGGGCTTTTAGTAATATCCTGCATAAGTAGCTAGAAAAGGAGAAATCATGAGAGAAAATGAAAGACAGTCATGAATCAAAAACTAAATAGAATGGGAGGAAGCAAAAAATAAAATGAGATTCCCTTTTTGCTTTCTGTAAAACTCACGTTTGTTATACTAATACTCCAAATACTAGAGAGGTAATTAGTTTTGTGAATGCTGATATTACTTAATGATTTCATCAAGACCAAACAGGACTTTGAAAGTCAAGGAAATATAAATCAGGTAAATGGGTAACATGATTCAAGTGAAATTCAAGGAGAGTAAATTAAGGGGAATATAATAAATGTTTCTACCAAGATGTGTCAGAAAGTGAGCACTGCAAATGCCCGGAAGGTTTCAGGGAGGGGTGGTGAAAGTACTTAAAGGCTGGAAAAAAAAATCTCATTTAGAAAAGATCAAGATTTTACCCTAACACTGAAAGTATATTGTGAATCTGCTGGTTTTCGTGAAAGAATGGAAACAAAAAACATTAGAAAATTCTGTGTTTTTAAAAAGATGAGAGAATGTGTCATGAAATTACGATGTGGATAATTGAAAACCAAAAAGATTTTTCATGCAGCGTGTAACAAGCTTGTGGAAACAGTTGTCACAGGGAGGGGCTGATGTCAAAATGATTAAACAAAATCAGTTGTCTCTGTATCTAGTTTTAATAACTGACTTTAAATATTTTGGAGGTCATACTAAACCTCATGCTTCAAAGCTGAAGCACTTTTGATCCTGAAGATGTGGATGAGACCTGAGATGTATGTGTAAGAGCAGGAACATTAACCTGTTGCTCCCCTTTTCTGTAGGCTTCTTATGCCTTTCACTGAAGCATGTAGAGTTAGTGTAGACAGAGTTTTAACTCTGGTAGCAGCATGCTTACGAAATGTAGTTAAATAAAATACAGCTGTTCCTGTGTCTTTGAGTTATAAACTATACAGAGTCAAATGTATATAAGATAAACCTCTTTTTATAGGGAACTTATTTGGCTGAAAAACTTTTAAAGGAGTTTGACTGCATTCTGTGGATGCATAATATGAAGCATTTAACACCAATAGAAAGGACTTCAGATACTTCCACACTTGTGAGATTTATCCTTTCATAGCAGGGTCTTTAAAAGGCAAGTATTAGCAAAGGTGTAGCACAAATATATAAAGAAGGATGTGAGAGTAGTTGCTTTGTGTTATTTGTCTTTCTGTAGAACTATAATCAAATGGTATCTAAATATTTTAGTATTTATATGCTTTCTAAATCTGTTTTGTGTGCAGCTATTATGCCAGGAAATTAGAATGAATTAAAATCTGCAAGCAGATAAAAGGCCTGTGGCAGGGAATCCTTACAATAGATAACTACAGTTCTGAAAGATGCTTTTTCTCATCTCTGCTTCACACCTTTTGTACCTTTTTTTGATTTGTATAAATTTTAGGGGTTAACCATGAATAAGTAAATGCCATCTGTTAACTCTGTAACCTGCTGTAAAACGTGTATGTAATATTTTGGCTTCTTTTTCTTTGAAGTGAATGAATTTTTAGTGTTTGAAGGCCCCGTGCTGCTGGATATGCGTATTAAGCACCTAATGAAAACAAAGCAATTAACTCAAGCTACTGCCCTGGCAAAACTGTGCTCTGACCATCCAGAAATCAGTGCAAAAGGCAATTTAGA
>Ga0181612_118894_pt1 | contig 10034 bp, 3 predicted proteins | sample HoacroProtozoa21_FD_119630 | JGI IMG/M metagenome (GOLD analysis project Ga0181612, IMG submission 119630) | Hoatzin crop microbial communities from Cojedes, Venezuel. Combined Assembly of Gp0051906, Gp0051904, Gp0051908
AATTTATTGTTAACTAGCTGGCATTTTTATTAAAAAAAATAAGAAATGTTGGTTTTAAAACATCTTCTTTTCAAAAGCCAACAATAAAATTGAAAAACAAAACTACGAAGTTTTTCCAGAAAATATGGGGAGCTTAATTTATTTCCCTTGGAGTATGAAGATGAAGCAACAAAAACTAAAATCAACAACAACTCTTTTGAGATAAGTAATATTTTTATGAAAAGATGTGCTTTAGCTGTGGAGTCTTTCTCACCTTAGAAATTATGTTGAAAATTTCCAGTAATTAATAATGTGTTCACATAGTATGTATAGTCCTCCACTTCTCTGTATTTCTGATCTATTGTCCTGTTATGAAATATATCAGACAACTCCTAAAGTATTTTATTTAGCAGCACAACCAGGTCCCAACTGTCTGCAAGGTTACACATGTGGATAGAAACACCTCTCCATCCTACATCTTCCCCTATACGTACCTACACCAGCTCGAAACCCATGCTTCTCAAAACATCATTCTCCTACCACACATGTCTTTGTTCTGGGCCTCCAACTCCATATTCCCACTCACTTCCATATACCTAAGTGTCCAAAGTATAGGCATACTCCTGTCTTTGCTGGGCAGGACTGTAATGACTTACTGGTTTAGCATAGGCCTTAAACCACTAATACAACAATGGATTTCTTCCTAACACAGTTAAAATTAAGCAATTAAGTTCTTCGGCAAGCTAAACTCCTCTTGTTATATGAACAGTTTCAAATGTGCAATTCTTTTCACTCTGAAAAGACATATTTGCATCAGGAAGCTGCTCCTGTAATACCTGTCCACACAGGCACTACAGCACACACCTTCCACAGAGAGTCTTAGGTTCTGTGACATCTGCCGTTATGTTGGGTATGCAAGGGCAAAACCAGAGAGGAGATGTGGTAGAAGTGTCTTACAGACTTATGAGGGAAAAAAAGGAACAAACCCAATAACCCTCATACAAATTTTTTCACAGTGTTTTTTCTGCCCTGCCACTCAAACTTCAAAAGAGCACACAATCCTTTGCTGTCCCAGTTCTCCAATCCCAAGCTCAATGTTTCTGCCAATTGTTGTTTTCAAACTAGATTGCACAATGTGGTTGTCTCATCACTTTGAACAACCTGGCAATTCTCTGCTCATTCTAACAGTGTTTAAAGCTTGAGGAACCCCTTTGTGGGCTTCCCTTTTTCTTGATGAAAAACCCCATAGGTTTAATGTTAAATGTGTAAAATCTAGACATTATCAAATATCTCCTTCCTTGATGAGAAGGCTGGAGCCTCCAGTAAATCAGGAAGTAAAATAATGTCAAGCTGCTTAGTGCATTTTTATGGCATATTTGTATCACGATGAATGTTTCCTAGCATGTTGTCCATGTATAGTAAAGATGGGACAAACTGACTATGCAGGTCTAAGTAAATTGTCTGTGATCTAGAACCAAGGCTCCTATAATGACAGTACAAGAATTTCTCAAAGCTTTTTCTTCTGCAGGCAATGAAAAAAGTCCTAGCTGCTCACTGGCATCGCGAAGTTTCTTCCAAGTCTAAAGAAAAATTCTGCAGTGTACGTATCTTGACAATGCTAGTTACACAGATTTCCAGAGTACTTTCCTTTACCCTCCTCTTTCAGATCTTTCTTCAAAGGAGGTAAAACCAAGAATAAATGCTGGAAGATTATTTTTTAATTCCACAGTCTGAGTATTTATCATTATAATTTTGGATTCAAACCCATACCCAAAATTAAAGCAGACAATTCCTGATTCCCTAATATGATCTCTATTCCCAGCATTGCCATTCATTTCTATGGGATCCTGAGCAGGTCACTTCACTTTGCATATTTTGCCTCAATTCTAAATATAATTATGAAGATAAATTAAAAACCAGTATTGACCTCAGTATCAGAGGTATTGACCTTAATATACTGAACCGTCAGTAAAGAACTTAAATACGGTTCTTGTTTCCAGGACTCTCAGAGAAAGAAAATTTGACAGGATTTATCTTAGACTGCTAAATCCTCCACTGCTTTTGGAAGGAATCAAATTCTTGTTCTGAAAGCAGCTTGTCTGATCCCAAAGCACCATTTATTTCCTGCTTTTAATTGTCTAATTATGTTATTTGAAGGACTCCAACAGATGCTTTTGTACTGGAGTAACATTTCCACAGAGTAGCATTTCATCTGTTACACTGTGAGTGACAAGCTTTCTAACTCTTTATTTTTAAATTCACATAACATTCCTATTTTCATACTCCCCCCTCTAACTTCTACATTGCCATCAGGGCCAGAATTGCTCTAATAATTCACACTGACATTACAGATACCATTAAGTCTACATACTTCAATGAAATTGCCTCTTTGCTGTCTCCTTTATGGCTTATAAAGATTCCTCATGGCTCACAAAATCCTATTTTGTTGTGGAATCTGTTGCATTGTCCTCCACAAACCATATCCAAGGCTGAAGGGATTTTTTCCATGAATCTTCATGCTGATAACCAATAAGTGTTACACAGAACAATGAAATCTTTTTATTTCTTAAATTTTAGCCTGTTGTCCAATTCACCCTAGATGTCACTGTAATTCAGTGCTGATTCTCAGTAGTGAGTATAAATACAAGTAAACAGTAATTTTGCAATGTGGCCATATGGAAATATTCATGAACAACTGATTTTGCAAGAATGAACATTCACGGCCATCTGTATGAATTCTCTGACATACAGAAGCATTCTGCATGGAAAATAAAAGGAAAGTGCTGCTTCTTCAGTGTTCACCAATATCATGTATGTTTTCTTCATTCTTTATGCACTCCTGCGGTATTAGGATGACCTTGTAAAGTATTCACCCAAAACAAGAAACAATCAGTCTGAGATAGTTCTGATCCACTAGTGCAAAGCAGATGAGAATGAAGGAACAGTAGATGCCCTTTCCTGAGTGCAACACAAAGTGACTGGATATTGTACCAATGTAAGGTCTTTCCTACTTACCTACTAAATAAGTCAGAGGCCACTTCAGAAACAGTAGGCAGAGGAGACACAGAACTGTAATTCCCAGAGAACTCGAGTCAGGTCTGCCCTGGGCACCTCAGAACCTGAAAACTATAATACTGACATGAATTTGGGAGTGTGATGTAACCAATAGGGAAAGATAAATAGATGCATTAAGGGAATTTGTCTCTCGGATAGTCACAACCACTGGAGAAACAGATCACTGTCATGCATTTTGATAAGGGAAATATTTTATTCACTGCTTAAGATATGTTGGCTTTACTCTTCTATCAGTGCTAGGTACAGTAAATACTCATTTTACTCATACTGTCTTTGTAAGGAAGCTTATTTTACCTGGGTTTTTTGTTTGGGTTTTTTTTTGCTTTTCTTTGTTTTTGTTGTTTTGGGTTTTTTAAACATTACAGAAATAACTTTAAAAATTCCCTTCTTATATCACCTAATAGGCTGATCACAACCTCATTTTCCATTCACAGTTACAAACAGACCTGCAATTGCTGTCTGTCCAAATCAGCTTGTATACCTAGTTTATAACAAGACTCTTATTTGGAGGCATGCTTACTATAGGTTCCAGTCTTTATTTGAAGTTGAATTGCGAAATGCTTTAAAGCATCATAAAGGAAGCATTTTTTTCTTTTAAATTAGAAAGTATAAATTTAAAGAGTTATTAAAAAAATATTTACCGAGTCTCCTGTTCTCAAAATGAAATAGAGGAGAACACTGTTATCTGAAAAACAGAGACTGGGAGGATAAATTAGATTTCTGAGAGGCGTTCCATTTTAATAGTCCCATATGTTTTTAGTAACATAGGTACATATTTTTTATGATGTCATTTTTATCTTAACAATTCTCCTTTAATCCATTCAGTTCTGTCTCTCCTCTAGCTATGGCCTTTTTTCTAGTGCTCTAAGGTTTCATAATGCTTTTTCAGCCATTATCTTTTCACCCAAATAATCCCTCATTTTCCGATTTTCAGAAGCAATGTCTCAACTGAAAGTCTAATCCTGGCTACTGTCTATAATGGCTCCCCAGGAGAAGTAATCATCTGAGCTCTCTGACATCCACTTACGTTGACCTTACTGGGACAGCAGAAGGACAGCATTTTGCGCCTCCTAACTTTAACAGTCTTTCTACACAAAATCCTGCAGACTTGTAAGGTATAGGCAGCGCTGGCTCCCAGAAATCAGATCAGAGTCTTTAAAGGAGACCTTGGGTTACTAAACCAAAAATACCATTCAACAGGAAAGGATTATTCACTGCTGTCTTCCCACTCAGGACACATGAACGTTTTATTAATCAATATATATTATTATTCCACTTGTGTATGATCAGGAATGGCACCTACTTCAGCCTCCTCTCAAGCAGCACCCATACAGAAGAGGCCGGCAGAGATCCTATATCCTTTTATCCTTTAATGCAGAACTCCACACTTGTGGTTCAGTAACCACAATAACTAACTTTTAACAAATAGAACTTATCCTCTCCAAAATCCTTCTACAATTTTCTTCTCCACTGTCCTTTCTGGATGTCTTCCAGTATGTCATTTTGTCCACTGTTTTCCCTGCAGAAAGCCAAGAGTTTCCAATACTCCATCTATAGCCTATTTGCCGCAGCCTTTTCTTATACCCTGACAACTATCCCACGATTACTTGTTGCCACAGCACGAGCCCTGCAATTTGTATGTCCTGGACTCCAGATACCTCTGCTCTGAATCAAAGTGGGGAACAAACCATGCTGTGCCTGGTTCTACCTGTAACATATCAGAGCACAGCTACAGTTCCCTTGCACTCCAAAATATAATGGCAAAACTTTATTATTCATATGATTCTTTGGTGAATGTCTGCTTGCAGAAGGACAAGGGGTTTACCCTTTCAGCAGCATGCCACTTATTTTAATCCTCTCCCTTTTCCTGCTTATAAAGTTTCAGCTTTCTGTTAAGGCCTTCTTCAGAAAGGAAAGAAGCAATACTCCAGGTGACTTAAGCAATCTGTTGTACATCATTAGCAGCCGAAACAAGTACCCTGAAGACCTTTGTCAGAAGCAGAGACTTTGCAGATTGCTGGACACACATATCTGAAAACTAAAAAATTCTAGTGAAATCAGGAGCATCTAAGGAGCAGCCATGACTGTGAGAAAAGGAATACATTAATAAATGTAAAATATCAAATCATTCTGTCAACTATTGCTACAAGTTTTGAAATATATTGTAAAAAGTAATCTACATAAAGTTATGTACCAGATCCTCAGCTATGTATCAGAAAATCTCTGCCTAACTGAAGAGCTGAAGATGTTCATTAGTATTTACTAACATTCTTTTGATAGTCAAAGACACCAGTTAAATCTGGACCTTGTAAATCTGAGTTGATTTTATATACCAAATAAGAACAGAATCCTGGAAAGCTTTTTCAAGGGGCAGTCATGATACTAAGAATTAGAGATGCTCATTATCTGCTAGGACCAGACACCAATCAGTTGCAGACAAGCAGAAACACCAATGGTAAAAAAAAAAAAAAAAAAAAAAGGAAAGCAAAGAAATGAAGAAGGAGAAATGTCTGGCAAAGAAAGGAAGAAATGGCAAGTGAGAAAGGCATGAAGGACACAGTAAAAGAGTGACTCCCAGTAAAGTGGAGAGAAAGGGCTTGTTGTAGGTAAAAAAAATCAAATAGTACATCAGTTTAGCAAACTGATGTGAAGTATTATCAGATCTAGAAATTGCAAAGATTGATTTACAGTAAAATAAAATCAAGGGCTTAGGCTTCTAATGGTTGAGTGCTACAGTGCCTCACACCGACGTGCCTGGACTCCAGGACTGAATCTAAACCAGTATGTTAGCGCCTTCACTCCCTGGACTGTGTTTGGGAAATAGAAGATGTCTTGCTATAAGGAGCCAAAGCAGCCAGCAACTCAAGCAGGTAGTTGCTAAAGCTGAGAAGTAAACTCCTCAGAGGTTTCTTCTATCCCTTCAGTTGCAACTGCATTACCCTGAAGAAATGAGAGCCAGAACCCAGAGAGAGAGAGAGTGTGCACTAGAAGAAAGAACATTAATTTAGGCTAATTTTTAAGACACCAGCTTTAGAAGAGAGATCAATCTCTACCCTGTTTCCAGAAGTTCATTTACTTCAAAGCATACACACAGGAGCAAAAAACAACCCAAAACAAAACCCTTGCTATTGCCTGCCATTCAATTTCTATGCAAAACTCTAGATTTGCTAGAGTCTTTCAAATGAGACAAATTTCATTTGGAGTGATTTTAGTAATGGAGAGCCTCAGTGCCTCCAGAGCGAGGTGACGACTGAGCAAGTGTAAGCATAGGCCCACACATTATGCTGTAAGTACCTATAATGTCATGTACTCAATCCTGCTGGTAGTAAGTTAGTTAGGCAGTTAGACAGTACCTGTGAAATGGTCGGTAGCTGGAGCTGAACTCATAGTGCAAGGGCCATGACTGAAGGATGCTGAGACTGCTGTAACTTGATGATGCTGTCAGCTGTCAGAAGAGGTTTGTATGGGAGCAAAGGATCACCAGGTCAGAGTAGTGGAACTCTTCTATACCTGTTGTGTAATACTCAGGTCATTTTTGCTCCATTAAAGACAGCAGGGATGCCTCTTTGACTCTCTTTTCCCTCTTTTGATTTATTCCATTTAGGAAATGGATGGGCTATACTCATTTTTTAGTGAACATTATGTCAGCTTTGACATGTTATGTAATTTATGAGATAATATCTGTCTTTAATGGGCACAATGAATTTGATTCTGGCTTGATCTGATTTATCCATGTGATTTATGTGGTGATAATCCAATATCTGGACGATGGGATGATGGATCTGATAGGAAATCTGTCCCACTGGGGCAAACATGGGCTGGCTGTTAGACATAGCTGAAAGTCTGGATTATTACCAGATGTATTGCCAGGTAGTGAAGCATTCAAAATTCTCCAGTATGTTAGTACCCCTTAGCTCAACATCAGTACACTTATAGTAAAGCACTGAGCAGAGTGGATATTTTCCACAATCTTAGCTATAACAAAACTGCAAGTCAACAGCAATATGGGAGTTAATTCCTAAAAAATTAATATAAACCAATGCTCAGGATGCCCTGAGCCTACAAAATAAGGTTTGAAGTCTCATGTGAATAATCCTCTCAAGTACTTTCACTCTCAGAGTCCACTCAAGGTTGCCATTAAAGCAATATCCCTTCCTCAGCTTTTTCATCCATCCACAGTTTGATGATAACAAGAATTAATGAAAAGGATTTGGGCATAACATGTGACACAAAACTACTTTCAGTCAGGAGAAAACAATTTTATTAACAACACCTCTGCTGCTTCCTTGATATGAGAATCTTCCAAACCTGAAATGTAAAACTCAGGGTTTTAATTATGGAGTCCTACGCAGAAAGGATAGGTTTCAAAAGTCTTTGTTTTAAGATGCTTTTTGGACAGTCACTCATCTTTTTAAACAAAGCATCTTTTAATCTAATACTCTTTCTTCTGGTCTGCTTTCTTTTAAGGTTTGCTGAACTATTTGAATCTATTTATCTCTGTAACACCCATTACGTTCAGAAAATCAAACAGCTTGCAACTAGCTTTTTGGATTTCAAAATCCATTCAGTGGGGAAAAGGCTGCGTACTATAAAGAATAGACAAGTCATACACGATCCATTTTTGTCCTGCTGGCCAGCACATCTGCAGCAGCAGCAGCACTCCACTTCTCTTTCTCTCCATCTTTACATGACACTGTGTAATCTTGTTATGTCACAAATAGTAGTCAGGTTACTAGTTGCTATTGATTTGTGGAAGTACTCTGTCCTAGGATGGAAAGTAACAAGGGATTTGCTGAGAATGGAAAGAGATTTTTTCGTTCCTGCAATTTCACTTCATACCGTTTATTTCTGAAGGTATGCCAGTGACCAATAGTTGCTGAATACTGTCCCATGTCTGGGAATAATTCAGGTTGGAAGAAATCTCTGGAGGCCATCTGGTACAAACTTCTGCTCAAAGCAGAGTCAGTGATATTTAAAACTCTCCAAGAGCAGAAAATGCAGTCTTTAGGGGCAGAAACTGCTATTCTGACAAAAAAGATCATTTCCACGGTAGAAAACACTTAGTGGTAAGACCCCATTTAGGCAAAATTAAACAGATATTTGAGAATCCCTTTGTGCTTTTCCTGTTACCTTCTCCCTGTTACTCTTTCTTCTCAGCCTTCCGCTTTCATCAAGGCAAATGTGTGGAAGGTGTTCTGGGGAAAGAAATTTTAGTCAGTACGAAGCTACATATGGCTCAATACACAGGTTTCTGCAGGCAAAAGGCCTAATTGTTTATGCATTTTTAAACCAAAATTAATAAGCTTAAGAAAAGTAAAATGCTCATCCCCTCTCCATGCTCCAGCTTTAGACTGACAGTTCAGGTTCACTATTTATCTACTTTAGTTTATCCAGAATAACTAATAACTTCTTTGTAACAAGGCAAAATGTGAAAATATGAACATTAAGTGAAAATGTAGAATCATAGAATTGATTTGGGTTGGAAGGCACTTTTCAAGCCCATCTAGTTCCACCTCCTCTGCCATGGGCAGGCACACCTTCCACTAGACCAGGTTGCTCAAAGCCCCTCCAACATGGCCTTGAACACTTCCAGGGAGCAGGCAGTCACAGCTTCTCTGGGCAACCTGTTCCAGTGCCTCACCACCCTCATCGTAAATATTTCTTCCTTACGTCCAATCTAAATCTACCCTCTATCAGTTTAAAACTGTTGCTTCTTTTCCTGTCACTACAAGCCTTGGTTATAAGTTTCTGTCTGTCTTAGAAGATCCCTTTGTGTATTGAAAGGGTGCAATAAAGTCTCCTTGGAGCCTTCTCCTCTACAGGCTGAACACAATTATTTAGCGCAATTTTTGAAGTGACACCTGCAAGCAGTAGGATCCAAAAAGAATTGGAAATTCAAGCTAAACTTCAAGAATACAGATGTGAAATGACCCATGTAATGCTGCATCAAATCTTCGCAGGGCAAGTTCTGCCCATGGATACACTTCAAACAAGACTGGATAAAATGAATTTCTAAAGACGTTAAAGAGAATGTAAACACTCTAGCAAGAAGATGCGTTAGTCTAATGTGCTGGTCTCCTCCCCTGTCCTCTCAGTACCCTTCAACACTGTCCAAATTGTGTAAATTAACAAAAAATGCATTGGTTAAGGAGAAGGAAACTCCCAAACCAGCCATTCAAGTAATGGACTAGAATAAATAAAGTTTGTATATTATTAAAAAAGCATATGAAAAACCAACTTTAAAAATAAATACTTAAACAAAGCAATGATCCAAAACACAGTAGGAACATTATAGCATACTACAGAGAGCTGAAAAAGCAGTCTAGAATCTAAAGTATAGGTCTGATTTCAGTGGAGAGCTGCCACACTCAATATTGTCCCTGCTTCTTTAACTGGATTTTATCAAGACACAAACACTCCTTGCCTCAGTTTTCCACGTCCATCAGCAGACATTGTACATCCAAGCAAGTGACTTAAGACAGAGACTGTCATAGCATAGGGGTTCTATACTGCTAATATGAAATCACTCCCTTTGATTGAAAAGGGTTTCAGCAGCAGACAAACAATGTAGAGATCAGTTCTGTTTCAAAAATGTAAATAGCAGGAAATTAATCTTGAGAAAAAAGAGGAAGCTCTGAAAGTTTTGACTTGGAATGTTTAGTCTTTGAATTTCAGCAACAAGCCTGCATAGACAGAGGGGCACTAGCTGCTGCTAGTTCATTATGTTTGCATACAATACAAGAGAAGAAGAAAGCAATCTACAGTGCAAGAGCATCCATATGAACACTCTAGTAGATAGAGGTAAGAAGCTCCCAAACTCCCAGCTTATTTGGAGGATTGGCCGTAGAGAAAAGCATTGTTTCTACTGGACTGGCCAATCAGACACTAATACCAGACAGAACAATACTGAAAGTCAATGAAAACTCAACAGGGTAAATGGGAATCCCTACATCTTACCAAGATTTTTAAAAAATCAGTAA
>Ga0181612_134124_pt1 | contig 10034 bp, 5 predicted proteins | sample HoacroProtozoa21_FD_119630 | JGI IMG/M metagenome (GOLD analysis project Ga0181612, IMG submission 119630) | Hoatzin crop microbial communities from Cojedes, Venezuel. Combined Assembly of Gp0051906, Gp0051904, Gp0051908
AAAAGCAATGTCAGACACTTGCTTTATGGCTCTGACATAGTACAAGATGATAATCTGACATGCCATAGCCAAATTCAGGTTTCTGCTATGCATTTGTGTGGATGTGTAGAACAGGGAGCTACTGCATTGTGCTGTTATCCTTCCAGATCAACACTACATTGCTGTCATGGTTTAATCCCAGCCAGCAGCTAAGCACCACACAGCCGCTTGCTCACTCCCCCCACATGGGATGGGAGAGAGATTCAGAAGGGTAAAAGTGAGAAAACTCATGGGATGAGACTAAGACAGTTTAATAAGGAAAGCAAAAAGCTGTGCACACAAGCACAACAAAACAAGGAATTCATTCACCACTTCCCCTCTCCAGGTAGATGTTCAGCCACCTCCAGGAAAGCAGGGCTCCACCATGCATAACAGTTACTTGGGAAGACAAATGCCATCGCTCCCCCTTCCTTCTTCCTCCCAGCTTTATATGCTGCACATGATGTCGTAGGTTGTGGGATACCCCTTAGTCAGCTGGGGCCAGGTGTCCTGGTTGTGTTGCTTCCCAACTTCTTGTGCACCCCCAACATACTCACTGGTGGAGTGGTGTGAGAAGCAGAAAAGGCTTTAACACTGTGTAAGCACTGCTCAGCAGTAACGAAAATGAAAACATCCCTATATTATCAACACTGTTTCCAGCGCAAATCCAAAACATAGCCCCATACTAGCTACTATGAAGAAAATTAACTCTATCCCAGCTAAGACCAGCACAGTTGCTCAGCCATATAAGCTCATGTTCAGAAAGATTATGTTTATGTGACACTGGAAACAGTAAGAGCCTGCTGAACCAATGTACACAACTGTACAGCACTCTGGCCAAGAGCTAAGAGGGAACACAATCACACTGAACTCCCTGAGAACGTGATGAGGGTGCTTATGAGAAAACAGCAAAGCTAGATTTAGTAGTTCTTTATTATTTACTCAATCCTTTCACTTTGGTACATACTTTCCTACAGAAGATTTTTTTCCCCTTTTGCTCAGAGCTCTTCCTTAGCCATCAGTAAATTATCCATCACAACTGGCCAAATATTTAATCCTATAGGTACCAGTATAAATGCATTATCTAGAGGTATGATATTGCCTGCATCATCAGCATGTAAATTCAGAACAAAACTAATTATTCTCTTCCAAAAGTTAAGTGTCTGCAATGTCAACTAGCACAATGATACACATCTGGTATTCACTACACAACAAATGAAGAGGGGGTTTCATGCATACATAACATACATATATTCCTACATTTTAAAATATACATGTAGATAAATGTGCATGCACTTATAAGCATCCAGTTAACAATCCTGCCGTGCAACAAATCCTTTTCACACCACTTATTCAAGCTCCATTTACTCAGCAATCCTACCAATGCATAAAAATGCCAGTACCACTATTACAACAAATGAAGCTGCATGGATATTGTGGCAGCTATAGTTTGTGTTGTCGTCAGTGCAAACGTGCCTTTCTCATCCTTTTACCGCCAACAAGCACAGGAAGAACAGAGCTGGTTACAGTCACTCAAGCTACATGACACCTAGTTTAAAAGGTATAGTTCTCTACTACAGCCACAGTATAAGCAACTGCTCTGAACTACTAGCTATATATTATGCATTTTTTTAACAACATACATATACTAGATATATCAAGATAGAGAAAAGGCTTATTTAATGGATCATAGCACTTGTGGGCTAGGTCCTATGTGAAGTCAGAGATTTTTCATGAAAGATGATTTTTGGGATCTTTTCTACTGAATCATTGCACTGAAAAATATGGAAAAGTGCTTATTGGAAAAACAAGTGTAATAGGTGAGTGATGCAAGTTGTCATCCTGAGCAGTATGCTCACAAGCATGATAGCCATATATTTTAATATATCCTATTTATATTAATATACCATAAGTATATTAGGTGTATACCTTAATATTAATGTATGCCGAGACAGGCTTTGGACAGGCCTCTTCATACTTGAACTGTGAGCAGACATACTGCAATCTGTGGGGCTTTTTTTATTCTACAAGTCTCACTATGAACTGTAGGCCACATTCATGGTAGAAATATCAGCATCAAGCAGCTTTCCCCCCACCCCCTCCCCACTTAGCCACATATATCTACTCTGTCACAGTATCTTTCAGCATTCTATAATCGTCTATTAGGTCCTCTTTGAGAACTGTTAAAACAAATAGTTTACCTTCTGGTTTCCACACAGTAGAAAATGATCTACCAAAGGTAATACCTACCAGAAATTAAAGGGAAACAAAAGAGACTAAGATGATGAAACGTAACTAAGGTAATACTTGTAATCTAGTGTTCATTGGTAGTTTTGGGCATAAAGCCACATACATTCCTAGGAAGACATTCACAGGAAAAAGCTGGTATTTTCAGTAGAAAAAAAAAAAAAAAAAAAAAATCTTAGAGTCTGCTGCGCATCCCATTTAAAAAAAAAAACCTAAGTGTATTGGATGAACATTGATCACATGATTCTGAAGATCAGTTACTTCTAGCTTTATTTCGACAAAACCTGCACACACAGTTACACAATTTACTCTGAAAAATTTTCCTCACTAACAAGTCTGAAAAATTCCACCCACTCTAAAGCAACTTTTTTAAATTTTAAGACAGGGTAGAAATTGTTTTCTTCATATTTATAACCATGGTAAATAGCTGCTGAAAGTTTTGTTCTTCAGATGTATTTCACAAAAATTTTGCAAGGCTATCATGAAGCATATAGGCACACACGGAAAATGTCAAAAATATGATTTTTCCTTCTGAAACAAAACACGTGGCATTCAGTTTTACCTAGTGCACGTCTTGAAACAAGCATATTTATTCTTTGGCATATACTTGTGTTGTAGTATGCACATAAAGACACTATTTTTTGTAAGGTTTACATTCTTATACATACTATCTGCACCTATAGGTGGTCAAGTCAGGCATGGTGATGACCATACAAGTTAGCAGAATTTCCTTTCTACATTAAGATTAATCTTAGTTACTATTGAGGACAAATATTTAAGTTCTGTTTACAAAAAGATTAATTATATTCCAGCTATTTGTGTTTATTTCATCAGCTATCAGTTTCCCCCATGTTTACCGCTATTCAATTACTTCATAAACAGGAAATTCATTACATTGATATCAACTATTACTGTGGTGCTGAAATATTACTTATTCTCACTGTTACACTTCATGAGGCAATACTTTTGGCTCTGCATAATTAGCAGTTTGACAATAATTACGTACCTTCAGTGAACACTGAAGAAGTCATTTTATGTTCTTTATTTTCTGACTTTTTTGCAGATGATAGAATTCCATGTCTTGAACTATGACCTGCATAGTTCAATATCCAATATTGCCTACATGAGCAACTAAATATGCTGAAAAATTCCTCTTCAATTTTATCCATTGTATAAGGTTTCCTACATCAGACATGAAATGTATTAATTATACAGATTAAGAGTACAAGCGACTTACAAAATAAAAAAAAATTACTCATCTGTTTTGCCAACTTACATCAAAAGCAAATATACATGAAAATACTGCAGCTTGAAATCCAAACTATATTAAGCAATCTACTACTACACAGTTTCTTGAATCACACCATGCAGACATTAGTTGATTGCAATTCACTCACAAAATTTTTTTTTAAAACTTTACCATGTAATCATAGCAAGAATACGTTATTCTGGTAGTTTAACATTAGAGAAAGATAATATCTTGTCAACTCACTAATTAATTGCACCTGTGAGCAGTACACTAGCAAAGAGAGAGGTAGTGCTGGTCAGAATGTTGTAGCATTCATCACCATCTCCCATAGGGGCGGGCATGAAAACTGCATATAGTCTTTTCAATCATTTTAGTCAGCTGTCAGTGACATTTGACCAGACTGAGACCCCAACAAAAGCAACCACCTCCACAAGGCTGAATATAAAGCAGCTTTTGACAAGGGAACATGCAAGAAACATATGCGGCCTAGGATTATGAGCAAAAAACATATAGCTGCACATTAAAGAGGAGACCTTTTTTATATATAAAAAAAGTTAAAGATAGAAAAGTAAGTCTGAGCACCTAGTATGGCACTGATGTGGTATTGCTAGTGGTACTGTCACCATTAGACACTGTTCCTGGACTTTGAGGAACTTTCTGAATTAGAATTTGGCTGTATTTGAACTGTCATCAGCTGTGTTTCGAAGTCAGAGAAAGACGCCTTATGTGCTTCACAAATGTACTTCCTGAAGCAGCCATCAAGTGCTGAATTTTCCTTCCTTTTAATTTAATTATCAGCCATAAGGAATGTGAATAGCACTTGAACAGTTAGTTTAAAAACTAACATTAAGAGTTAAATAAAGCTTAGCGCTTTGCAAGGAAACATGATCCAGCGCAACTGGCAAGAATCTCAAACGAAAAAGTAAGGTTACAAAAATGAAGCTTCCAGCTCTCGGGCAGAAAAACAACACACCCAAAACTAAAAGCCCCCCAAAATCTAAACCCTTCAATAGCTTCTACAGCCTTAAAACCTAGAAAATACCCTAAGGTGTTGGGCTAAATTTGTTTCAACATCAATATTCCTAAGTTAGCCTTGTAAATTAGAGTACTAGTTTCTCCTTTGCTTGACTTAAACTTGAACACTGGGACCATGCTCTACATCTCTACATGCTTCATTGTTTTCTTGCACCACAGATCAGTGTTGCTACTTAGTAGTTGCATCTTTATGAAAATTGCAGAGTATTTCAATATTGGTTTATGTGAGCAGCAAAGGTGGGGGCGGACGACAATCTGATACAATGCACAGGGTTCCTTTATATGAGAGCATGATTACACTCAACAATTCAACCTTATAGTCTATGTTTTATTACAAATTCCTCTTGTAATTCCTCTTATATTTCCCTTTTTACAACAGTTGAAGGTAGACAGATATGCTGGAGGAAACCAAGCTCTAAGGATAAAAGTCTTGACAGAGTGAAACAGAAATGCAAGCAATCACTAGGCTGAAAATATGCAACATAATAGGCTGCACAAACAGAAAAATGCAGATAAAAACAAAAATTGCCTTTTTTTTTTCTTCCTTTCCCTTGAAACTTAATTTCAGGTCATCTACACTGAAAGATTTAAACTACCGTAAAATTACAGCTGGATTTCAAAATTAAGCTTCTATGAAAGGTAAAGTATTAAAAGAAATCCTGTGGGATTAAAGGTCATAATTTCTTTCTCTCACCAATTCTAACATCATCTCGTTTAGCCCAAAAAGGAGAAAAAAAGTTAAAGATTCAAGGTAAATTACCAAAATCTGTTGTGAATGTGTTTGGCTCTTTCAGAAGTCCAGATTCATTATTTAAACGTAGTTGTGTAAAAATCATCTGGCTCCCTGATCAAGGATAACACTTTTACAAGTAATTTGTCCACCACATAATAATTTATAAAAACTGAGGGGTTAAAGATCAAAAGTTCAAAAATGAAATATAGTAATATATATAGAAATAAAAATATAGTAAGAAGAAAGAGGCACAGTAGCATAAATGTAACTGTCAAAAGAAAAGAGTCAATATGATTGTAGGGATTTATGAAGAGAATTTAAATGCTAAACAAAAACAGTTTTACAAAAATATTTAGCAAATGATGATTTTATCACAGATGAAATCATTAATATAAGATCTGGCTCAAAAACCACTAGTGAACTTCAATTCAGATTGAATAGTTGTTTTGCATATGAAGTTTTATTCTGTAGCAAATTGCTAGTCAAAGACTCTGCTTTTGATTTCAAAAATAATCTCTTACAAACTCTACGTTATGATTGACCCTGTTGTTTCAGGCTCACGAAATTTCAAAGGGAAATTCTACTGACATGATATTTGTTGGCTGAGCTGGTAACACAAAAAACCCAAAACTATATATAGAACTCTTCCTCCTAAACAATTGTTTCTGCCTTTGGCTGAGTTTCTTTTTTAGTAACAGATGAAATGTATTACAACTAGCAACCTAAAAGGGGCCAATCAGCCTCAAAAGTAGCAAAAAGAGCTTTCTTGTTGATTATATCTATTATGAACAAAGTCCTTAAGTAGCACTTTGTTTTCAGCATATTCTACAGAATGTTACTGAAGAGTATTGTTCTATATTCTTTAGCCAAGCAATTAAAAAAATATTGTCATGAATAATCTTATTTTCTGTTAGATTCCTAAAGCAAAGAATTGTAATTTACCTCTGATTAGATCTTAGAGGACTTCTCCAAGAGCTTGAAGCTATTTCAAACAAATATTTCTAAGTATGAATACGACTTCAAAAGCAGATGCATCATATCCCTAAAGGCGTAACTTAAATAGTTAGATACTTGTCCAGTGCTTTTTCTCCTTGAAAGGAAAAAAAAACTCTGAATATATTCTTACTGTATTTACCACTTGAGGTACAAAGAAGTGCAAAGTATATTTTTTTGGTAGCGATGAAATAAAGTCTAAGACTCAATTTATGCAAGCCAGTACCATTATGTCCTTAATAAAGTAGCTGTGAAAGTTAATGATAACATTCACAGAACCAAAAACAGATTTTTATTCTTTTTAGAACAATATACAGATTAGCTAAAACACCCACAAATTCATCACAAAATTTATCATGCTCCAATTTAGCACATCATGGTTCTTCCTACTTTGACCTGAAATACTGCACACTGGTTAATTCCAAAGAAAGGATTCTGACCTTACTGTCTGACCCAGCATGGCAAACTTTATACTCTCAAGAGACTAAGAAGGAAGCAGGATTATACTTCAGCCCAAGTCAGCAGTGTGACCTGGCAGCAAGGAATGCCAGCAGCATGGCGGCCTGTGTTAGCAGGAGAACAGCCAGGAGGCTGAGGGGAGGGATTAGCCCCTCCTGCCCAGTACTACTGAGACAATATTTAGAATACTCTGTCCAGTTCTGAACCCCCCAATACAAAGTAAATGCTGAACAACTGGGTCAGGCTCAGTGGGAGGAGACTAAACCAAGCTACTTGCCCTGTGGGAAGGAACTCTTTGCAGAGGTAGGCAGCTGGAAGATGAGAGACAACCAATATGAATTGAAACAAAAGACTGCGATTTGATTTAAGGAGGGGGTGGAGAGAAATCACTATGGTAAATAATTAAGCAGTGCAATAGGTTTCCAAAAGAGGTCATGCAGTTTCCATCACTGCAGGTTTTCAAGACCTAGTCTCAATTCTATAAGTTGATTCTGCTTTGAGCAAGAAGTTGGACTAGGTGACCTCCTGAGGCCCTTCTGAACCTGAATTATTCTATGATCGTAACACAGAATCATATACACATTTTGGCAGAAATAGAGGGAAATAGAGACTTTTATTTTGGTGGTTATCTTCACTAATCTGAACATTCATTTTAAAGAGACATAGAGGCATATGTTATAAACTTCGCTTACAAACTGCCTTCACTCAAAGTGCAGAGAATAGAAGAAAAACTTCAGGGCAAACAGCAGGTGAATGGAATCTCAACCAACTCCCAGTGCAGTACTGCTGAACTACAATGGAATTTTGCTGTTCTCTTAGTTCAGTTGTTTCCTTTAAACCTATGCACATACCTATCTGCTATTGTTTGAAATGGAGTGACACAAGCAGTTACACACATGTATTGCTAGCCAAGGCATATTTTGTAAGAGATCCAGGCATGCAATTACATAGTATGTTTTCACTCCAGGCTTTTTTCTCTTCTGTTTTTCTCCTGTTGCATGTATTCAGATCTATTCTCACCAACAACAGGTCTCAATAATATAGCAGTATGGTCACGTTATTTCTCCTTTACTGAAGGGGATGAACATGTTGAACTATTCAGTCCGTCACGCTGTTCACAATACTATCAAAGCAAGTTAATGGGCTAAGTTCATATAAAGAGGGGTGATACTCATCCTTAAAGTTCAGGCCTAGGATACTGAGTCAATCCATTATAAAAAAAAGGCATGTTCAAGTTGGATCAATGATTTGGATCAATGATTAAGTCTTCACTTTGTTCCAGTTCCAAATTTCAGAGTGATGTGAACCTGACACTTTTCTACAAATTATGTATAATTTGTGCATCATAATGAAGCATAAACACTAATTTAGGTGTTCATTTTCAACCCCAGAATCACGCCAAGTCATAGGCAATTCTGTAGTTAGAAGACATTGACTTTGACTGGTGTTCAACAGCAGCATATATTAGTACAACTACAAGACCAAACACGCTCATCTAATTCACTTTACACTCCCGGTAAAAAAAGATATTTCAATTTGCATAGAATTAGCCCATGCACAGATATGAGTAGTGGCAAGAACAGGATCACTTATCTTGACTTTTAATTTCATATAAGGATCCTTATCAACAATAAGGCTGGGACCTTCAGCTGAAAAACAAGAAGGTTTGGCATCCTGGCTAAGAAGCAGTTATGTGCTACAACAGCTCTGAAGTTAAATAAACCAATACCAGAAGATAAAGAGGGGGAAAAGTCATTACAGAGAAGGTCTAAGGAGGATACTAAATAAGTGAAGTTGTCTAATCATGCATGCTTCATTGGTAATAGAAACAATTATGATCAGATCAAAGACATCATTTTATTATTTTATTTTACAGCATAGGACTTTTTCTACAGTATGAAGGATCAGTGCCACATTTAAGTTTACTGATATAAGAACCCCCAAATCTGATTTCTTCCACTTTCTATCGCGTGGGTTGAAATTCGGAAGGAGTTACTTTATTCTCATTTACAGTCAAAATAAAATATTGGGACCAAGTTATATGTCAAGAAAGCAGCTGACAGTAAATCTCCCTAAAGCTGTAGCTAGCACCTCATTGTGACACTAACTAGACAGAGATGTCATAGGTTTCAGCAACTAAACAACAAAAATAGATTTGTGAGAAGCAGCACTGATTTGTCAGGAAGTCAGATTTATCTATACTGCCTCACTAGTGACTCTGGCAAACAAAAAATCCAAAATAATATTTTAAAAGAAAAAAATGTTGCAGAAAGCAAGTGAGAGAAAATTGCTACTGTCTTTAGCAGATGCTTTCTTTTTTAGCGTAACACTCAGCTTTGTACCCTGTCTTCAGTTTAGTTCTGTATTTTTCTGTGTATGTATACATTATTTATGCTTAAAATCCTCATTTATTTCCATGGAACTTGCCCCTCTTCTCACCTCGCAGTTTATCATACATGCTTGGAATATCTTCCTCGTTATCATATGGCTATTTCTTTCCCTTTGACAAACAAGATCTTCCTCTTAGTTGCATATACTAATTATTTTAGTTATCTCTTTGGGTTGGAAACTTAGAGGGTTTTTTCCCCTTAATGCACGCTACAACTATGTTTATAGAAAACATAGGAAAAGAGTTTGGACTCCTAAACATTTGTTTATTTCCTCTGTCCAGGCAGGGCTGTTTCAGAGCCTATCACACACTAGTTTCATTTGTTTGCCATTCACTATGTTTATAGACCATTGCATGGAACACAAAAAAAGTGAGAGGCAACACACCCCCACATTTTCCAAGAAAACTTTTCATTTCAGGATTAGTATCTAGCTTTAAGAAAGCGGATATATCATCAGTAAAACAGAAAACTGATTCTTACATGATTTATGCCTAATAAAAGCATTACAAGAACTTGCAAAACAAAAGCAATCCTAACAAACCACTTGAAAGAAACTGACGGCTTGCTGTTGCATACCATATCAACTGGCTTGTTGGAAGAATTCATTGACTAAGCAATGGTTCCCAGGAGTTTTGTATCAATTTTCTGGATTATTCAGCTATCTTTAAAAAGCATCATAAGTGCAGTACAGACAGAAAGTGATTAGACCATTACAATGATGGAACTTGAAAACCATCATTACAAACAGATTTATGTAACGTGAAAATTAACTTATACTAATGCTTCATTCAGGAAAAACTCTAGTAGCCCATTATGACAATTGCTGGTTCTTTATGGCATTTCGTGGATGCCATTGGACAAGCAGTCACCTATGAACTAAGCAATGAACACTACAAATGCACTTGTCAAA
>Ga0181612_137088_pt1 | contig 10034 bp, 4 predicted proteins | sample HoacroProtozoa21_FD_119630 | JGI IMG/M metagenome (GOLD analysis project Ga0181612, IMG submission 119630) | Hoatzin crop microbial communities from Cojedes, Venezuel. Combined Assembly of Gp0051906, Gp0051904, Gp0051908
ATTTGTCAGTTTGTCCCAATATGAGGTGAGATATAATAGTCCACTTCAAATACGTATTTTCCCAAGATGACTTCCCTGGCTTTTTATGCAGAGTGGACATCATACAGTGACTTTCTAGACTTCATAAATAGTTGCTGTATTTTTATAGCCTTGTTGATTTGCGGGGGATCTTCACTGTCACATTCCTCTAAGCATAGAATTCCAGTTAAAGAATTGTGTCAGTACAGAGAATAATTCTTCCAGATGAATTGAGTGAATAGCTTGTTGCTGAGGAATCTACCAAAGAACTAGCTGAAGACCACGTTCAGACTCTTGGTAGACTAGATCTCACTTTTCTATATCTATTTTTTCTTATTAAGCCAAGTTTTGGGAGGCATTTTAGACCTTTAACTGTGTGAATTTTCAAGGAACTAATATATTTAGCAATGCTTGCTACCCATCCTACACAGAGAGATAAGTTGTCGTGAAGTCAGAAGAAGGTCCAAACAGAAATCCCAATTCTAAACTCAGAGATAAATTTAAATCTATCTTTTGCATCTGCCTGGCAAAAACTGTGAAGCTGTAACCTTGGAATATTTCAGAAGTTCTGCATCTAGGTCAAGCCTTGACACTCTCGTTCCTACTTAGTTTAATCATGCTGGATGATTCATGCAAAAACAGAGTTATTCTACAACAGTCGTTGCTCATACGTAGTCTCACATGAATTTCTATAATCTTTCTTTAATTTCTAGCATAAATTTCAGTGCCTCAAATCTTTGCATTGAAGGTAGCAATGTTCTTATACCGTCCCATGTTTGTGTGCTTCATACTTTATAAGGAGTAATATTTCTTTCCATAATGAAACCCAGCAAACAAGTGTTAGAACTACTTGTGTGGAAGTGACTGATTTAACGGTTATAGTGCAGTATGGGTGGCTGCACAATGTACTGGGTTATTTGATAAACCTGACGTTTAGAAAGGCGAAACACAAGACATGAGAAAGTGTAAGTGGTGGTATTTTGTGTGAATTTGGAATCCATTTCATGCAGAGTCAAAAGTTATTTTTTTTTCCCCTAAATGTGAATTTTTAAATGTCTGTTTTCTTTTTCTTTTTCTTGAAACATGGCCTTTCAGACACCATGATTTTACTATGATAACCTCTACTGTCACTTCAAGCCTGATCATGCAGTTCCATCTGTGGAATCATTTGAATCTCACCTGACATAATTTGCCATAGATAACTAAACAGTGGCAGTTTATGCTAGCTAAGCATTTCTATCAAGGTTTTTTTCTTTCTGTTATTTAAGATAAAATCAAAACCATCAGACTTTCCTTTATACTTCTAAAGACAAGGTGTTTCGAAAAGCAGTATTTATGCTATCCATGAATTGCCTTCTCTAAGTATAGGAAGATATGCTGTTCAGTTGGCTAATACACATAAAATCTGTCGGACTGTCAGGGTGGTTGCAGGTTTTATAACTCGCTTCTTGTACATTAATGTGCTTCTTTCTGTATTTTGTTCTTTTTTTTGGATGTTAATGACGTGCAGGGCAGCTGTTGTGATTTTTGTTACATTACCTAGGATGGGTAATCAAGCAGTTTCCATAGCAAGAGTTTTTCAGCCCTATCACAGTTTGCAGTTTCTTTGCATTGTCTGACTTCCCTTCACTGTCTACTGTCTAAATTATCTTTTTTTTGGTATAATTTATCTCTGGAAATCAGCCTAATCTACCAATTTTTAGTGGCCAGTTGCTTATTTGAGCTATCACTTTGACCTCCTCTTGACAAGCTTGGCACTGTGAGTAACACAATAGAGGACTGCAGCTTCCCATGGCAGCCATAGCTAAGCTCATGACTGTATGTCCAAAGGACCTTCTCAGCTGGCGGGAAGGTATTAAGGAAAGATCATATTTTGACCAGTCAGCTGTACAAGAAAAACTCTATGAGATTACCAAAATTTATCACTCTTTGTAAAATGTGGGTTTTAAAGTCTTATTTAAGGGGTGGAATGTGTATTAGTTTTATTGTAGAAATATAGATATACGTGTGCACCTACAACACACACATCCTGTTAACTGCCTAATCAATTTTTAGTAATTATTTCATTTTTACTTCTGCAAAGAGTTGGAGTGATCAAGCCATGACTGAAATATTTAAAGATTACTATATACAACTTTTACAAAAGGATTTTTAATGAGTTCCTTGCATAAATTTTAGGCAACAGAGTACACTAGTGCCACGTCAGTTGGCAGGTTGATCTCCAATATCCAAAGAATTTGGGAAAAGAAAAAATCTCTTAGGCATATGAGCCCCAAATTATAAAATAATTTTGCTTCAGATGTAAAAGCCAGATTAACTCATGGCAGCTGGCTTGTAAATGTATTAAATGGACAGAGGCATAGTGAACGTCCTTCAAGATGAATTTCTTGTCATCTTTTCTTGTGAAAAGAGGTTTATCCCATCCCTTCAAAATCTGTAGGGTATCCTATTTTTTTAGTCTCAAAAATATATTTGGTTTTCTTTGAAGATGAATAAAACTGAGATGCTATTATATTCAGTTCCTACTTTACAGCATCCAGAAATTCCTTTGCTATTAATATGCCAGAGAAACAGATTTCTTTGATTTTTTTCAGTTTAGAAGATCAAAAGCTGTCAGAAATTGTTTCAAAAGAAAAATAAATCTTTGAGAAGTTGGATTTGAAATAATGAGTCTCCAGCATGTTGCATATACGGTACTTAGAACTGTTTAATGGAAGATGCTGCTATAATTGTGGAGTTTGCCTCTTTACAACTATCACTCACCTAGAAGATATTTCAATATTAGTTTTGCTTTTTCTCAAACTAATTATTAGAAAACTTGATATTAAAGGCATTCTTTTTTGTAACTTCTTGCAAATACTTAATCGGGTCAAAGAAAAAGTCAACACACGTTTAGACTAAGGGAAAAAAGTCTTAAAAGCATTTTGGAAGTCTGCACAGACTTTAATCTTCATATAAATGCTATTATTTTTTCATTAATATTTTTGTATTTAGGGAAACTGATCATTGTGCAGACATGAAATAGCAATTTGTTGTTGTCTTACTTGCTGTGGAAGCACCGTGGCCTGCCTTGTGTGGTTTGTGGGTGACAGTCTTTGTACTAACCCCCCACCAGATAGGATTGCAACAGCTCTAATGTATGCACAAAGGCCTTGCTCTGTCAGAGAATCATATGGACATTAAAACTTGGAAGCCTTGGTCTGTATTAATACCATCAAGAAACCAAGCCTTACCTGGTTTGTATCAATAACATCAAGCAACATGGTGTGAGGACATCCGTTCTGTAAGGGATGAAAGAGCAAGCAGTAAAAAAGGAGCTGAAACAGGATGATTAAATATTGATAAACAGTAGACCCATTTGGAAATAGCCTTGAATGCGTGCAGCCTAGCTTGCAGCTAAAGATTAAGATGTCATTGTGGCTTTCAACTTTTTCATCAGTAAAGCTCTAAATCACTTCTAAACCTATAACCCATCTCTATTATTCTAAATTTACAACAGCCTGTTGGGAACAATATGCACCAATTCATCACCTAGAAAATGTCTAATGACTGTGCTGGCAAATAAATAAGTCAAACATTCTTTTTTTGGAAGGGGAGTGAATATACTTTTACTTCCAAATTAAAATATTTAGTGCTTTATAAAGCAGTTGCTATTTAAACTGCCAATAATGTTTAACAGGAATTTACTCACCACTGCCTATCCTCATACTGTATAATTTATAACACTAAGCCCTTTCAATACTCCAAAATGCCAGATAAACTTTTCTCATTTGCTCTTAATTTGGTCACGCAGGATAATACCAACATCTGAAGGCTCTTTAAACTGCTTTTTAAAATGCATTCCTGAAAGCACCACCAATGCCACCTCTGCTCCTTGTCATCTTCCATAATTATTTCCAATCCAAAGCGGTCCTTAATGCGCTTATTAATCTGGCATTCTCCTCAGTGTGAAGCACATTCAGCTCTATTAATTTTTAAAAACCCTTTTTTATGGGGGACTGCAGATGCTTGGCTATTACTGAAAAGCTATTAGAAGTTAACACCTTTCTCTCCCCAGGGACTGGCATCATCCTATGCTTCCAAATGCCACCCTATTTTACATTATCAGCTGCTAAGACTAAGTATTAGAGACTTTTTCTTTTTTTTACTTCTGAACTGTTAATGCTATTATTAGCTAATGGCAGAGTTCTCTATAGCGTATAGATACATACACTCTCTCGATGTCTACAGCATATTGGGTTTTATTTATCTGTCTTTGAACAATGAGGCTTTTCATTCTTGCCATCCATTAGAAGAAAACTCACAGGTAAACAACAACTAATCTTATTCCCAGGGGCAGAGATTACTTTTGCCCTTTCTTGACTTGGATATTACAATCAGGCCAATATTTAGAAGAAAAAACTTGAAAGTAATGAAGCCTTCGCCCATCAAATGACAAACTGTATTGCTTGGTGGGGAACTGTTTCCCTTTTAGAGGGTGTCTTTGTCTTTGTGAAACACAAACCTTCCTTGAAGGACTAGGAGCTAAAAGTGCTGAAAAAACATTACAGAATGCTATTTCTGAGCAGGTAAAAAATGTTAGAATCGACAGAGTTTTTTATGTTATGAAAAATCTTGAGGTCCCAGCTATTCATCAGGGGATCTGTCTGCTGTTGTGAAAATAGGACAGAGTTCAGTCTCAAGGATGGGCTCCTCTGTTTGTGGTTACCAGAAGTTTTCAAGAAGCAAACCACTAAGATACGATGGAGAGGTGTGAAAGTCTGCATCTGCATTCTGTCACTGCAGCATCTGCAACGAAATTTGCTCTCCTGCTAGTTGTCACTCAGAATCTCAGCTTTTAACTGAGTAACGCACGAGGAGTAGAAGCCAGTCCAACGCTGGCTCTTCTGACCGTTATGAGCTGTGATGACTAAAGACAACAAACTAATGTACTGTGGCTTGAAAACACTCAGACTGTGCACACTAAACCAAATGTTCTATCAAACAAAATAGTACACAGATTATGACACTGCCTTACTAGCAAACATTCTATATTAAATTTAGTAAAAATCTATATTAAGAATTCTCCAAGGCTGCTGAACAAGTGTCTCCAGAAAACTGCAGAATGATTGACAGCAACACAAAATTTAGGTCTAACCTGCCGTAGGAGATGCAGGAGCCAGAACATGATCCTGGATATTTGCACAGCAATTAATGGGGTTTCCCGTCTCAAAGTCAGGACATTGTAAAGGCTGGAGGGGAGGAAGGGTCTTTCCAAAATTCAGGCAAGTGTTGTGAAGGGAGTTACTCACCACAATTCTGAGAATACTGGAGCTTTAGCTAGTGTCTATTAATGTTTTTACTCGTTAGCACCTGAAGCACTCACTGAAGACCAGGGCACCATCAGCTCATAGATGCTGTAGACATAGAAGAGGGTTCTTTCCTAGAAACCTTTGTACTTCCCCTTCATATAAATAAATATACAGAGAACAGACCAGTTTAAAAGACGTTGGTTAAGATATGTTCTGAATGTGAGGCTGGTCAGCAGTGAAAACTTGCCATGGCCCTTGTGAAACGAGAGTTGACAGCACATGTGTAGCCATACCATGGGGAAAGAATTCCCAGTGGTCCTTTATTAGCACTAATGCTATCTTCACTAGCATCTTGAGAAATGCAATGATTACACTAGCTTCATGCTCAAACCAGGGAAAACCCTGCCTTCTGGCAGGGGCTGCCTCAGCAAGACTTTCAAGATCGTGTGCAGATGAGGATTTGCCTGGAGTGCAGGATGCAGGGCAGTAGGTTGCACAGTGAGGTGCGAGGTGCCCCCAGGCACTGCAGGTGGGGTACGTAACGAGTGCCCCAGTGCCCGGGTGAACTTGCTCCTGCCTTTTTCCACCTGGGCAGATTTTTGGATGGATTCCATGGGCACAGCTGGACACAGTGGAAAAGTAGCTTGGAAGCACCTTCACCCTCTGCTGCATGAGGGACAATGTCACCAGAGTGTGGAATGGAGCTCCCAGTCTGCAGGACAGCCATTTGGGCACTCCTGGGGAGAGCTAAAATAACTTTAAAGGATAGACCTGCCTTGCTACAAAACACACTGGCCCTTCTTTAAATGGCGGACAAGAGGTCCTAATGTATCCTACTTCAACATTTGCTGTCGTGTGCATGGGCTTTTGATTACTTTCACCTTTTCCTTTGTTATTTTGTAAGACATTCCTGCAAAATCCAAGTTGCCAATTGCTGTCCTTCCAGATTTATGGAAGAACGTCACTGTGTTCAAATAACAATGCTGGAAAATAAAGTGGAAACAATGACACTAGAGAAAATTATGATTGAATTATGCTTTAAAACACACAGTGACAAAACTGGGACACTCCGACCTGAGCTAGCGTCAGCCTAAAGAAAAAGCCATGAGGAGTGGTGGCAGTTTTAACTGAGAATTTGCTGGCAGTTTTTTATTTCCCTGACAAAGTAAACCTGATGCTGAGCACCTGAAACACTGCAGCCAGGTCCGTGGATGTTTAAGAAATGTGGAATAAAGACATTGATACTACTTCAATTTTTCAACAAAAAAAAAAGCCATTACTTTTTTAAAGGTAAGTCTTTCGGAAAAAAAAGATGTTAGAAAATTTGAACTGAATACTAGCCTCAGCTCCACCTTAAATGTGTGTCCTCTTTCACTGTGCAACATTATTCATGTTCCAAAGACTGGAAAGCTCTTTGGAAGATTAGGAAGAGATGTGATTAGTTGGTTTTCTTAAATGCATATTATATGCTCAATAAACCTGAACGCCTCCCATAGTGTCACTTCAGCCTTCTTAGCGCACATGATTTTCCATTAATGAAGTGGTTTTCCTTGCTTGTCTTATTGAACCACGTCCACTTCTAGAAATCAGGAACTGTGTATAAAAAGTTGCAATCCCACTATAGAGTAACTCATGTTGGGCTGTCCTGTTGCTGTTTCTAATGGTCCGTGCAAACCTAGAGCAAAGAACAGACGGAACTTCTGGTCCAGCCCAGGGTAACTGGCACAAGCAGAGTGTTTGAGAGTAGACTTAAACCTGGTGAGGTTTGGAGGTCTCACAGCACATCCCTGGCTGTTGCTCAGGCCCCAGGAGCTCAGGGTGTGTGTGGGGCAAGCCATGCGCAGCCATGGCACGGGCTGTGCATGCTCTTCTCCTCCTTTGCCCAACTCATCCAGTGTCCACAAGGGCTTGAACATTTTGGTGCTTTTCCATTCTGACAAGTCTTCCAATGACTAAGGTCGTGATTCGTTGCAAATACAACATGACACAAGCTATTGGTCTCAACTGCAGTAGCCTCAAGCCTGCTTGCGCAGCTGGCCATGTTTCCAAGGAGCTGTAGCAGCAGCTGGGCATTTGCAAGGCACAGAAACATATCCCAGTGATTTTCTTCCCCTGCAAAGCAGCTCTGGGGGAGATGCGTGTCAGAGACGTTTCTGCCCAGGGATCCTTCTTCCCAAGGGAATAGAAAAGATGTTCAAGTTTTGACTTGAAAAAACTCATTAATTCAAACAAATTTGGGGTGGCTTTGTGCTGATTAAATTCTTTGCCCAGTCCTATTGAACGCTGGATAAAGGTAGTCATTCAAATGTTGGATGGTTAGTACAGGCACTTTTTCCTCTCCAAAGGTGTAATTTTATTGCATGAGATTTAGACAGCAGATATTGACAGAAGAATAGATAATAGATAATTGATGTCAAAGGCTGAATAAAAAAGTTCTCGATCAGTCAGAGTATAAGTTATCTCTCTATGCAAAGTAATGTAAAGTAATATAACATAATGATGATTTGTTGCTTGAAAAAGTTGCTAGACTGAAAAAATTCTTTGGAATTGCTGGTGAATGCAGATGGATTTTTCTAAAGAACTCTACCAAGACTTATTTCTCTTCCAAAAGAATACTGCTGGTTCTAATTAGATGTATTTTACAAAATTACTTTTCTAAAATGTTACCATCAGAACACCAAACATCACATTTTTAATACTCATGGAAAGAGAAATCTTTTCAATTGTCTAATTTGATACAGTGAAGAGATAAGAAAAGATGTGATTTGGCTTTACAATATCCTTTGGTGCATAGCATTACACAACCTATAGCAGCTTCACCTATTAAACTTCAAGGAAATATTTTAAAATAATTTATAAAAATAGCAATAGTCCCTATGGTGCACTCCTCTGAGTAAAAAATTAGTACTGGAGGAAAGGTGAACTGTTTAAAAGATATTTCCTTAATATCAGGAGATCATCCAGTTTAGAAGTGCTTTCCCCATGTTTCATTTAGACACCTCTCAAATTGGAAATCTGTTTTGAGTCCAGCAAATAACCTTGTGCTCTTTCCAAAGCGTCCCCTTGGAAATCCATTGCACACAAAAGAGCAAGGGTAGAGGTTACACTTCACAGGGATCTATCTATGTAGAAAAGAAAGCTCAATATATTCCTTCACTTAGGTTCTGGATGTTTTCCAGAGCCATAAAAATGGCATCCCATCATCTGTGCCTTTTCTAATTTTTTTCCTGTTATCCTTATGAAAAAGACTTGCTCAGTGATGGTGACATCTTCCTATCCTGAACTCTGTGAGATTCCTTCCTGACTAAAACACCTTTTTTTGTGTTGCTAGATTCTTATGCTGTTTTCACAGACTGTATTTACAACTCCTAATATTGTTTAGTTTATGGTACCCTTGAATTTCATATACACACTCAAAGGTGCTTGAAAGAAAGCACAGCACCTAAAATAGCTTGCACCCCTGCCCTAAAATATTAATCACTGGTGTAACTCTGTAAGAGTTACATCAGGCATGAGTTTAACCCTACTTTTTGTTTTAAATCAAAAGAAATTGATTTCTTTAGCAAACACACCCTAAACCACAGGATCAAAGGCAGCTGAAGCACTATAAAACCTCGTATTTCTTCCCCTCTCCACCTTCTCCAAAGCCATGGGGCAGCCTGTAAACCGGCTTTTTAAGCACACCAATTCCAAAGCAGCTGATTCTGCTAACAGCAGCCCTCAGCTGTGAGCAATGATGTCACTGGTTAACACTCCACAGCCCACAAACCCTCACACTGCTTCAGCTGATCTCTGTCTCGCTCCAGAGCAAGTGAACTGCTGGTAGCTCTCTACATAATTTAATGAACTTCTAGAGAAATATTTGTGGCTCACCATATAGATACATAAAATGTATTGTTTTCAATAAGACTGAGTTAAACTTCTGTTCATGTTACTGATTCTGCAGAGAAAAATAAACTAGAAATATTTCTTGAAAATAGAAGTACTTTCATGGATAAATAATTAATGGAATACATCTTGGTATCCCAATGTGTTTTGAAGAAATAGGTTGCAAAACATTGTATGAGGAAATATTGTATGGACAGAGATGAAGGTTAGTGATTTTGGAGAAAAATTGTATTCAGATTGAACTTGTGATATTTAACGTTTTATAATATTGCATAAGTAAATCCAAACCCCAAGATTTCCAGGGAATATTACTTCAAAGTTTCCGCACGTCATACATATCTTTGCGGCTGAGAGATGTGTTTCCTTGGTTGGGAAGAATGCTTTCATGGAGTTTTTGTTTTCGAATTTTCATTAAAACCTTCATTCTAATAGAATGTAACAGAAACAAATAGAGACTGGAATAGTGTAGACATCAACACTTGAACAGATACGGAAGAGATGCAAAACTTTTGAATCAACAGCAGCCATTAAAAAATTCAGAAGCTTAAAATGAGTAGTGCAACTGTGTAAAAACAAAATCAACAAGAGTCGAGAGTACCCGTATTTTGATGCTATGCAAATGCGCGCACTTGTTTACAGCGCTGGGTTGTTTACAGACAGTCAGTGTCCTCTGCCAGTGCTCAGAGCTGACAGATACCTGATCTGAGAGCTGTGCAACGATGCTGACACGACGCTGTCCCCAAACTGATAGTCTGCCCTTTCCTAACCCCCCCCTCGATGAGTGAGACAGGGGGAACAACGTGGAGCAAGTCTGCTGTGGAGCTAATCTGTTGTGCA
>Ga0181612_179644_pt1 | contig 10034 bp, 16 predicted proteins | sample HoacroProtozoa21_FD_119630 | JGI IMG/M metagenome (GOLD analysis project Ga0181612, IMG submission 119630) | Hoatzin crop microbial communities from Cojedes, Venezuel. Combined Assembly of Gp0051906, Gp0051904, Gp0051908
CCGTGCTCTCGCTCGCTGTAGCCCTCGTCTTTGTTTCAGCTGGGGAAAAAAAAAAAAAAAAAGAAAAAAAAAAAAAATTCCTTCCCTTGTAAAGTTGGCCCTGGCAGAGCGAGCCCCTGGAGAGCGATGCTGCCCGGGTGGCGCGGGAGCCAATGGCAGCCCCTGCCGCCCTCCAGCCGCGGTCCCCAGCGCGGGGAGACAGCCGCTGGCCCCAATAAATACCTGTCACCTCCGAGGAAGGGTGGCTTTGGGACGCCCCGCATCGGGGGGCACCGGCGGTTTGGCTGGGGATTGCACAGGTACCTCCCCGGCGCTGCTTTCCCCAGGGTGGGTTTTTCTCCCGGCGCGGTTTTCATTGCGGGCCCCGTGTCTCGGTTTGGGCGTCTCTGCCCTGGGGTCTGTGCATGGTGCTGATCCCTGGGGGTCCCGTGGGGCTGGGGGGGCCCTCGGCCGGCCTGGGGTCTCGGGGGGGTTTGCGGTTCGCGTGTGCGCTGCTGTGCCCAGGTTTGCCTTTGTCTGGAGCAGGGATGGGGATGGGGGACGAGGTGGGGGGGATCGGTCTTTTATTTTCCCTTTTGCATCTGTCTGTGATGCCGTCCCCAGGAGGGGATCCCGTTTCCTCAAGCTGCCTTCGCTTCACGTCGCTCCTCCTGCGCCGCCGGCATTCGTGCCAGCCCCAGGTAAAAGGAGAAGCCGGGACCGATCGGCGCTTCCCGCTCCCTGCGCCGCGGGCAGGCTGCCGGACCCTGGCCGCGATCCCCGCCCGGAGCTGCGGGTTTGGCCTCGCTGGCTCGGGTATCGCCTGCCGGATGCTGGCGGCAGAATCTGGCCGCTTGTTTATGAGCCAGGGAGTAGTTTTGTCCTTATCTCCATCCGCTATGGAGGCCAGAGCTAGGATCTCAACGGGATGCTGCGGATGGCCCCGGGTGCAGCCGGCGCGGGTGCTACCCCCAGGGGACGGGGTGCCCGGGAAAGGTGTGGGCACCCCGAGCGGGGCAGAGGAGCGACGAGGTCTGCCGAGCCCGGAGCTGGACTGTTGAGGACCGTGGATTTGGCCATGGTTGTATTGTCTGGTGCTTCTGTCTCCCCTCTGCTCCATCTCCTTCCTTCTCCGTCTCGGGGCTGGCCCTAAAAAGCAGGAAAGAGCTGTTGCCGCGGGTGGGTGGCACTCAGAGGGCATGTGGGGTGTTTTGGGGGTACGCGCACACGAGGGTCTGCAGAGCACCCGCACGGATGCCTCAACCCCGGGAAGTTCTTATGGAGGGTGCTGTCGTGGCTCCGGGCACCTGGTGGTTTTGATAAAGTGAATAAACGCGGTCTGTGTGGGAGCGGAGCGCGAAGGCGTCGAGCCCCGCGCCGTGGGGTGCACTGGCCGGGCCCCCCCGGCTCGCCCGTGCCGGCACCGCCGCGCCAGCTACGTGGGCTGCGTTTGGAGGGATGATGTGTGCCGTGACGGGACAGAGGGTGACCCGGGGCTGGCGTGGGCAGCCACAGCGGGGACAGAGAGCCGGGGAGAGGGCTGCCCAGGGGGTGGCATCTCCCTCGGATCTGCCCCTATGCCTGCGTCCCCACGGCGCTGCCTGCCCCTGCCGGCCCTCTCCGATCTGTCTGAACTCACAGCGAACGCAGGCCAGGCGCAGGGTTTCCTCCCACCTCCCTTTTTTTATTTGTGCTTTTAGACATGAGACATTCCTGAGCGGATATTCGTTGCCAGGGCTGGGATGCCTCCTGCCAGACAAAACTAATGGGAAATGGGGGAACTGGTTTGGGAATTTTTTTCTCCGGTGTCTTGACCCTTTGAATTATTGAAAAGCCAGCTGCAGCTCAGCCCGGTGCAGCCGTTCCCACGTGTCCCCGGCCAGTCATTGCAGGTCTGTAGGTGGTTTGCAAACAAGTCGTCGTGAGTACGGGAGCGGCAGCTCGCACTGTCGTGGTCACTGCGGCAGGTTACATGGGTTTTTCTTTATTTCCCCCCTCGATCAGATGTGTAATTATCAGAATCAGCGAAGTGTAAATTATAAGGCAAAAACCCTCCGTGAAATATTCATAAGTCTGCCCTCAGTGAAAGGTCAGCCTTTGGAGCTGGGAAGCCCAGAGGAGCACTCTGCTGCTGTTCCATCACCCAGCCACCATCCCACCGCCCACTGTCCCATTGCCTGCTGTCCCACCATCCCACCGCCCGCCGTCCCATTGCCCAGCCACCATCCCACCACCCGCTGTCCCACCATCCCATTGCCCAGCCATCATCTCTCCACCTGCCATCCCAGCAGCAGGCGAAGGAGAGGGGACATGCAGTTAGGCAGGCAGGGGGTGGGTGACCTTGTGACGTCCCTGCTGTCCCGCTCTGCTCCACCACCTCTCATTTTTGTCCAGGCACTGTAGACATCTCTGAAAGCTGTAATCTGCAAAGCCCTGGGGGGCTCCACACTGCGCTGCCTGCTATTATCCCCGAGACAAAGAGGGACAGGCAGGCAGATTACCTTGGCCTTTATTTTTTCAGCTGGGAGCAAAGAAAAGGCTTAAATGAGTTTGCTGCTGGGGAGGGATTGAACGGACAGAGCCCGGAGCGCCCTGTGCTCCTTCCCCTCCAGAAGCCGTACACCTTGGCTTGGGCTGCCCCATCACTCCTTCCTGGGGCTGGCTCGGAGGACGGATGCTCCCTGCTCCCCCCCAAAGCCAGGCGAGGTTTTCACTCAGGGCTGGACCTCCCCTGCAGCACCCTTGCCTTCTTGGGGTGTGTAGCACCCAGTCATAGGGTGGCCAGGAACAATGTGACGCTCGTACCTGTCACTTCTGTGCCTGGCGGTGGCATTTCCAGGCTGGACCGGTGATGTGCAGATGCAGGGCTCGCATGGCCCCATCCCGCAGGGCTCAGCACCCAGGCCCCTCTCCACGCTGGGGGCCACGTCCCCAGCCAAGCTGGCCCCGTGCCCAGACGGCACCGCTGCGGCGAGGGGCAGGTCCCCTCCATATGGTGCCCCTGGCCGGCTCCCAGCACCGGGGCAGGTGCTCTTGTCTGGGCCACACAAAACCCCACTGTCGGCACCCGTAGGACTTCCCTCCCCGGGGAAGGGACCCGCGCCAGCCCCTGCCGCTCTCCTCGCCCTGGCACCACTGGGGCCGTGGCCTTGCGCGGCCAGACACAGCCGCATCCTCCTCCCCGGGGATCCCCGCAGAGGATGCTCTCCACGCAGCCGGCGTCCCCCCACAGCCCCCTTCGCCTTGAGCCTTCGCAGGCAGCCCCGCTGCCGACAGCCATGCTGGGTGAGTTTTGTCAACCCACCGTTAAAGTGCTGATGGTTTTATGCCTGGCACTTAATTATTTCCCTGATTGCCACCACCATGTGCTGGCGAGCGGTGCTGGCTGTGACCCCGCTGAGCCCGACTCCGCTGCTGCAGCCTGGGGAGCTAATGGCAGAAGCACGCCCCACGTGGAGTTTAATTATTGGCTTTCTTCCTTAACAGAGTACATTGGCTGACCTTAATGCAATTAATTAGGGCTTAATCAACTTCTGGTGGCTGTGCACAGCACACAGTGATTCCTGCCTTTCCAGGAGGGTTTAGAAGAGGTTAAAGCGGCTGAGGAGGGGTGGGTTGTAGTCTGCAGGCTTGGGGGGGCTGTGCTGGCAAGTAGAGCTCAGCTGGGCACTGGGACAAGGCTCAGGCGTCCTCTCAAGAGCTGGAGATGCCGGTAAAGGCAGGTAAGAGGTGAGCTGGGCTCAAGGGCTGCGCCCGAGGTGGTGCCTCTGCACAGAATTGCCTTTGTTTTGGGCATCACCCTGAGCTCGGGGGTGGCTTTCTGCAGGGCTCATCCCTGTAGCCTGTGCTGGACTGGGGTTTTGTGTTCTTTGGGTGCTCTCTGCTAGCACTGGGGATGTGGGTGGGTTGTGCATCCAGCAGCAGCCACCGGTGGGTGGCTCCCAGGTTTGCACTCAGGATGCTGGGGGTGATGTGCTGGGAGCCCCTTCACCCCTCCCCATTTGTAGGTGGTGCTGGAGACAAGAAGGGAGCTGTCACTCACTGGCTCTCCCTGGGCAAGAGGAAGGCTGCTTGCCCTCCCCGCCCAGTGGCATTTAATAACTAACAGTGCTAATTAATATTGCAAGATGTCCCCAGCACCCCGGCATGGGGCTCTGCCCACCACGGCTCCCTCTTGACTTGCCTGCAGGGTGTCCCACAGGCTTTTAGAGCCCTTAAATAGGGACTAGGGCATGAATGTTCTGTGTAAGGATTTACTTGCACACCTTGTGTGTCCAGCTGCTGGCTTTTATGTTTCCAAGCCAGTGGGCACCAGTTGGCATAACCGGTGACAGGGTGCCCTGTCCCTGAGCTGCTGGCTTCACCTGAGTGTGAAGTGACTCTGCCTTGGTATTGCAGAAAGCCCCTGGCAAGGTGGGTGTCCCCATGTGAGCGGTGGCATCTCCCAGCATCAGCTGTGGAGATGGGGACCAGGACTGCAACATGTCCTGCCATGCACCCTCGTGTCCTGGATCCTTTGCACCCTCCCTGTGCCACTGTGCCTAAGCAGCTCCTCTCCCACGGTAGCTTGCATCCCTATTTCCTTGGGTCCCCATGTCCCCCATCCCAGGGCCTGTGCCACCAAGTGCCCTTGTGCAGGCAGCCCAGTGCTGGGACTGGGAGGTGGCGGCAGGAGCTGTGCCAGCCGCTGTCGCTGGCTTGTTTGCTTCAGTGGCAGTTCATTAATATCGAAGAGCTAATTAGGATTCTGCAGCCCACCTCCTTCGGAGGCTGGAGGATACTCGTTGTCTGTGGGATTTTGCTGCAGCCCTGTGTTAAAAGGATTCAGCCTGGTCTGTCCCAGCCTGGTGGTTTGTGTCCCTCTCTCCGCTCCTGGCTAATCCACGTGGTTAAAGCCCCTCGAAGCCTGGCAAATGGGAAGTGATATTTGCCGGTAATCCCTCTGCTCCCCCGGGTAGGCTTCTCATATTACAGGTTATTAAAAAACCAAAACCCAGGCAGCAATAACTGCGGCCTGGGGAGAGCCCAAGCACAGACTGCTCCTGGTCAAACCCCACCCGGCAGAAGAGGCAGAGGGGGCACAGCATGGCACGGCACAGCTGGGGCTTGTGGACCATCTCTTGGCAGAGCCCAGCCCCTCTTGCAAGCAGAGAAGGGATGAGCCACAGTCCTTTGGCTCCCTGGGGAGTGAATGGGGATCCCCACGAGTCGCAGACTAAATCCTGTTTCTCCCCGTGGGGGCTGCAGGGAGCCCTGGGGGAGGTGGAACAAACCCCGCTACCGTTCACTGGCGCTCCCCAAACTGGGGCCAGCATCCCCTGGGCTGGGCCAGCTCCTGCGCTGGCATCTTGCAGGGACAGCACAGAGCCAGCCCTGCTCACCTGCCACCCTTCTAGGACAAAACCAGCCTCTGCTCCCAACTGCTCGCTTTGCTTTGCAGGGCTTTTGAGGAAAATTTGCTCAGAACTGGGGATGGTGCTTCCTCCGGGGCAGGGCGGTGATGCTGCTCTGTGCTTTCCCATGCAGGTCTGGCAGAGTAGCCCGAAGTCTTGCTTCTTCAAGGATGGGTTTGTCCTGTGGGAAATTCAATCAGCAAGAGCTGCAGTTACTTGCAATTTTGGGTTTTTTTGCTGCAAAAATATCGATTTTTCTGCAAGAAGTCTCAACTGCAGCTCAAAACATTTCATTGCATGGGTTGGGGAGTTTCCTTCTGCTTTTAAGTCAACATTTCCCCTTAAAATGTCACTCAGGGAAGGCTGCTTTTTTTAAAGCAAAAGTCTGTGATGACATTTTAAGTGGAGAAGAAAATTGCTGCTTCGTTTCAAAATGTCAACTTCAAGTGGGGTGGGTTTGGGTTTTTTTCATTCCTGTGTTTCCCAGTGGAAAAGCAAAATGGTTTTGTTAGACTTGAGTAAACGTTGCCCTCCTGTCACCCCCAAAATAAATCCTTTTTAACCCGATTGCATTTTTGTAGCAGCAAAACGTTTGCCAGGGGAAGTTGTGATCCACTGGGATGCTGCCCCAGGAAGGGACAACCCCGTCGCAGCCAAACGTGAGCCCTCCATGGCAGACCCTCTGCGCCCAAACTCCAGCGAGGACCTGCAGGAGAGATTCCACCGCCGCTGGCTGGCCTCGATCGCTGCGGGAGGGATTAACGGCGTGCCCAGGTTTTGAAGCTCTCCTCTTTCTGCTTTCCCTCTGCCTCGTGCTCCTCACTTTCTTCTGTGCAGCTCACCCCAAAAATCACTTGCACTAGATTAGGCTGGAGACTGGAGTTATCTCCCTTTTATTTATTAGGGTAATTATACCTAATGATTCACATGCTCGTGGAGAGTAATTACTCCCAAATACAGCACCAGTGGTGTTCTTACCCAGCCTGGATACGGTGATTCACGAATGCAGCTTTTCGTATAATTCATCAAATGATGATCCCTTAATCGCTGATTTGGCTTGGAGGCGGTTAAGAAGCGATCGAGGACCCGGCAGCGCCATCCCCGTGCCCAGTCCCCCCCAGTGGTGCGGCTGCTTGCGTGTGCCGACAGCCACCACCGCTCGCCGCTTCCATGGGTTTTGCTGGGGATTTCGGTTGGGTCGAGCCCCTCGTGGGATCTGTGCTTTTCGAAGAGCCGCAGTGCCTGATCTGACAATCGCTGGGGCTGCCCCCCTCCAGGGTGGGGACGACCCCTCCCTCCTTCCAAAATGTGGCAGCGGTGCGGCTCAGCCCTCGCCTCTGCACAGCTCTTCGAGCAGGTGAGTGAGAGCTCACAAATACTGATGTGGAAAGCAAAGCCCTCCAGGTTTTGCACTGAAAAAAGGTCCCTTGCTCCAAATTGTTGTGGTGCCGCTGCGAGGGATGTTCTCCCCCTTCCTTGGGGCCTGGCAGACCCCTGCCTGCCCTGCCTTAGGGAAGGGACATGTGGGGACCTTCACCTGGAGACCCTACCTGTCCACTGTGCAGGGTCTGGCTGGGCAGGAGCACCCCGTGAGGGATGATGTGCAGAGTCCAGCCTGCTAAGCTGCTCTGGCCCCTGGAGAAACCCTGACCCTGGGGATGGAGGAAGGTTTCTGGGGGTGTTTCGAAGGGTATTGGTGCTTCCCAGTGCTGCCACGTAGCTTGGGAAGGCAGCCTGGAGCTTGAAGTTCTTCCTCATGGGTTAAGGGGAGCCCAGGGTGATGGCTCTGGGGTGACTCAGCCCCTCTGGTGCTGCCCAAGGCAACGCTGTGGTGCTTGGCTGGAGGCTGGCAATCAGCTGCAGCCTCCTGGGCCAGCGAAAAGAGTTCTTTTGGTGTTGCGTGGCAAGCAGAGTGTGCATGGCTACTTTGCCGGTTTCTTTTAACTAGAAGAAGCTGTTCCCTTCTTGGTGCATGCATTGCACGAGCCCTTACCCACCACCCGTCTCCTCCTGCTGCAGGCACTGCTCTGTTTCCCATCCTGTGGATGCCAGAATCGCTGCTGGGACGCGAGCAGCTTCCAGAGAAAGGCAGGAAGAGAGGACGCAGCACAAAACCCTATTTCTGTTGGCCACCACTTGGCTTTATCCCCAGGATCACTTGGGTGGGCTCCTGCAGGAGCCTGCCCGTGTCGCAGCCCCGTACCCCAGCGCATGGGGCTCCTGTGGTGGCTGTGCCAGTGCCACTCGGTGGGCACTCACTGGGGCAAGAGCTCCCCATTCCTTCCACCCACCTCCACCTTCTTAGTGGAGGATCCACGCTCGTTCATGCTGGTGCCTGGCCCCCTGTCAAGAGCTCCTGCAGGCAGCTGGGAGCCGCTCCGAATGGGCTGCCAGGGGATTTGTGCTCCGACAGCTCCCTGCAACCGCTCACTCCAGCCGCCAGGCTCGCTCTCCTTGGTCAGACAGCGCAGGATCCCCTGACTGCTGCGGACGCGGGGCTGGCTCCTTTTCCTCCCTCCATCAGGTGTTTGCAGTGGTGCTGGGGGGTTGTGGTACCTGTTGCCTTGGTGAGGCTGGTAAAGCCTGGGGAGCCCCTGGAGGGGGACAAGCATGGGCAGAGGGGACGTCTGGGTGTACCACAAGGTGAGTCTTGTCTCTGCTCCAAGGGGGAGCCTGGCGGAGGGGGCTGTTAGCTGGGAGCAAGTGCTGACATGCTGTGGGACTCCTCTCCAGTGGCTCTGGGGCCTCCCACGCTTTTTCCTGGCTGAAACATCGCCTCTCATCTCTGTTTGATGCAGGGCTCCTCTGTCTCCCCACAGACCCTGCACAGGGGCTGTGGGGGGCTCCTGGGGCCCAGCCGCATCCCAGCAGGGGCCGCGGCAGCTGCTGCAGAGGGACTGGTGGGTCGCCCAGCCAGCGCGGAGCAGCTTGTGGCCTGCTGTCTTGTATGGCTTTTTATTCCTATGTGATTATACATCCCACTTCATATAGGGATTGAAGCCGTGCAATACGCCGGGGCCCTACGGCGGAGAACAGCCCCTGCAGCATGGGAGCTGGCCTCGGAAGAGCCACCAAAGCTGTCCCCTGGGGTGCTGGAGGAGGGCTGCTGGCCTCAGCCTGGGCTCTGTCCTCAATCCTGGGCTCCCCAGCCCTCTCAGGGGGGCAGGTGATGGATGCCAAGCTGCTTTGGGGTGAGGCCAGCGCAAGCTCACTCCTTGCATTGCATCCCCTTGAAAGGGCGGGCCTGATTCTGCACTGCACTGGCTGCAGAGAGCCCCAGCAGCTGTGCCGGTGGGCTCAGCCCCAGGGCAGGGAGGTCCCTGGGGAGCTCCTTGCTGTGCTTTTGCCCCCCACTACCCCAGGAGATTGGTGATGGCCTCTGCTGAGGGCACTGGAAGGAGGCACTGCTGGCAGGACACGGGAGGAGGAGGAAGAGCAAGCTGCAGAACAGCCACGGCAGCAAGGGCTGCCCCAAGCACGATGCTCTTCAAAGTTTCTCAAGAGGCCTCAGCCGCTCTTTCAAGGTTTGTGTTAAATCTGTCACATTAGCGAAAATAGTGAAAATTACCCAGCTTGTTGAGGAGATGAAAGGCAGCCCCCTTCGATCCCTCCATAAAGGAAGGGCCCCATTAACACCTAGTGAAATGTTAGCCATTAATCAGGCTCTGTGCAAAATAAAACCATCCACATTTATCATTATTGGATCCTTAATGAAGTGATAATGGGAGTGCTGGGGAGCTGTGATATTAATGTCTCCTAAGAGGCAAAAGCAGAGCCAAGGGCGTCAGCCAAGATTTTTAATTTACTGCCAAAAGCTCACGCTGTTAATAACGCAGTTACTTCTCCCGGCCATTAGCACTGTGGCTATGAGCAGCTCGCTTAGGAGAGCAAATCGACCCCAGACGTGCCCGGGCTTTACTCACCTACTCCCCATTCAGCAGCTGGACATGCTTTTCCCAACAGCTGCCCCTGTGTCCCCTGCCCACGTACAGGGATGTGGCCAGGGAGCTGTCGGCCATCTCCTTCATGGAGGCTGGCTGGCATAGAAAGAGTTTTGCTTTTCCAATGAAAAGAGTAGGGACTGGCAGCACCAAAACCAAGCAGCTCTTGTTGTCCTCAGTCTTTCTGTGACTTATCTCCTTAGGTGCAAGCGCTCCGCAGACAGGATGGTATTGAGCTGGTCCCAGCACGGCCTGCACACGGGGATCGCTTGCTGTGACCACAGTCATGCTCTGGGTTTCTTTATTTGCCCAGGTGTGCTCACACGATGCTAATACCCCATCCAGGCCAGCGCAGGCAAGCTGCAAAGCCCTGCTCAGCTGTGGTGACTCACTCAAGTTTCTGATGGAAAAGTCATTTCTCCTGGCAGGCTCCTACAGCCCAGAGGCAAATGGGTACTTGGCAGGTAAGCCATGCTGTTGCATCTTTAGATACAACTGTTATCTCACAAATCCTTGCAAAAGCTGACCAGTGTGGCCCATATGTATGCTGGCTCATGCGTGGGGTCTTCTGCTGCGAGCAAAGGGACTGCAGGTCAGAGGGAGCTGGCTTTGGACTGGAGCAGTAACAGGCAATTTTGTGCTGAGCATTGTCCAGAGGAATGAAACGATGCCTTGGTTGTAACGGGTGCACACAGGCCAAAGCTCCTTTCCTCCCTAGGCA
>Ga0181612_113007_pt1 | contig 10033 bp, 7 predicted proteins | sample HoacroProtozoa21_FD_119630 | JGI IMG/M metagenome (GOLD analysis project Ga0181612, IMG submission 119630) | Hoatzin crop microbial communities from Cojedes, Venezuel. Combined Assembly of Gp0051906, Gp0051904, Gp0051908
AAAAAAAAAAAAAAAAAAACAACACCCAACAAAAAAAACCCCACACCACACTGCAGAAACACAGAGGCACAATTTGTTCTTCATGCCCCTAATACATCACTGCACCTACACAGACCAAGAAATTTTAAATCGAGTTCCACTGTCCTTTCAGATGTAGAAAAATAAAAGCAACAGCCCAGAGCCTGAGACCTTGGATCAGAGCTCTCCGTTGCATCTGGACTCTCAGGAGCTGCTCAGTTTCAAGAGTCCCTTTCTACTGAATTTGCTATCGGCTGTAAAAAGCAATGCATCACTGAATTTCACCACAGTCACTTTCTACTTGCATTCCTACACGCCCACTACGGTAGCAGGCGACAAACTCCACGATAACGGTGGTAGTCCCCACCATACATTGCTTATGCGACTAACACAAGCAGTCCGGAATCCATGATATTTGCACCCAGAATTAGAGGATGCAGGAGCCATTTCAGGGTTGCTCCACCATCCTGAAACACACTTCCGAGGATGAGAACCTGAACTTTCACTACCTTCTGTAAAATAAAACTTAAAAAAAAAATTCTGGCAGCAACATTTTTTAATTCTATAACAATAATCTTACACATTATTATTATTTTAATAATTTACATAGGCCTAAAGGAAAAAGACATGATACAGACACACTTGCAACTTTAAGGAATCCTTGATCTTTTAGTTTAAAGGCTAAAAACTCCCAAAAAACGCAGTTTTTGCTGTTTCCACATGTTCATGTGACACCTCCAGTTTTGGCACCTCACACACCATGCTCATAGGCACGTCTGCAACTGGAATGACAGCACGGACGCAACTGCAACCTGAAGTACTGAGTAACTGCCAAGAACTTTGAAGACATCTTTTCAGCTTGAGGATCAATCATCTTCTCTGAATTCAACCTTCACAACGTCAAAGACGACATTAATTTTAACATGAAAGATATGTCAAATAACATTAGTGAATCCATCATCATCACCGAGCAACGTATTACCCTCATTCAATGTCAGGTTGTTTTGAGGTAAGGATCCCTGTCGGAGGTTACCAGGACGGAGCTGTGACAGACTAATAAGGGATTTGATTAAGGAACACTTGAAGGTAGCCCTAGGTCCTCACCAGTAACTCTTGTGGTTGCTTCTCCTCAGCAAGAACCCTCAGGGAGCCAAGAAAGAGCAGATATGAAGAGCTCCCCGAAGCCTCAGGAGAGGGACGTGCCTCCTGCAAGTCTCCAGCGCTGCCTCCAGCACAGTGGTCACCTAAGACACTACCACTGGCGTTGAGCCCCAACTCGCTTACGCTCAACTGTTCTTCTCCACTACACTAGCCATGTTTTTCTTTTTCTTCTACCACTACATTACTGCAAACAAGAACAGTCTTGAAATAATTGTCTGTAGAAACAAACAGCTTAAATCTGATGAAGTGACATGACGCGTGCTAGAGTAAACACAAATGCATCAACCATATTGCCCCCCTTGGCCACGGGGTGACGGGACACGGGACAAGACTGCCGGAGTCCAAGCAGCGGGTCCACCTCACCTCTCTTACTGTTTCATAAACAAAGCAGTGGGGTGGTTTTTTTATTGGGGCTTGGATTTGGGGTTTTTTTTGGTTGGTTGGGTTGAGCTTTTGTTTTCGCTTGGTTTTGTTTACACGTACAAACTAGAAAACTTACTTATAATTATAGCTTAATAGCTTGAATGGCAGTAAGAGATGATTGCCTTATAAGCCAATATATTGTTTACACTGGTATTTGATTAACCTTTTCTTCCCCTTTCTCCTCTTAACATGCTGAAACTACAGAAAGAAAAACATTGACTTTAATAATTGTTAACATTTACACAGGGATTTCTGGTTTCTGCCTATGACCACCTGCCTTACTGGATTTGAAGACCAATCTTCTACACTGCTGAGTAGCTCTCGTTTCTGTCTCTATAATCAAAGAACGTTATTTAATCCCCAGAGTCCTATCATACCACCATTGCTTCTTCCGTTAAAGAAGGCACGGCCAAACAAATATTCCCAACACTTGGTGGAGAGGTCTCCAATAATCCTGAGCTCCCCAAGGGAATGATTCTAGGGGCAGCTCACTAAAACATTGCGTCTACCACAGTGACAAACCTCTCACAGAAGATGCTCCAATTATCAAATTCAAAGTCACATGGACATTAAACTCTGTTTACTACCTCAAAAAGGTTCCTCTCAACAATTTTACAACTTGCTTCAAAATCTGTTAAAAATCCAGATGGCATTCAGCCCATTCTGGACATTTACAGTAATTTTCCACTTGGTTTTAAACTGACTAACATTACTATATCTACTACATTGTGTGTGATTCTTGTTGCCAAGTACTTGTACGTGCAATTGCTTCTGCAGAGCTGAAATATCTTTCCTGTAAATACATTATACATTATTTAATAGTATATATTGATATCAAAGTATCTATATATAGTATCCTTATAAATATATTATTAACTCGCTGCTTTACAAGTGCTGGCTTCAGTTCATTCTCATCTCTACAGCTGCTACCGCTCCAGCATAGTGGTGGTCAAACTTTAAATTGTCCCCAGAAGCAACCAGAAAGTAGAAGGCAGAGTGGAAACATCAGTAGACACATCCTTGAGTCAGTCAACCAACTCCTACATAGATGTCAGCGAGTCTCTGTGGAAGAGTAAGAATTTACAAGACCAGAACTTCATTTTTTGCATCCAAAACAATAGTAAAGCAGGGCAAATGATGACAAATTAAACTAAACACGGTAACAATTTGTATCTGTTAAACAGAATATACAAATTCAGTCATATACAATGTTGTCACAACTCATTTGTTTTAGCTTCTTCTGATGTGCAAGTTTTAATGGAATAATTACTCAGAAATTTTGGCATACATACAGCCATCTATTTAGAGAAGCTAAAGACACATAGAAACAACCTTTTTGGGCTAATCTTCAGCCTGCCACAGTCGCCACTTCTGCCCTCCTACGCGAGCCGAGGACGTGGCTGTCGGTGCCACGCCAGCGCAGCCCACAGAGCAAGGCTCCCGCCGGAGCACCGATCCACCCAGCCAGCCGCCTGGGACACCGGCAGCAAGCCCCGCACAGAGCGCTACCAGCTGCTTTCCAGCAAATACAGAGCATCGAGACGTAAAAGAGCTCAATAAGTTAGAGACACTCTGTCGAACACTACGCACCGAGGGCAGCCGCCCTCGCCGGATTCTGATCTGTTCGCTACCCAGAGCGTCCCTCGCCGCGCTGGAATTGCTCCAAGTATTTTCCACAGATCAGACAGAATATTTCACATCTTTTTCTAACCAGAAAAACAGAAATATTTCCTTGTTGTTGTTTCAAGAGAACAGAATTTCCAAGTCATTCCGATAAGCAAAAGAAAATACAGCACACTGTCAGAAAACATATTTCTTTGATGTCCTTACTTGCCCACATGACGATGCTGGCTGTATTTTTGAAAATGGAACCACTACTGAAAAAAACCTTTCAAGGCTAGTCAGATGAAACACCTTTCTAATATAAAACTGTTTCCCCTCATTCTCCTCAAAGCAACAGTAACTTCAGACCAACCTAACTGGGGCAATTTCAAAGCAAGCAGGAGAATACCACGGCTGAAGATCCACGGACAGCAGGGCGGAAGAGAGCATAAAAGTCCATTCCTACTTTCCTTTGATTTGCTATCAGTTATCCTCGTACTTTCATATGCCTCAGGAAAACAGGTTTCATTTATTACTTATAAAGCGTGCTTAATTTTGAAACAATCACAAGAGTCTGAACTTTGTTCCATTTTAAGAAGTTGCTGGTCTTTCAGGGATTTTTCTTTTTTTTTTTTACTAATAAGCTGAAATGTTCTGCATCGTCACACTAGCAGTGCTTTCTCATTCACTGAGATTATTGAAAGGTTACACAACGTACACACGAGCTAACTTTGAAACCCAGAGAGGCACAAGTACGTACACACAGGTCTTCTCTTCACAGGAACACCAGTATCTGCCAGAGCCGGTCTGCTAGGGTACAAGGCACAAAAGTCAAAACTGCCCATCAGAGCACTTGGTCACTCCCGAGCACACAGAGCTCAGTCCCATCACGAAGCATTTATTATCCACTATTCAGTGCCGCAAAGGATTTGAGTTTTCCAACCTATGGGCTGTGGCGTGGACAGGGCATGGCACGGGATGAAGGCTTTCCGTACCTTCAAAAGAAAATCAATATTCTATTAAACTTTTGAAGACATCTTACAGGTCCATTTGGTCTTATTTTCAATTATTCTGCACAAGTGTCAAAGGCCTTTGCAAACCTACTGGTTTGTTTTTTTTTTTAATCCTCCATTAGCACATGTATCTCCACCCGAGACGCACCCCAGGGTGCACAATTTTCCATCTCCAAGTACTTCCAGATACCAGGGAAGCTAAACAGCTCTGAACACGGTGTCGGACACCATGTCCTTACAGAACTCAAGTTTAACACAGCAAAAGAGAAATGATAAAAAGAGACAGAGAGAGAGACTCAAGCACAACAAGTATTTCTACGTCGTAAATGTAGAATTATTTGCCCAAGCCCACGCTGCAAACCAATAACACCAGTCTCGGCTCCAGAAGTCAGAAGCTCCCAGCTATGTGATCAATTCTTTTAGGCCACATTAACTCAGTTTTAAACTAGAAAAGACTGCCTTCAAGTGCTGCAAAATTGAATCAATCACTGATTGACTAGTAAGAAGGTACTGATTTATAGTGTGCCTGAACTGACCTGAAGTAAGTGACAGCTCTGACTAAAAGAGAGGATCAGCGAAGCCAAAGATTAAGCTCTGTTTCAACAGAAACAGCAAACCAGACACTTTCCACAAGCCAGTAGGTATTTTAAAAGCTCAGGCTGTGAGTCTGTGAATTACTTAAGAAAAAAATATTATCAAAATCTGGAATATCAAAATAGTAATATTAAAAGGTGGGAGCAGACTCTATGAAAGCTTTTTTGGTTTTGCTTAAATTTATTCAAGGTATGTGGATTTTCAGACTTTATATTGTTACGTTACTAGAGAACAGGAAGGTATCTGAAATTATTTATTATCAGACAGTGTTTCTGTACAGCGGGAAATTTGTTTAAAGCTAAATACAAGACCACTAGCTTTCATATTCCCATTTAAATCAACAAGAAACCTCCCTTTGCCTTCATTGGGTTTCAACACTTTCTCATTTTGCATTTCCTCTTCTGGCTGCGTTGGTGAAAAGAGGCGACGAGGCGAAAAAGGGTGCAGAGATTGAGAATGTACCGGAGAAGCCATTAGCTCAGTGAAAGGTTTTCACTTGTGGTTGCATTTCATACACATTTGTCTTGCAGAAACTAAACTTTATCACCATAATTTTTCACTAAAATAAGGTTATCTGTGTATTACAATCTTCTTAGAGGTTGTATGGACAGGGTCAGTCACACCAAGTCAGGTCACTGTCATTATGTCATGGTCTCAATCAAGGACCAGTAACGAGCAACACATCTCTTAAGTATGTGTATCTAGTATCCTAGTTACTGGACAGCGTGGTACAAGATTCAGTAGAGGAGACGCCTTACATGGAGTTAGTCAACAAGTGACCAAAGAGACAGAGAAGGGGTTTACCCTTCTTTGAGGCAAGGAGTAAATAAGTAGTCAGTCAAATATAGGAAATTATCTACATTTGGATCTCTAAGGAAATAAAGCATTGTCTATTAAGATGACTGGTCGCACTAACCCCTGGATAAGAAATATAAACTTGACTATGGTTAAATGTTAAATTTGTCTGCATCTTTTGTACAGACTTCAGAAGACAGACTGGCCATAAACACCAGCATACTGACAACATTGTCCAGTTAGCAGCATGGGAAGCATTAAGAACACAAGAAGAGGGAACACTTAACCACCATCACCACCTCAAGAAAGGCTCCAGCACACCATGCAGACACCTTTCCAATCCAGCCTTTGTAAAAGTACGAGTAAGTGAAGGTTCTCTCTCATTTCTCCACCTGGGATTTTACTATTTTGAATTCTGTAGATAAACAACTGTTTGCATTTCGCCTTAACTCTTTGAATTAAGCAAGACCTGGAGTTACCTGGACAGAAACATTTCCCTTTCAGCGTGGCAAAGCCACGGAGCGAGGGAAGCCGCGGCACGGCAGTGCGTGCCCCAGCTCAGCCTCACGTTTTCCAGGACAGGCAAAGGCTAAAGACACTCCCCAGCCAGAGCCACCAAGGTCGGGAGACTGCTCCCAACCCACGGCTTGGGACAAACAGAAAAATGTTTGTACCAGGGAGGTTGTCTATTACACAAAACAAAATACTGGAGAGCACATTTGACTGCTGAGCATCCCCAGAGAATTTACTACACGTATCCAGCATCTTGCCAAAATAAAGTATCAGCAGTGGTTTCCTCAACAGCAAACACGCCTTTCTTCCCCCCACCCCCAGCCTCTTTAGACTCTTTTTGTACTTCTCTCACACTATTTTCCTACTGGAAACCCCTCTTCTTTAAGTGAACCAAAGGCATCATCATCCCTTATTCAAGTATCTCCACAAACCGTGCTTGCTCGCACAGGTTCTATCGAGTGTAACGTTAACGATTACGGGGAGACCGAGTTTATCTTTGGGTCCTCAAGTAGGTAGTTCATCATTCAAACTCTGTGCTATCGGACTACAGTTAAATGTTATCTGAACGCCACAGTTGTCTAACTCTCTTTTTTTCCTCTCCTCTTTCTTTATGCATGGTTTTCTCTCAGAAAATGCAAGCACTTACAGATTAGTCTTCCCTTTTTTAAGCTAAATACAGTATCTTATACTCTGGGTACTGCTCAAAGGCGCAGCAAATAGTTAAAATTTTGTCTTCCGGGGGGAAAAAAAAAAGTTAAAAGTTATTTTTATTTTATATTTTCAGTCCTGGATCCTTCTGGAGGTCCAGTACCTCACTTCTTCCACAAAGTGGTTGCAGTAAGCTAGAAGCTAGCAATGGTGAAATTTTCACATTTCCCCCGCCACAGTCCAGCAGTGTATCTTAAATGAAGGTTCCTAACAACAGCTTTTTGTTAGAATTAAGACATTTTGGGATGTGCATTTTTCTTTTCCAGCCTTCCCCACGTCACCAGTGCGTTCACCCCGGACTCTCGGTGGCAATCAGCCACAAAGCTCCCCAGAGCCAGGCTCTTCCCAGCCCGCACAGACCCCGCGGGAGGAGTTCAAACTCAGCTCCCAACCTCTGAAGCCCTCTACACCAACCTGCTCCAGGGTTCAGCAACCCGCACTTCCCTCAAGGCTGCACAGAGGGAAAAAAGCTAAATTCGCGTTCCCTTCTTGCAGAAGCAGACACCAGGCCCCCTCAAAGCACGGAGGATTACATCAAGAGTACGACTCTCCACGGAAGAGCACATGTACAGACAACTCAAAATATTCTGATGCAGGTTTTAAGGAGATTGAGAGCAACTGTGAAGATGGGAAGGAATCAAAAATCCATAATATCTTCTACTGCATTCTGGTAACAGGAATTTTTTTCTTGAACTTACTTTCTTAGTGCTGCTCTATGACTAAGAAAGGAGAATCTATCAAAATCTTCCATAAAACCATGCAAAGCATACAAAACTTTGTATAAAAATGCAGAAACAGCCTAACAAATAACAATAACTTCCTCACCGTTACAGCACAGTCATTCTACGTTCAGTGACATTAACCTTTATTTCACGCAAGAAAATTCCACCTGGAGAAGTCCGACTATTCCCTTCTACGCTGATGGGACCTGGGCTACCGGGAGATGTACGGTGCGCTACAGTAACGCGTCTCTCTGGGAACAGAGGTCAACTTTAATCAGCTACCTGGAGTCCAAGTGACTTAAAAAACACGTGCTCAAGTGCTAGCAAGTGCTTTGCTGAAGGATGATCTAAAACAAATCCAGATCCGAGAAAAAGAGCAATGAAAATCACAATCAAGAATTTACAACGTAATCAGAATACGGAACCCAGAAATGAGTGGTTTCCATCTCAGTAGGATAAGCAGGTACATATTTTATAAACATTTACAAGATTATGGTTTAGTTTCTACTTTTCCTGAAAGTTTTAAAGTTTTTAAGAATAAAAGTAAGGTTTCACTCATTACTCTAAATTATGACTTGGAAAGGAAACTGAAGTCTCTTTTCCAGCGCTCCTTTTCTTCATCTCAGAACGGCTCCATAAACGTGGCTTTATGAGAAGAAATTTAGGTTTAACCTCACATTAGATAAAGCCTTTCTCTGTTTCTCTCTGTACAGAAATATTTGCACAAATTTGATAAATAAAGACAAAAAGAGCATGGTCAAATAAAAAATAGTGCTGTCACAGCAAAAATAAAAAATTCATAACAAACTGCAAAGACCTACTGTGGCACTCGGTGCTTAAACCCAGAAGGATTTCTTCATTTATTAACAGCCTGTCCTTGTTCAACAGCATACTAATGAAGTTAATCTAAAGGCTAAATTTCAATTATGAATCACAGAACCGCATCTCTGCTCCCTGAGAGCTCAGATAATCTGAATCAAGCCCTCTCCTATACAAAGCACAATGGCTGACCGCACATAAAGTTCCCAAACATCAGAAATATTCAGTCCAGAAGATAAAAATCTGACAAACACATGTTTCCACATCCATTCAATAACTCTGTGGCAAAGCAATGATTTGTAATAACTTGACAGACTGCTCGCTCACTTAAAATACACTGCACAGGTTTGCACAATAAAAGGAACGGCAAATGTTTAAATCTCTCAGGCTTGCAGCCAAGACAAAGTCTTCAGCTGGAGTAAAAAAAAAAAAAAAAAAAAAAAAAAGGATTTCCATTTGTTAAAATAATTTAGCAGAAAATGTTTTCCTCTCTAGTACCTATGATGCATTTGTCCTGGAACAAAACCTGAGAGAACTGCCAAAGAAAAACCAAGGGCAGTGAGAGGCGGTGCATCCCTTGGCAATTAATATGCACAACTACAGACCGAGCTAGGGTGTTTCACGACTTGTCAACACACGGACAACACAAGGAGCCGAAGCTGCAGAACTGGAAAAAACCACAAAATATGAGTAATAGCGACAACCTGAGTCATTGGCTTCCAATTGCTTCTGCAAACAGAAGAGTGATGAACGCTCTCAAGAACACCAAACCATGTTGCCATCACATCTGAAAGACTGATACAAAGGAAACATTGCATCTGCTCTGTAACAAGACAAGAGAAGTCAGACAGCCTTTAGCCGAGAGGACGAGGCGCGGAAGGACGGCTCACTTTCAACAGAAGCCAGGGGACCGAACGGCAACCAGAACTCGGGAAAGCCACGAGCTGCAATTTATCACAAACCTAGGTCAAAGAACCCAGAACCTTTCAAATGATCTCTCTGAAGCGTTTTCACCACGCAGTGCATGTGATTTCCAGGTAATATAACAACCCTAGGGTCAATTCCTCCATTTCTCGTGGGGAAGGAAACCCAGCAAGAGTAAATGCACCATAACCAACCATTATCCGGCCTTCTCTAGGAGTAAAAACATCAAAGAAGGTTTTCTTCCAAACCTAGGAGAAGGCAGTGATAAATTCCTGCTTTGCACGCACCTATCGGCTCCCGTTCATCCTCCGAGAGTTGAGCTGACAGACAGAGAGAAGCCTCCCAAGACCTGCTGTCACTCCGTGGCACTCAAACACAGGTCAGGCACAGTCCACTACTCGTTCACGGAGCCGTGAGACTTTTTTTCCCCCCCCTCTTTCAAGTTAGACAAAGTCAAACACACACACCCACACCTTCACGGCAGCCGCTGCACAGCTGAAGGTTTCTACTGTCCTAAACACATCTACTAATCCCCGCAGTTCTTCAAATCCAGTTCTTCAGGATATGAGCACAAATTGTGCAAGTTTTCCACCTCCAGCCTCAGTCTACCGGTTACCCCTTTTCACTGCCTTTACCCTTCAAGTACACCTCACCCAGTCAGAAGTTATCAGTGCCCAGACAATCCTCAGACTTCTTAATAATTATTGTTTTAAAAGTCATTAAAACAAATGCTTACCATTA
>Ga0181612_117767_pt1 | contig 10033 bp, 3 predicted proteins | sample HoacroProtozoa21_FD_119630 | JGI IMG/M metagenome (GOLD analysis project Ga0181612, IMG submission 119630) | Hoatzin crop microbial communities from Cojedes, Venezuel. Combined Assembly of Gp0051906, Gp0051904, Gp0051908
AGCTTATACATAAATAAGCTTATATATAAATACGGATAATAGACGCAGAAATCAGGCAATGACTAGAAAATCAGCATGGTATGGGCACTAGCATGCACCATTCACAGTTGCAGGGAACAATCAACAAAGCAGAAATCTTACAAGATACTACATGTTGATGCAGATCAAACACTTGCAGTTCACTGCCAATGAGTTGTTATGTGCTTGATCCCACCCTATTCAGGACGAATCCTGAAAAACTTTGGAGCCACTTCTTCATGAAATTGAATTACGCTGTTTAAATGCATCTTTCTGCCAAGACTGTACACATTGCCACATAGAAGCTAATGTTACCCCACTTATTACCTGTTAAGACACCTACAGCTATCACCAGAACTCTCGCCTCCATTTTTAAAATCAAAGTTAGTGAATTCTAAAAGCATTTTAGGCGCAATAAAACAAGTTAACATCTTTAAACTCAGATACCCAGTAAACATTATACATTTAAGTCGTGTTCTGGTGAATTACTTCATTTTCACAAATCAGGACAAACAGCTCCTCCTGTGTTCAGCAACTTTTGTGAACAATGTATCCACCAGAATACCTGATAATCTTTATTTGGGTGCCCAGCAACAGATTGAGAAGTTTTTCCATAAACAGAAAGATCTGAAAATGTTGTCCATAATGGGTATCCATATTTGGGACATTTATTTATTCATAAAAATACACTGTAAAGTACCTTTGCACAAGCTGGTCTGCCTGATAGTATTTTCCATCAATAAGAATTTGGGCATCAATCACTTGCTGGCGGAGAAGGTTCTCAGATTCAAGAAGATACCCAGCTATCTCTGCTTCATGTTGGAACTGGAGCCCTGACTCTAATCGCTTGGTGTCCTGAACAAATAAGAGAAAGCCATTAAGCCCTGCAGCTAAAGCAAAGAGAAAAAAGCTATAACAATTCTGATTTTTTCCTCTTTTTTTAACACCTTCTGATCTTGAAACAACTGTGAAGCATTTTATCTAACTACCTACCAAAAAAAAAAAAGGTAACAGAACTCACTCTAGGCAATTTTTGGTATTTTCTTGAAGAAACGCTAAATTAACAGTACAACGAAAATAAAAGTAGCAGCTATTAAGTACACATTCAAAAATCCCAAAGAATTTTTTTTTTTCCTGTTTTTTTCTAGTAGCCCTTCCACTGCAGGAAGTGCTCATGAACACAGACAAGAAAAATCACCGACTGACTTACAGCCTGCAGAGCATTCCGGGCAAGTATTAGTTTGTCCTCACAGCTCCGGCTGTCCCGCTGAATTCTGTTTGCAATCTGCTGCAGCATTTCCAACCTAGGTGATAAGAGAGCATTTCAGAAAAATAAATAAATATTAATGTTATTTATATTAGCTAGATATGTATGACTTTATAAACAAACAAAACAAACAGCATCTAAATCCAAGCACAAACACATATGCCAAGTTACCTGTTTCCTTCTAAGGTGCCATTACCAAAGCTTATACAAGATTTAATCAGTGTGGGACCACAATTAACAGAAAGGAAATTTTCATTAGAGTCAATGCTGGTTCCAGCACTAGTGCTGTTGCTAAACAGTGAATCACTGCTATGATAGCTATAACTACTGCTATTCATTTTTACATCCAGAGCAGGGTCCTTCTGGCTGTTTACATTTGCTGAAAAAAGAAAAGACAGAACTCCTACAAAACATACAGCTTCTAGGGATGAAATTTCACCACTGGCTTTTGAAACACCTAGCACGCCTCCTTTAAATAGGTTTCAGTATGCATATTCAAAGTCCAGCAATTAATATTCTACCAGCTCTTCAAAGGATTCTACCTGGGGCTATGTACGCTACCTTGCTTTTGGCTTCCCTGCCTTGCATTAAAGCTTTGCAAGTACAGACTAGGCAGCAACATTAGGGCGTCTCTAGGAAACAGACGTGCCAAATATTTTATTGAAGTGTCACTAAACGTCTACAAGCCAAATAAGAAGTCTTTGCAATGTTTCTCAGACTCTTCAATGAAAAATTTCAAAAAGGAGTAAAGTGAGAACTCTGCACCCCACAGTAAGGCACAAAACACCTCCATGTTGGGCTGATTCCTCTTCCTTCAAATGGAACTGCACAATAAAACTGGGGGAATATCATGGTTAATCAGCTCGTAACAATTTAATTTGAGACACCTGAACACCATCCAACCCACCATCATTACTCCACTGTCCAAGTATGCATGTTTACTAACTGCCCTGTCCCACTAATCTGTCCTCCTGCAAATTACCTTTCAACTTCTTCCACATTCAGAGCTAATTGCTTCTTGCTGTTCTGACCACAAAACAAGTAAGAAACATCTGATCCCTGCCCTTAAAGTTTACGTTTTCACACAGAATCTGGGTTAGGGGTGATTTTTTCAGTATTTCATCCCCCGTTTTCAGGACCTCCTGAAAAAACACCCCCACACTATAAGATGACTGTGTCTGCACAGGAGAGCACAGCCAAGGCAGAGACACACCCCTGCAGGAATGTCAAACTCTGCTAGTTTTGCAAACCAGAGCTCAGTTTGGCACTCTCCTCACTGACACCACATTAATTTTGATCCCATACACCGACCTGGCCACACGTCGTCCATCTGTGTTGATACCTTCAGATGTAGTTACCAGACTTGCAGGCAAGGTTTTAGTACTTACCAAATTTCAGTGTTAGCTGAGGTCACGTTTTTGCCACAACCAAATCCCAACCCAGGAGCTGCAGCAACACCTCCTATTAGTGAGATGCACTAGCAACCAATATGACAAACACGGATCAAGTTCTTGTGTCCAGATCAACCGACAATTTTAACTTTATCACTAAGCCAGAATCACTTCACTTCCCTCTCATTTTACAGTGACCACCCCACGTAGTGACCATCACTGTACGACCTGCCACTTCCAGTGTGTTTACCAGTCCTGAAACATGGAATAGAGTTTATGTTTGCCTACCTGTGCTCAGTCCATCTAAATAAAAAAAGAAATAAACTAATGCCATATAGACACATTCTCTACAAAGATAATCCAGCTTTCTGCAAGTATGAATAGAATTCCTTTTGGTGAATGCAGGCCCTGGGCAGGTCAGGACACATTAACCTACAAGATCTAGCAGACTGTATTTCTTCTGCTGCTTTCCAGTGTTCTGCTCTGCATGGTGGGAACAACTCTGTACTCCCCTACCGGAACGCTTTTCGCAGCAGGATGCTTTGAATCAACACCTCCCACTGAATCTGCCATTTCAGTCACGCTCTTGCTTTTGTAAGCATGACACATATTTAATCAACTTTGACTGTCTTTGGGATCTTCTCTGGCTAAAATCTGTCTTTCTGAGGACTTCCTACACAAAGGTCTGGATTGTTCACACCTAATTTCAGGTACCTAAACCACAGAGAATGATCACCCTATTGCCACCAGAAAGTCAGTGCCAGGACTCTCTAGAAAGTGATTCAGATCTTAGATGTCTCCTCTGGATGCTTGAAGTTAAGCAGAATTAATCCAGACCCAGGTGTCTATACCTACCCACAGGCAGAAGCCCAAAGAATCATTTAACTTAAAGAGTTAAATACAAGGGTGTTTTTGATTAATGAATGGGTAGCAGCTGTGTCTGCCACAGAACTCAAAAGAGGTACCATTAAAAAGCAGAAACATTCTAAGACTGCATCAAGATTTTAAATAAGTATGTTATCAGTGATGTACAAAACAGTGTCACACATTCTGCTGCCATGGAAGACTACTATGCGCTTTGCACGTCTGAACACTCTGTGTGCTCTTGAGTACAGACAACTTTTAAGCAACCTCAGAACAGGACGCTAGACCACAATGCTGTGCACCAGTGAAATACAAATTTCACATAAAGGATGAGGATGTTGCTTACAAGAAATCAAGCCCAAATGAGACTGTGAAGTGATATGAACCTAGCTCTGACTAACTGTACAAAGAAGGTGTTCATATTTGTGTTTAAGTGCTTTGATGATCTGAGACACAGATACTGTTCATCGTGACCTTCTGAAACCATCGAAGTTACTCTGATCTGGACCTGCTTCTACGAATTAGGTAAAGAATTTCAGGCCTGGAACAAGGGCAGAATTACTTGATCTAGAAAAATAATGTGGATGTTACCATGGAAGATGACATTTACTATTTTCAACAGCAGTTAAAATAGCAGAAAATATATTAACCAAGCCTGTCAAACATTCAGTAGCATACCTCTCCACTTCAGGCCGAAGGGTCTTCTCTCTCTCCAGCATGGCAATAATAAGCTTTCCCCACTCTTTTTCTATATCATTTGGATGGTAGCCTTGAGGAAGTCTGATGCGTCCAAACTCTATCCAGACCTTAACAATTCATACATATTTGTTACTTTAAGCCACAGAAAGGGAACTTGTATACATTTAAATGCATGTTAAAACTTACCTCTAGCAGTTTATATAGACGTTTAATTTTTGATTTATCTGTCTCCTTTGGTGGAATTTCTGTTTCTTTAAACTGTAAATATTGATTATAAAGTGCCTACAGAAACATAAAAACCATCATCAACTTTTACTTACAGTGAATATAACCTTACTCTCTAAACCCTCTCCTAATATTCTTTATGAACTTATGTTCTTATACTGTTCTACTTGAGTTCTACCAAAAACGATCAGCGACAAGCTAAAGATTTGCCTTTGATTACTCCTATGTTAGTAATGGATTTATTGTACTTTGAAGAGGTTAAAGAGCAGTACTGTTCTACAGTTGATTTGACTGTACAAATCAACAAGCACTTCATTTGTTCAAGCATGCTCTGAGTCAGCAAGAGAAAGTGTCATTCCAACAAGGAGTTTAAGACACCACACCTCACCTTCAGTTCCACAGGATTGTTGGGAAATGTTCTGTCAGACATTATCGTGACATGGTGTCTGATCCACTGCATGAGGTAGTTCACCATATTCTGATATTCAACCCATTTGACTTCAACATCCTACCAAAGCACAATCCAGATTACAGATCAGAAGGAAATCACCTGAGCGTTCATTTTTGCTTTATCTTTGAAGTCTGAGGTCTTCACACACATAGAAAAGAGATTTCTAAGCTCTGCAATTCTGAAACAATATTTACTTGCTTATTACAGCTCACTTAAAGCTCCCAAATATATGACTTCACTCTTTAATTTTGGTCCCAAATAATTTCACTGAAAACACAAAATTTTCTAGTTTAATAAACTTCAAACTAGTAAGAATCAGAGAGGCATAATTTATAGCTCCATGACTGAAAAGAACTTTGATTCTATCTTTCTCCAGCTTCAGGTATATTGTTTTTAGTTAAGCTCTTTGCATGAATATTTTCGTGTCCAGAACATGAAACAGCTGCTAAGCCTCTAAAATCTCAACCTAGCAAAGCACGTCAAAGAAAAGTACAACTGCAGTCCTACGAAGATGCAGCCAACAATCTGGAGCTGAAATCAAGAATTGTATTAATGAAGCTCACACACTGCACAAGTATTTTTCTCCTACTTACATTTGCACTGATGCCTTCACCACCTTCTGGTACTTTGGGAAAAGCATCATAAAGTGATGACACATAAGTTATTACTGACTTCTCATCAGGTGAGGAAACATCAACATCTAAAAGAGCAAGACAGAACAGTGCTTTATCACGTAGTTGTAAGAATGCCCACAAATATGCTACTACCTGCGGGCAGACTGGATTTTATTTTCATGCTAGGGGTTTTGCAACAGAGCCCTCTGCAGCTATCTTACCTTCAGGATCCAGAAGTCTGGCCACACCAAGTTTTTCTGCTACAAAAAAAGCATGTTCTAAATTTGCAAGGTTGCTTTGAACAGCAACGGTATTCATGTCTATCAGGTCCGGCCTGTCAAATAAAAACAGTAATACTTGATTACAACTCTTGCCAGTTTTAAATCACTGCTGTATTAGTAAATCAAATCAAGAGCATGGATGGATAGAGCAACAGCGTTTTCATGAAGAAACTTTTCACTAAAATCATGTGAATAGGCTGAGGTCAGTGAAAAACACAAGCAGCAGGCAACTACAACACTGTCAGTTCTTCTTCATCTACAAGCTAAAGTTTCTAGCCATCCCTTACATACATCTCTATTTTCTTATTCATATTTATTCATGTGCATTGTCATTGTATCATCGCACCTTGTCTTTTCCACTGCCCCAGAGGAGGTTGAACTCGCTTTTCTCTTAGGACTCATTTCTTTGAGGAAGTTCATTTCTACTGCCTTTACAAATTTTTAGTTATTCTGCATCAAAGTCTTCAGCGCATGTCAGAACGCACACAGAAACAAGTTCAGTCACAAAAACATCACTTTAACCTGGAAGACGAGTATTCTCACAGGGCTCTAAAGAAGTGTTGTTCAAACCGCATTGAAGCCCTGCTTTCAGACAAACACTGCTGCCAGTTCTCTTGCAGACAGCCCTCAGCCCCATGCACTTACACCTTCACCCTGCTAGACTCCATTGCCAGCCACAACACTCTTGGCTTCAATGGAATACATAACTTAAGCAAATCTTACCTATACACATTTTAAAGTCACATAAGTATTATCCTGTACCAACATCACTATTCTAATGTTTTAAATTAATGTAAAACTTAAAAATTAATATTGTCCTTTAGATTTGCTATGTGGTGCTTGCAATGCCAAGGGCAGAGTGTGTCACTGTCTGCCTCCTTCAGCACTGGGAACCCTCCTAGCCATAACAACTAAGAGGGAGAAGGGATTTTCAAAGATGCCGAGCAAAAATTCATTCCACTGAAGCCAACCACAGTCACTAGGGTCTGAACCCTTTGCTACTGAAATCCTATGTTCCTGAAAATCAGACCCACACTGAAAAAACTCTAAAACAAACCCCAAAAGAAAGGAATATTACATGCAAGCTTTAGTGAACAATTCAGTCCTTAAATTTTCTCGTTTTTATTCTAGAGAAACTGTTTTCTTAGTTTTAAATAATTACAACAGAAATAAAATTTAAATGCCACATTGTTCAAAACAAATGATAACATTTTATTTGGCAATGTCCAAATTCACTTGATCACAAAATGGTATTAACTTTGCGAAAGTCAATACAAGCTTGCCTTCAAATTAACTACAAGGGACTGTAAATAAAAATGTATTTCTTTTCAGCCATTTAGAATCACTTGTTTCCCTTCTGCTCTTCAGAAGACAAGCCTACAAGACAGATAATGATACTGCATCTATTATTTCCTGAAAGAACATTTAATTAATAATAAAACTTTAGCAGTGTAAAAAGAAACATAACCCTCCTAAACCAGCGGGACTTTCCACTTCCAATATGCTTAGGAGGAGCATGATCAAGCTCACACCATTCTTCTCTCAATTTCAGTGCAGTGAAAACAGCACTACGAAACCAATATCATCCGTTGCTCTTAGCAGCACAGAAAATCCATGAAAAATAAAAGACAATACTAGAAAAGCGAACAGAGCACTCCAGTCTCCTATTTCAGTCACAGTAATGGAGACGGTATGAGCAATAAAGATTGCTTTCACAGCACAGTTTTGACGAGAGAAGCAGGCTTCCGTAGGTGTAACACCGTTGGTTTGGTTTGGGGTTTTTTTTCACCTGCCTTCTTTACATTTGTTTCACACTTTATAAAAACGGCCCAAAAACCACTTACACTGCCTGTTCGATTGCCAACTCTTTGAACAAGAAAGAACAAGTTGTTGTAAAAGCCTTGACTATTCCCAGAAAACGAGCTGCAATCTGCAGAGACACTGACACGATAATCTCCTTAGAATAAAGCCTTCATTTAGATGAAGAAGGGGTAAGGTTTTTCTCACTGCAGTACAGGTAAAAATCAGTAAAAACAACTGATGTGCAACACATCGTTTTACGTCGGTGCTGTGGCTTCACCCCCCAGCTGCAGAGCCCACTCCATGAGATGCCTCCCCCTCTTTTAAACTGACTTTCCCACCTCTGCAACTCCTACCACCATAGAGTTATTCCATTTCCCCTCCCAGAACAAGGGGAAATTGCAATGAATACTGCTGTTTTCAGTTAACTATATGCTTCACACATAGCATACTGACCTAGATTAACTGGTCTATATTTATCTAAACTCTTGATCTACCAGAAAATACTACAGCAGACAGCATTTGCCTCTGCCTTGATAGTGCTTGCCTCTGGTCTTCTGAAGCAGACAGAAGGCTCAACAGCTCATGGAGAACAAGCCCACTGATGGCATATAAAAGGGAGAAGACAGGTAAGGTGACTGGAATGCAAAAGTACCTGGTAGTGGCCATGGGACGTGTACATTGCCAGGGCCATGGGGCCTCCACCCTCTGCAGGTCACCCTTTCCCCTTCCCAAACAGGAGAGGAATATGTTGCAAAGCCACGGAAAAAGGAGCTTACCTCCCAGAGCTCAGAACAAGACTTTTTTTAGCCCCAGAAAAATGCATTCAAAAAACATGGCTCAGGAAATCACCAATTGCCACATTGTTCCTTCTGTTTAAGAGTGTTTTCTCACAATTTTAAAGAAAAATTAAAAGTAATTTTTATCTGCTGTAAGCTTGCAGAGATACCTGTCCACTAACTGGGTACTTGGGAATTTGCATTTGAGCATGCGCACACAGATTTCAGTGCTGCGATCACCGATCACCATCCTTCTCTGAAAAATCAAGGGAATCTGGTATTACGGAGCACAGATTGCGCACAGTGAGCGTTGTGGGGCTGTATTATAGAGGCTCACAAATATTTTCCAATATGTTTGGTATTATTTCACTTCTTTGAATTCTCAAATACTGCTAACTGCTTAAGTTGCAGTTGTGATGAGTATCCTCGTAACACATATTCATTTAACTGTCTTCAATGAAGTAAACACTAGATGCAAAAGCATCATCCATCATGCCAAATTTTTTCATTTTTAAGGCTAAAGAGAAAATATGCAAGTTTTGTAGAAGCTATTTGTCTTGTATTATATTTTATCTCAATTTGCATAGCACTATTAAGTAGTTTTACACAGTCAAGAATAAATTAAATTAAATGCTCTTTTAGAGACGATGACTCTACCTTCTGTCATAATATTGTGAGTCATCTTATGGCAGAATTTTCACCAGGCTGGGACCTTGCCATCAAAACACATACATGAACATCCCAAACACCAGCCGAGTTGGAACATTCCATGCAAAGGAGATGCTTCTGCTGCAGCCGCACCTAAGTCAAAGGGTTTGGCTTCTACATCACAAGTCATTAATCGTTTCATTTATAAAAAGACTGGTGCTTGCCCTTCAAGATCTTCGTGTAGGTGTTAGAAATTAGACACAATTTGTATCAGCAGAATGGAAAAAAAAAATGTGATTAATACCACTTCAATTAGGAAGCTGACAAAACTATGATCAATTCAAGAAAACAAACACCTAGCACAGAGAAAAGCAAGTGAACGGTATCCACAGGACAGCATAAAGAAATGAAGGGGTTTATAATGCAAGTTACATGGATCAAATGCAAGCTTTCTACTCTCCAAAGACTCCTTGAAATCAAAGAGTTGTGCATAATAAATAAAGTCAGTCACATGTAGATTTTCCCACAGCCAGAATCTAATACCTAGTAAAACAGTTCAAGATCCAAACTAGCAGCTACAATACTTGTCCATTAAAACAAACGGTTAGATTTGAAGAAAACTTCATGTTTCAAAGTGGGAAAAGATATTAAACCGAACTTTTATTTTCCCAGTCAATGATGAAGAAACCACATCCTTCTCTTCACTGGTCCCAGATGACAGCTGCCCAAGTCACAGCAATGTTTAACTTTATTAAAACGTATATACATCAGAGTAATGTTCCAGATGAAAACACTGTTAATGAGTTCAGGAGGCTAACTGACAAGCCTGAAGTTATTTACATGAACCAACTAAGCTGTTTAATCTGCACATCTCCGTTTCAGTCAAAACTCTGGACGCTGCCTGTGTAATACCTGATTCTGGGCTTATATTGAGCAGAAGTATTAATATAGCGAGTTTCAAGCAGCACTCTCAGAGAAAACACGACTGAAGATGCA
>Ga0181612_181324_pt1 | contig 10033 bp, 3 predicted proteins | sample HoacroProtozoa21_FD_119630 | JGI IMG/M metagenome (GOLD analysis project Ga0181612, IMG submission 119630) | Hoatzin crop microbial communities from Cojedes, Venezuel. Combined Assembly of Gp0051906, Gp0051904, Gp0051908
CAAGAAGGTGTTTATTCAACTGAAATATGTAGTCGCTTTAGCTGTAAGTAGCTTTCAGCATCATTTTTGAGCTGCTCCTAGGCTTCGGAGCCTTCTATGTGATGATCTAGGTCTCTAATCAATGATTTGTGTTTGAAATACAAGCTGCTAGTAGTGTAAAGCTGGGTACCTTGAGTAAGATGTTTCATAGATTTGAGAAGAACGCTATAAAAGAAACTCTGCTGTGATTCATGGTGTGTACCTCTTGTGCTAGTACTTTAACGGGGTTGTGGCTTTAGTGCATTTCTACCCGTGCAAGTGTTGTAACTTTTCTTGCTGTTTGTAGCTGTTCCTTAATGAGGTCAGCAGTCTGCGTAGACGTGAGCTGTAGAACACCGTGTAATAGTTGATAATATCTTTTTTTTTTTTTTCCCTCTACTGACTTTCTGGACCTCAGTACATGGCATGGGAGGGATTGCTCTACACGAGACGTGGAATATGTTCAGCCCATTGCAGATCCCTTCCTTTCTATGCTCTTTCACTGGGCCAAGCTATTTATTGGTTTCAGTTCTGAACTTCCAAACTATTAGTATGTTTATTTCAGCTTGCCTTATCTGCACATACCCAAAGCTGAATTTTCTGTTCTCTTTTTATCTGTGCACTATATACAGTCATGGTATGAAATTTAAGAAAGCCTTAATATATAATTCTTGGTGTTATCAAATCTTAAAAGGTAATGCTGCTGTACTGTTTTATCATTGTAATATCCTTTGATGCTCTTTTCTGGGATTGGTTTAGTGCTAGTTGATTCTTGACCTATCTAGCTGGAACAAAAGAGCAACAGGATGTTATTGCCTAGAGCAATTGTTTACTACAAAGTGCGCTCTCTGTTAGGCTACTCAGGCATTTTTATACTGGCTTCCTCAAAAAAAAGCTTTCTAGTTGTCCACCAGATACTACCGTTTTATGTTAATTTAACCATCCTGTTTTTGCTGTTTCCTTACATTCTGTGTGAATCTTTTCTGTAGAAGGATATTGAAAAAGCAAAACAGAAACTTGAACCAAAGATTAAAATAAGAAAGCCAATAAAATGAATTTTTCAATACTAATCAAATACATACTCTGAAGAGCCCTACTCCTAATTAGAGACCTTTATTTTCAGTTGCTGTACAACTATTTTAATTCATCTGATTTTTATATTTCTCTTACACATGCCAAACTGCTTTTTCTGTATGATAGTTGTTTGTCTGACTGCAATCAGTCACCTGCTGGAGGTCTGGGATGTGTCAGGAATCATTGTTCAACCTGAGAAATGGATTTCAACTCGCTGAAAACTCCTGTAAAATTGTTTGGACTTGAAGTGTTTGTATAAACGTCAGAGAGAGCCTTTAACACCACTGAATTAGATGATAGCATGTTATGTGTTTTGTCTTACTGGTTCAAGCAAAGGAGACCAGTTAGTAGTGTAATGCGTTTCTAGTTAAGTTATTGGATGTTGCAGACATGGCAAAGGTAAATGCCTCTTGCTGGAGTAACATTATAGTGTTTCAATTCACCAAAATGAAACATTTTTAGCTCCCCCCCCGACTCAAGTTTAGACAACAGCTAAAACTTGTAAGGTAACAAGTTAGAACTCTTTGTTGTAATCTTGTTGTGAATTCCATCACGTTTGTGATAAGGACATATTTTATCATTTACAGTCCGTGGAACTGGCAACATACTCCGACTGCATGCACAGACTTGCATATGTACACAAGCATGTGCGCACTCTCACAGACTAGAGTTTGCTTTCGGGTACTCGGATGAGAATCAAAATGTATCGTTCTCTGATTTGTTCAGTGCTTTGTATTATAGTCATCACCATGTCACCATTTCTTAATTTATGCCTTCTTTCTCACCCTTTCTTTCTGCATATGCCTTTTATGCTGTTTTCTGACCTGTCTTGGGCTTCCATTACTAAGGTAGGTGTCACTCTCCCAGTTGTCATTAGCATGATTTTCCTACCGTGTGAATTTGGGAAGGACAGAGGTGAGAATAGAAAGTGTTAATACCTGTCCTTTATAGTCATTGACTATGAACAGCTGTAACCCAGGCAAGACCATTCTGTTCTGATAAAGTTCTGGGCAGATTATAAACTCATTAAAAGCTTGAACTTTCTTTCCAAATGCTGTTTTCTTGCCCAAAATGAACCGTTCAAGAATGTCTTACCTTAATATGTATTGATTGAGTCTAGATAGGTTCATGGTGACTTTTGTGGAAATCAAACACTATGCACTTCTGGAAGTGCTACTTTATTAGTTTGACTCTTGCTTTGCTGTGTAGAGAACACATTTTAAAACTATTTTAATAGGCATAGATAAAAAGGATTTCTGTGTTATGATCAGTTCAAAGTATCACAGGCTGACAGGCATTGCCTTTAAAGCTTTAAGTTGTTGATTGTCTACATATCAGCTGAGAAACCTTCTATTTCATCATCTTGTTAGATACTGTTTAGAAACAGATTCGCTGCTAGAGATTGTGAAAATGGCACCTGCTAACAGACCCAGCTATTTTGACCAATTAATTTTGAATGTGTACTTTAGAATATACTAACACAATTAACAGTAGAGTAATGGTAAAACCTGGAAGTTCATGATAGGATAACTAACTTGCTGATTCAGCTCTATGAAGGATGTTTTGTCTGACTTCATCAGACCAAGAATTTTTGGACAGTTCAGTCTCTGTAATAGGTGGTAGCCTTATCTCCCCCACATACCCTACCCCTCAGCTTTAAAAATATTATGTAACCCCTAAAAATAATTTATCCGTGAATTTGTTAGGAGCAGACTAACTGAGATAAACACTCAGTGTCATTTGGACTTCATTTGTATGCAGTCACTCCCTGGCAGACTCAGTAGTTCAACGAGTACTTCTCTTCTTGCACTGTTTTTACCTGATTGATATTGGAGTATTTGTATTCTCAGAGGCAACAGCTTAACAGTTCACAGTTTTAATGGTGAAATGATCTGCTTGTATTTTGTATATGATGCTCTGTTGTGGGCTGTTACTGTGTTGGGGTTTTTTGTTGTTGTTGTCCTGTCCCACTCGTGTTGTCCCTCATCCCCCCCGTCCCCTCCAAAGTGGCTGGCAGTCAGATGTGGGCATAAGAAGCTGAACGTCCTTGCTCCATGTATACAAACACCCCCTGTGCAACTCTCTGCCTAGTGCTGCTGCCTCTAATGGGCTGTCGAGTGTGTGTGTCTCTCAGAAGTGCGTGTCTGTGTTACAGAGCAGCTGGATACTAGGGCATTAAACCTGTAAGACTCCTGGTGTATTCAAAGCAGCAGTGAATACTCTATCTCTTCAGCTGTACAGATGGAATAAATTCAGACTGACCCCTTCAAGTTAACATCAGGACTGCAAAAGCGTGAGTAGGCATTTATAGCCAGGAAGAGACATTTGGGGAGATAAATTGGTCTGAGAGAGTAGCCTAGACAAGCTGCAGTGCTGCTAGACGTAGCTAGCATGTTCCTGGTGATTGACTAGGTTACTGCCTGTCCCTTACTATGCCACCAGAACCACTGGAAGCACCACAGTGTTGGAAAAGAGTAGCAAGGCGAGCTTGAGAGTGTCAACAGTCAATACAGAAGAGGTGCAGGCTGCAGCCTGCGTGTGTCTCGGACCACGAAAACGCTCCCAGGCTGCAGCTGTCTGTGGATCTACAGAAGCAGTCACTGATCCACCATTTCTTGCGTAAGTGGCTACAAAGGGGGCAAATAAGGATCTCCTGGGCAAGGTGAATGAAGAAGGAAACGTTCCAAATTGCCTTTGAAACCATGAAATTTTGGTTTTGAACTTATTCACTTTAGATGCCAGAATCAAGTACCTGATGCTTTGTCTCTGTGCAGAGCTTGCATTGCCTAATCTTTGGCTGCATGAAATTAGCTTGAAACAGTCCTGGAACTCTTTGGCTGTTCATTGCTTTCTGAGATCAGTGTGTTTGGGGCAGCTTTTGTGAGCTGTAGTGGCAGTTCCTTAGCAATGCTGCCTGTTATCAGTGAGTGGGGAGAAAAGGTCATATGGTCACAATGCAGACGGGTATCCTGTCAGCAGGCCTCTGCCTCTCCAGGATGTGCGGGGTCGGAGCATAATGGGTCCTTCCAGTGTAAGGCATTTCTTGTTGCCTTTGGACTGAGCTGTCTGGATTTCTCCTGATCTGCATTGTGCACTAGTGTGACCAGAGAATGGGGAACCTAATCTCCCATGAGTAAGTATTGGCCCTTGCATGTTAGCGTGGGTTTTTTCCTGAGGTTTCTAGTCTTTATAGCTCAGAAAAGGAAGAAGTGGACCCTTCAGTATCACCTATCAGTTTAAAAAAAATACACAAAAAAGTGTGTGGTGGGTTTGTGTGGGGTGAGAACAGTTAGTGGAGAAAGTGAAAAAGGAGATCTGTGGGGAAGATGTTGTGAACAATTTGGATTTTTTTTTTTTTTAACTTTGTGTGTTAATCTAGAAGGATGTTTCCACATGACAGTTCATAAGCAGATGTCAGCTTGCTTAGTTGTTCTGATGGGCTAACTAAAATCCTGTAGCTGTCCTAGTTTAGCACTGACCCCAAACAAGTAATACTCTCTCTTTCAGCAAGGTATGTTTAGATCAGCCTTCAGTGTGCCAGCCTCAGGTTTGCTGCTTCTAGTTTCCTGAGGTAATGTACAAAGCACCTTGTCTTTTTATAAAATAACATTCAGATCTGTATTATAATACCAGTAAACAAACTGTGTGATCAAGCCAACTTTAAAATCTGAGGAGTGTGGATCCTATTTCTGGGTTCTCCCCCATGTGAACTATGTTGATGCCCTGCTAAGGCTGACTCCGAGATGCCTGTGCCCGAAAGTATCTTTCTAATTGTCTTTACTTTTTTCATGCTTGATTAACTGAGAAAGGCTCATGGTCTAAACAGCTAAATGCAGATGCAAGAAAAGGAATTTGTCTCTCAAGAGAGTGTATCCTACACCAATGTCTGCTCTGGGTCTTTTTCTGAGAAGGAGGTGGTGGGACTGTTTCTTGAGCTGGATTCTGTTATTTGGGTCCCATGGGCTGTGGCTGAGGACCCTCCTCTTGTTGGTAGAGGGTGGTAGTGCACTCGGTGAAGTGCAGAAGTGCTCAGCGACAGCAGAGATGTACAAGTGGTTCTCTTCATCTTGAGTAGTGTCTGAAACTCGCTGATGTTGAATGTCACTGAAGCCAAGTAATTGATAGAAGATGAATTGGGCGCTGCTTTGGAATGTAAGATACAGGTGAATATTTTAGGATATTTGTGATATACAAAAATACCAACAAATAGCTCTTCTTAATTTGATGCTAACATAGTTCTATACTTACTTTTTTAAAAATCTGGTCAATTCTATTGCTGTCATAAAATATATTGGTAACATTATGTGCCTTAAAGGACATATGTGCCTGCTCAGGACTTATAATTTTGAAAGCTTAGGACACTTACTAGTGGTTAGTGGTGGGTGAGGTTGGTTGTTAGATCTTTCTTTTCTGACTGTTAGATTTCCTAGTAGGACACAATTTTCTCTGAGGTGAGGGTGGAAGATAGGCTTATGATTTGGCTGGAATTGTCTTGGCCAGTTGTCTGTTTTGTCAGTAAGTGGATATTGTAGATGTTCATCTCAGTGCCCTGGCAGTCACCTGTAACTATAGAGGGTAAGAGAAATTTGCTTACCCTTTTTTTAATATTATTTTTATTTAGTGGTTTGTTTTCAGCTTTATCTTGTTAGCCAGTAGTCTCTGCCTCAGGATTAGCATGCAGTTCTCTGTTAGCGTTACAAACACCTCCAGTTGGTATTGGTTAGGGAGTCCAGCCCTGTGATTATATAGGAGACCAATGATAAAGCAAACTTTCTGAGTGCTTCCTACCTGTCTGCTTTTGAAAGCACTTTCAATCATGTGTGGAATTCGGGAAGGCCTCAGGGATGACATCTGCTGCTTCGCCCATTGCTCTTGGTATCTGTTTAACTCTTCATCCACCTAGATTGGATCAGCTTTCCTCACAAGCATCTTTGACTAGCCGTTGCCTACGAACAGTCCTTCATCTGAGAAGCTTTTTGCTTTCCAGGGAAACAGTGCGCATTTGTCCTCTTCCTCTGACGTGGTCACAGCCGTCGGGATTTTTTTCCCTGCTTGAATTCAGTAGCTTATCAGATGAGCCATGTAAGACTCTGCATAGCTATATTAATTAACAGGAGGAGTGCAATCACTTATGTCACTCCTGTGAAGCTGTGATTTGAATGATGTGTAACTGAAATAGTTTTTAGTTTTCAAAAAACTCAGAACCTGCTGACATGTCATTTCAAAAATTCCAGTATTTTGACTGTGGTGTCTCTGTGTAGTAAAATAAAAATAAATGCAAGAATACTTTATTCTTGCCTTTTCTGAGCATTCTTTACTGCTTTATTAGTCTGTTCTGATAAATTTGCTACTCTTTTTATTCCCCCCAGGAAACAAATTTGTGGTCAGAGTCTATTTCTCACCCTCTAGTGAATGCCAAGATACCATTAGGTGAAAACTGGTTTGGTCCATATGCGTTTGAGTGTTTAATACAACTCACTTGCACAACTAGTGAGATATAAATGGCAACCCATTCCTTGCATCCTAATAGCTCATGCTGATGTGCACCAAAAATTGTTAACACTGTTCCGAGCGTGTTCTCACAAAGGTCCTTGCCTACTCTGTGGAATAGACGGCTAAGAATTGCCTGCTGAGAAACACGGGAACTGCCTGTGGAAACTGCTCCCAGATACTCTCCTTCCTGTGTGTGCTTGGGAGCAGAAGTCACTGGGCTGCATGAACTGTGGCAATAGCAGCTTGCTCTTACCATTGCCCTAGGAGAAGATCTTCATGCGTGCTGTGCAGTATATGCATACTGCACCCAAACTGATACAAATCCATTGCAAATGTATTGCTGGGGACAGTAGTGATGGCTGCTGCCAGAGCAATTTGGCATTTGGGAAAGAAGGCTGGCAGGAACTGTTGTATGCTTGGTGAAGAATGCTGTCCTGTGGGATTAAGTACCCTAACTCAAAGTAGAAACCCACTCCTTTAGAATGCTAAGAAACAAAATAAGATGAATTCTAAAAAACCCAAACCCTACTGTATTGACTTATGCATTTTTTGTGATTCTGTGTCTACCATCGTATGTGGATACAATGGTGATAAGACTTTAAAAGGGGGAAAAGTAGAACTTAGAGCTGTTTTGGTCAGACAAAGTAGCTGCATTACCTAGTCTGTAGTTTTCAGTGTGAATTCAAGATTATGCCAATAGATGTTTCTAGCTTTACAAATTAGAAGTAGATCTGAAAAGTAAATCTGAATACATCTTGGTATGTTATTTTGTGTTTTAGGAGAACACACGAATTGTCAGGGTGAAGGTTATAGCTGGAATTGGTCTGGCCAAGAAGGATATCTTAGGAGCCAGGTAAGAATATATGTCATTAATGTATTAGGGGACAGATACTTCTTTCTTTTCTTTCCATAGCTGTTTAGATCTTAAAAAATCCTGCTGTGCCTCTTTCCAAGAAAATCAGAACTGTTTTAACTCGTAACATCATAAAATGATTGGAAACTATATAAACATGAAGATACCTGTTTTCTTGCCCAAGAGTCACTTGGACAGATCTTATGCATTGGCAAAACAGTGTGTGGGAAGGTGTAATTCTCTGCATGGTGAAATAGTTCTGCCATGGAGTATAGATACATGTATATATTTTACTTCAGGTAGACTGCAGCTAAAATGACAGTAGTTCAGTTATGATCCAGATTGTCTCATCTGTGCTTTAAAGACTTGGAATGAACACAGCACTAAACACTGGTAGCAACAAGGCTGTTTCAAGTCAAATTATATGCAAAGGAATAGCATCCACGAATTCTGTAATGTGGTAAACGCATGCCAGTGACTGCACGCTCTGGGTATGTACAAATTTAGAAATTAACAATCTACATAAAGGAAGAGACAATCGAAGTGGCTTAACACTTGCCACAGGAAAGATCAGACTTTATAATTTAAATGCTTTGTAGGATCTTGTAGAATTGGCAAGTGGCAGCATGCAGCTTGTACTAAAGCTACTTTTTCTTCTGGCCCATGTACACAGAGTCTAGAAAAGTACTGATGACTTTAGTACTAGTTCTGCTGTCAGCTGTTTTGGCATATGTACAGGAATGCTGTTATTTTAGCATTTAGCAAAATTGGTACGTGTGACATCAGTTAAGGATTAGAAAAATTTCTCTTGTGATATTCATACTTCCCCTAAAGCTCGACAGTCTCTCTTCAATTTTTGTTTTTTTTTCAGGTGCAATTTTACTTTAAACAAAAACAGGGCAGCTTTTCTCATTATAACTTAAATATGTGAAAACTGTGTGCTCTTTTGCCATGTAGCAGACAGTCTTGTTCACCTTTTGTTACTAGTCCATTTGATCAATTGAATGCCTTGACTCTGTTCGTGGAAAGTAGATATTCGTATAATCTGTTTATTGTACCACAGGAAGGAAAAAAAATGTCTGAGGCAGTAGGCCATTTTAGGCAACCATATTAGGACATCTTCATTAACAGAAAAATTCAGGTTAAACTCAAACTCTGTGAAACTGATAGAACGTATTGCATGTTCAAGGAAGTACCTCAAATTTCAGGTGTTTTAAATTGATAAAACAAGAGACTTAATACTTCAGGCTTTTTCAGTCATATCTGATTTTTACATGTGTCTTGTTGAAATGCATGAGGATTTATTATATCTGTTCTGGTGAAATTACAACTGTGAAAGAGAATAAAATTGTAGTGATATACTACAATATATAGTAGAATATAAAATGGCATAGCTAGTATGGTCATGATCAGTAACAATGTTTAGATTAGTTTTATCTCTTAAACTATTTACAGATTTATTGTAAGTACAAATGTGTATGGTGTTCGTAAAGTAATTGTAACTCCTGGTTTCATAGCTTCTGTTAACTTTAGCGTTTTAAAACTCAACTTCTAATAATGCTGACAAAAAAGAATATATAATAGCATGCTTATCTTTTTCTTTCCTCCTCCCAGTGACCCGTATGTGAAAGTGACAGCTTATGATCCAGTGAATGGAGTCCTTACCAGTGTTCAGACAAAAACTATTAGAAAGGTTAGCCATCTTATCTTTGTGGGTGTGGTGGTTTTGTTTGTTTTTTTGATCAGACTCTAGAGGAAAAGTTAATAGTACAGGAAATATGAGAATTAATAAGTCATTTGAGTGAACAGACATGGGGAAAGGAATGTTCCATGACCTACTCTGTTTTTCTGTTCATGGCGTTATTTTGGTATTGTCCCTTCAATAATTTTAGTGAAAGGTAGAGAAACACAAAGGAATATAAGGTGAGTACTGATTCAAAACTACGTATTACATGGAAATATAGGATTGTTCTGATTTTCTGAGATCTTTAATGATATAAGAATCTTTCTTTCTTGCTGTACCACTTTTGTCTTTATGTTTGAAACACAAATGCAATTTGTTGTGTTTCAACATCAAATTGCACAGTTCACATGAATCATCATACCATTCATTTCTCTAGAATACCTGCAAGAAAAGTCAGTGTTAATACTGGTAACTTATGTTAGATCAACTAAAAATGAAAAATTGTATATGTGAGAGGGGAAAATACTCTTCCAAATTGTTATTCTCAGATAGTGGCTATGATTTATGTTATGAGATCACTCATGCATTTTCCCTTCATGTTGATTGTTGTTAATTTAGCTATGATGAGATTTCAAAGTATCTCTAATATTTTTAAAAATAGCCGCAATTGAAATATGTCTTTAGCTGAGCAGGTTACATTGTGTTTGGCCCACCTATGCCTGGTCTGTCTAGATTATGTTGTTGATAGATTTGGCATTTGCTAAGAGTTCATAATTTCGGGATTAACGTAAGCAATGTGCATAGTGAACTGAGGAGAAAGCAGTGATTACTGAAGACATACCATAAATTAATTGATTTGGACTGTATAATGGACCCTTCTCTGCATCCATGGCATTAGCCAAAATCTGAGA
>Ga0181612_114940_pt1 | contig 10032 bp, 4 predicted proteins | sample HoacroProtozoa21_FD_119630 | JGI IMG/M metagenome (GOLD analysis project Ga0181612, IMG submission 119630) | Hoatzin crop microbial communities from Cojedes, Venezuel. Combined Assembly of Gp0051906, Gp0051904, Gp0051908
GAAGGCTCCAGGAAGACCTTCTAGCAGCCTTCCAGTACCTGAAGTGAGCCTACAAAATAGCTACAGAGGGACTTTTTAAATGGGCATGTAGTGATAGGACAAGGGGTAATGATTTTAAAGATTTTAGATTGAGATCAGATATAAGGAAGAAACTCTTTACTGTGAGGGTGGTAAGGTACTGGAACAAGTTGCCCAGAGAAGTTTTAGATGCCCCTTCCCTGGTAGTGTTCAAGACCAGGTTGGATGGGACTTTGAGAAATCTGGGGTAGTGGAAGATGTCCCTGCCCATGGCAGGGATTTGGAACTAGATGATCTTTAAGGTCCCTTCCAAGCCAAACCGTTCTATGATTCTGTTGTTCTGTGATTCTGTGATTCTATGATGCTTCCTAGGCAAAATGGCCTAGACGGGAGAACCTCTGAAGCCAAGAACGCAAGTGTAGCCTCCTGCGGTGCTTTCTTTGGGGACACGTGGGTTGTAGGGAATAGCACAGGTTGACATAAATGAAAGTGTCCATGTCTCCCACAGGCAGTATGTGGAAGTGGAAAAACCACAGTCCCAGAAGTGGGGAATTTACCCTTGCCTGTGAGGGGAGGGAAATTTGCTGTCATTCCGTGTGTGCGTGAGAACAGAACTTTTTGAGATTAATTATGGAAGCATGCTGAGCAATTTGTGTGTATCTATTAACACTTTGCAAGTGCCTAGGACCGTGGTTTCCCTGTTGCAACGTTGATGTTGATCCAGATCCACTGACTGTAGGTTAATTATGTATCATTAAGAAATCAATAAAACACTTAACTCATGATTTGGTTTAAACTACACAAACTGAACAGTTTTGCCATGATGAGAATTTCCTATGAGTCTTTAGCATCAGTCCAAAAGTCAGCTAACAACTTAGTTTGCACAGTAGAAAGGTGAATTTTCGTAGAAAATTACTTGGCTTGGATACTAGATATTTTGATGCGGATTCAAGGAGTTTGTTGTTGTCAGACAGGTTTGGGTAAAACATGGGATATAACACACCAATAAGCATCTTGAAAGAACATAAATAAAAATTTCAAAGGAGTCAAACACTCAAAATTTAACACACAAAAAACTCAGCATGAGATAATACATTCTAAATCTTAAAATAGTAATGGTGAAGTTTTAAATATGTAACATGCAGGCACTATTTTCAGCATCTTCTTGCATAAAGACCATGACTCTGACATTTACCAGTATTCTTCTTATGGGAAGAATTCCATTTCCTTATGGTTATTAACCAGCATTTTTAAAACTTCTATCATAACATGGAATAAAAACTACACCTGAATAATGTTTATACTCCAGCCGAAGAACATTTGATAAAAGTTTGGTCATCTCAGTGACTAATGTATGTGCTTGAATGTGATCAGTTATTGCAGCTAGATTAAACTAAGAGACTTTTCCAAAAACATAGATCACAGAAATGAAAAAGAAGAATTAAGCCTCAGTTTTTTTCAATAATGTTTCCATTATAGCTCCAGAATACTATGAACACATATACTGCTCTGTTTTTCAAATAGATTTCCATCTAAGGTGCAGTGAATCAATTTTTCCCGTTTGTGGGCCTGAAGCTCTCCTAAAGAATCTGTAGAAATTCGGTATAATGGTGAAACATTTTTTCACACGCTGAACAGACTTCACTTATCTCAGTTTCTAGATAAAGTATGCCAAGAACAAAGGAATTTTGCATTTCTTTTTCTGATCTGTTCATAAAATCCTCAAGCTCTGTTTCTGTTTATTCTTATTTTGTGAGTTTTTTGTTTAATTCTAATGTCTTTTTTCCTATGCCCTTGTTGGAGAAAGGGAATATGAAAAAGTATTTCCCCTTACTGGCACATTTGAAACAACCCGGGTTTCTTAAAAATTTAACTGTCATGTCCAAAAGCACTATCTCTAGAAATCCTGTCTGCTTTTTTAGCATGCCTAGAACTCCACTCACCCTGTATTTAATTTACCCATGGAGCCTCCAACATAGCGTTCCTCTTCAGGAATCAGGGTCTGTACCTTGCTTCCAAATGAAAATAATTTTATTTAATGTAGAAACAGAGATATTTTTGCCAATGCTGTCTACAGAATGTACCTACTTATTTTTTTAAACTTCTGTGGTTTGTGTAGGAATACCCCACAGCTTCTTATGCTTGTCTAATGAAAATGTGACTTTCTCGTTATCTATCTTTACTGTACAACTTTCCTGAATATCCTGAAGAACATGCGATTGCATGATCAACAGGAGAGCTGATGAAGACATTTTGTAATAAATTATTCTTATTAAGTCCAAGAATCAGCTGCTTAATAATGAAAATCTACAGACTATGGAAATGTAGGGTAGTATACATAATAAAATAAATCAGAGACTTAAGAGCCCATAAAGTTTGTTCTAATTTCTTGAGAGCAATAAAAGGAAAAAGTGCAGTAATAAACCAAACATATGATGATTAAGCAACTTTGGACTGAACAAGTTCTCTTTGTAATAACTTACATTATTCACGTGTTGCTTTGTAGTGTATGTATTTGAATTTTTATGACACTGCATTATCATGCAGGAGAAACAGAATCACTGAATCCGCTCACATGAAATCTAAGCTCAAGTACAAATATAATTACTTAATCGACTGTTCTAATTATATTGTCATTATCTCAACAAGAAAATAATATAAAACTTTAATAACTTTGATACTATTTCTCTTCATTCAAAAACATTTAAGTAAACAGATGATGTGAGACACTCATACAGAATTCACTTATTGCACAGAAATGTTCTCACAATTTGACAAGTACAGAAAATGAATGGAAATCTGACATAATTCTGATTAAAAACATCCATTTTACTTGCTTCCTGATACGTCAAGTGACAGTACAAAAATAAGACATTTAACATTACTAACATTAATAATGATTCTCTCCACTCCAGCTCTATCTGCTCTTCTATCTCATATCACTATACTTCTGTTTTCTTTTAAGGAAAAGAGCTGAAGAGCCTAATTTCTATTTTACTACTGAAATAGCTAAATTTAAAGTTTAAAGAATTAAATTAGGACCATGAAGTTGCTCGTCCTCCTTTTCTAGGAAGCAACAGATTATATAAAATTAAACATCTTTTCAGGGAGCTGGACTTATTTAGCCTGTAAAAAAGAAGTCTGAGAGGGGATTTTATAAATTCTTATAAATATTTTAAGGGTGGGTGTCAGGAGGATGGGTCCGGACTCTTTTCAGTGGTGCCCAGCGACAGGACAAGGGGAAAAGAGCACAAACTGAACCATAGGAAGTTCCTTCTGAACACGAGGAAGAACTTCTTCACTTTGAGGGTGACAGAGGACTGGAACAGGCTGCCCAAAGGCGTTGTGGAGTTTCTTTCTCTGGAGATATTCAAAATCCACCTGGTTGAGGTCCTGTGCAACCTGCTCCAGGTGAACTTGCTTTGGTGGGGGGGTTGGACTAGATGACCCACAGAGGTCCCTTCCAACCCCTACCATTCTGTGATTCTGTGAATCTGTGATTCTGTGATTCTGTGATCTTTTCTTCCTTATATTTTTGAAGTACAGGTTTATTTTAATCAGTTAACGAAAACTTACATTCAGCGCTGATCCAGAGAGGGCCTTCTGAAGTCAGGCACTCATTCTCTTGTCTTTATCCCTATTATGAAAATATGAAGTTCATAGAATAATCTTTGACGCTGAACTCTCAAAGGCATGTTCTAAGGCTCAGATATATGTATGAACTTGATCATCAAATCCTTGTCACAAATAGATGGAAAACAGCTGAGAAAACAACCAAAACTTAAATATGTTGCAAAACATGTCACTAAAAATTCACACAGCAATCCTGTGTTTCCATGTAGATTCCTTGAAAGATATTATCCCTCTGAGTTCCTGTTAGTTATATTAAATAGTTCTTTTTTCAGTAACGTAAAAATCTTCCCCTCCATTCTGTACTACGCAAGTGGAAACATGGTTTAGCAGAGGTATTTCTAAAACATTATTTTTACTCAAGAACTTTGAGTCTTGAAAATAACTTGAGTCCTAAGAGACATCTTCACTCGTCTGCATTAGCTCTTTCATGACTCTTTAGAGGCAGAAAACTAGTTCATAAAAAGATGAAGTGATGCGTCAACAACTCTAAAGCAAGCTTCATGGGGAATATAACTCAGATTCCTGCAAGTCTCAGTCACTGAAAGCACAGAGTAATGTTTTCAGCATGTATTCATAGCAAGTGGAAAATAATGCCTCTAAAGATTTCCCCAAATGAAGCATCATTTACCTTCCCCAATATTTTGAATATTTACACTGTGAGGGGCATTGCTAGAAAGCTCCTTTTCACATCTTTGAAGATTATTTTCTTTTCACTATTTTTAACATTTTATATGTTTACATTACTTGTTTGTTTTCTCCTACACTGTATCGTTTTTATATGAATATCTCATTCATTATTATCAGACAAGAAAACCTTAAAAACTATTTATAAAATAAAAGACGATTAAGATTTCATAATGCTAATTGGATATTTGTATAATTTTAACTTGTGAAGACATGAAAATCTGCTGTCTCCAGTGAACTCAAAAGCTTACAGAATACCTTTGTAAGAGTGAATTTACTCTTTCTATTGGGATTTACATAACCATTTGGTATAATTATTTGCTTTCCTGTTGTGACATTCTATAAAGCAAATCAAATATCTTTTATCTTTGCAGGCAAAGAATAAGTACACAAAGCATTATTTCATTGCTTTTAAACTCCAAAATACAGATAAAAAGCTATTAGACAAAATTTTAATCATTTGCACATTTCATAACTGAAAAATGAAGATGTAGATCGAGAAGTGAGACTGTTCCCAATTACTGTGTTCTGGATTACTTTCTATTTTGCAATATCAATTTTCAATCATGAATAAGCAATATTCTTTAAATGTGTCTTACTACAGAAATAATTGGCAAAGAATTAACATTTCTTTTAGACAATAACAATTGAAATGTTAAACATTGATTTACATACCAATAGAAATAAATTCTATATCAAGGAAAACGGCACAATGGAAAATACTTTTTGCCATCACAACTTCTAACACTTCTCAAAAGAGTATTAAAACTGAAAAACACAAATTCACTTCTGAGGAACATCTTTGAAAAGAACCTTTGATGATAAAAAACAACACAGAAAAACTTTCCATGATGCATGACCTATTTTTTTTCGAGATATTTTTATGTATGTATGTGTAAATCCATGGTAAATTGTAAAATTGCATGTAGCAAATACAGGACTAAAGGAGCAAATAGGGAATAAGACTGTTCAGAATAGGTCAGTAGTGCTAGGAAATTAAAGACTGTTAAGCCCTTCACAGTGTGAAAGGCGTTATTAAAAGGTACCGAACAATGTAATAATTTTTATTCCTATTCTCAGCTATAACAATGGGTCACAGCTAGGCCAAAACGTTTCACATGTAAATTAATTCAGATCCATTAAATGAAAGAATTTGACCTTGTAAATTTGTGATAGTCAGAGGATCTTTACAACAGAAGATGTCTGACATTTATTGCACAGATTAATATTCAGTATCATGAAGGAAGTTAAGCTACAGAGCATCATGAGCACAATCATCCCTAAATTTCAAATGAAAATTGTTTCATTGGACAATTTCTAAACAAAATCTATGAAAACTAGTGATCTATTCTCAACAAGCATTGAAAGCAGCTAAAAGTCTTTGATACTCATTCAGTGAGTTATGATATGAGTTATTTCTGTTGCTTTTTAATTAATGTATACGAGTGTAAAGAAAAACATGAAGATTTGAATTAAGATTTGAAGAAGGGGAACAATTTTCTGTCAAACAGAATTTATTAAGATACAATCTTCTTCTCCTCATGTCAGAGCAAAGAATGTTTCTTTAAAATGAAGAGCTGTTTACATGTCATTGCCAAAAAGCCAATTGTTCTTATCAAAAAAAAAGCTGTTGAAGTACAAGTGTCTGACATGAGATACAATTTTAAATGCAAGTGACCTGTAGAGAGCAGTAAAAGTGCCATCTATGCCTCCTGATTTTCTCTTAGGTATGAATTCCACACCACATTTCATCATTACTGTAACGATAGATGCTAAATTCTTAAAAATAATAAATAAATTATTTGCCTTCATTTAAGTTTTTAAAGGAAAAATATCAGTTACTTAGATGCAGCAGGGAATGAGAGGATGATGTATGGGTTTTACAACTTTGCTTAAATGCTTTTGAGAAAATGCTTCCTTGAATCAGGACTTTTATTTTGAAGTAACAAGGTCTATTGGATTTCTTTTGAGGAAATTTTCTTTGCTCTTCTGCTCTGATACCTGAGCACTCTCCAATTTATTGGAGTTTATTTCATTGTCTAAGACAAAGTGACCAGCAAGTTCCTGGAGCACAGAAGTTCAAATGTAGTCAAAGAGGTGGCTGCTGGAACCTGAGCCCTACGGGCATGTGGACATGAGTGTCACCATGATTTTCTACTCTGCCTGAAGCAGCCTTGCAGTAGGCTCTGCTCTCACACATGCTGCTCATCCTCAGTCCCACAAGGTATAAAAGCAAAGTTAAGCATTCCTAGGAACAGCCCTCATTATACACCCAACGTGTTTTCATCTGTCATGGAGATGATACAGAGAACAGACAGAGGCCTCAGCTTCCCTTACATATGGATTGCTTGCCTGGAGGACATCTGAGCAGATGTCTTCTGGCAGATCAGCACTGCGCAATGACATCTGAAATTGAAAATGTTAGGGTGGGCAAGGTGCATAAGCCCATAGTTCAAGCTGGTTCTCTGCTGCAGCTGAACACACACATCTCTGTCAGCCTGACCTGTCCCACACCTTTGAATGTGGAAAGATGAAAGAGTTGTGGGCCTCTACAGTCCTGGGTAAGATACAGTCTCCACATAATGCCCAGAAAATACAAAGCCTTGTCCAGATCTCAGTAACCTCGGGTTCATCCTTTTCTACCCTTCCATACAGGTCTCACCAGCTCCACTGGTGAGGCCCTCCCCAGGGGCAGGGGGGTCAGCTCAAGCATGACAATAAGCTGGGCACAGGTTTTGCGTCTCGCTTTGATTACGATTGTTTGAGGAAGGGAGGAAACAGTAGCAGTGTTTTGTGCCAGTGGCCAACCTTTGGCAGCAAGAAGAGCAGCTCCACAAAGTCACAGCTTTTGATGTTGGGGAGGTTTCCAGAGCTACCTCTCTCCTCCCACCTCCACTTTACATGATGAGGTAAGAGTATACCCACTAGCAAAATATACTTTCTAGGCATGCAGAAGGTTTCATTCTAACATACAGCTTGATTCCAAAAAGAAATACTGTCTTCTGTGACTTGAACATTCAAAACTCATTTCACGTCCCCTTAGACAAACACTGTACAGCAACTTTTTCATTTACTCAAATACTGAGTCATTCATGTCAGTGACCTAGATCAAAAATCTTCTCTCTTGTGACTTGTCAGAAACTGGACAAGACTGCTGCTGTCTTCAAATATCTGCATGACTGTAAACATATATTTATTGTTCTTCAAAAAAATCTGTAAGTGTTTTAAAGAAAATAGACTCACAAGCATTCAGATGATTTTTCTTTTATGGATGTATCATTGCTCAGAATAACCGAATACTGTCATGCTTGAACACAGTCTTTCCACATTTTTCCCAGAAGCCCACTAAAATTAATTTGTTTCCCACAGCTCTTTACAGAGAGCTGCCCTAAATTTTTGCTTTGGAACAGAAAATGACTGAAATCTATTTAAAATACATTGCTAAACACTGCTACTTTTATAAATATGATATGATAATCTAGCTGAACCACTTTTTCCTTATCTGTTTTTTACAGATGTCATTTTTTAACTATGTCATTTTTTTATAGACATGATATTTTGTGAGATCGGATATTCTATACAATATCTGTTGACAGTAAAAGTAATGGCAGAATCAGTCACCTCTTTCTTCCTCACAAACACTGAGTCTTTCTGGATATAGTAGCCATCAGAACCACTTTCCCAGAAGAGAGGGGTTGGAGCTCAGGCACTGTTGAGGAGGTGGGACCCTGCAGAGGAAGGATGAGTGCTGCTGTCCCTCTCCATCCTCCTCAACAGCTTCCAAGCCAAGGTCGTTGTCAGAAATTACTACACCCTGTATGTGCTTATAAATTAGCCATGACTCACACACAGACATGGCTAGGCAAAATTATTTCAGGAACAGCTTTAGCCAAATAAAAAAAGCCTCCACTGGCTTGAGAGGTGTTGTGCATTGCCTTAGGTGGCTTCACCTTTTGTACTGCAAGGGTCTTCTATCTGCAGCTCCACGGTCTGCTTTCCAGGTGCAGCTCCAGACCCCTTCATGCAAGTGGAGTGTTTTCTAGAGCCTCTGTGGCAGTGTTTTTCCCTGCTGTTCTCATGCAATTGCTCTTGTGCTGTTACTCCCATGGCCTTGCACCTGCAAATCCCAACAGTGTTGTACACTACATCTCACGGGCAGTGATTGCCACTGGTCACTCCTTACTTCCTTCCTTCCTTCTCCCAGCCCTTGGCTGTAGCTTTTGATTTGGTTTCGGCTGACAATAATCTTCGTTCAGAGACCTTAACAACCAAGGAGGCTGCAGAACCTGCCCTTGATTTAAGTATGCTCTAGTCAGCAATAGCATCACCTTCCACCTCCCTCTCCCTCCGTCCCTCCCCGTCTCTCGCCTGTTTCTTATTTGCAATTTTCCTTGAACATAACTTCACGGTTCATAATTCTTCACATATGTGAACTTATCTCAAGCCCCTTTGTTTAACCATGAGTCAGCACCATGTGCCAAAATGGTATTAAATTGAAATCCGCTAACTTGTCATGTGCTAAGTAAATCAAGAAATTTGTATACAGACATGGTGAATTGCTTCAGATGTTTTGTGATATTCCAAACGATAGCAAACACCAATTGATCCCATCATCACTTGAATTAAAGTTAGAACATTTATCGCTTTTTTAAACTATTTAAAGGGCTAGATTATATGACACAAATGGACATTGAATGGCATTACTGGATACTCCAAGAAAACTGTAAGATGTTGTATATATATTATATTACAAATAATATTTTATGATATTTTAGCCTCACCATATTAATATTTTAATAAGACATATAGAAAGCTATAAGAATATTGAGAAGCTTAGATAACTACAGACTTTGTTATTTCAGGAATGGAAATAAATTTATGGTGCTGCTTGGAGTATAGAATGGGACACAAGTTTTCAGTTAATGGTATAATTAGGTAATAAATCTTAGAAAATTAATTTGTTCTATTAACATGTGGAAAGGAGGTAATGAAACTGATCTAGCTGTGTCTTTTTAAGACATTTCTGAGTTTAGGATATGTTGATGCACATTTTGTGATACTTGCAAAGAGGAGTTAATGCAACTGCCTTATCACTAGCTTTCAAGTTTGTAAATGTTATGCTTAACTTGACAAAAAAAGTTTCAAGCATGCTGTATCATACATGAATTATACCGTTTATTTAAAAGATTGGAATCAGACACTTTAAGGCAGAAAACAAAATTTTTGTGACAGCCTGTGTGTCTGCTTTTCTGAAAAGGCATCTGACATCTCACCTTATTCCTGCCAAAGCAGTGGGATGCGAGTTTGACATATACATACGTCATGTGGTAGGTGGTGTATGGAATAAAGATTTAGCTGGCCAATCTTCATCTAGCAACCAACTACATTTCAACTAATAGTCACTTTAACTCTCCTGAAAGACTATGCCCACAGTGCTCAGTTGATCATAACCTGTTTCTATAAATAATGGCCGTGTTTAGGCACCAGAAATTCTCCTCCTTCAAGTGTTTATTAAGAGTTTATAAGTAGATTTCTATTATCAAATATTTTCTGTAAAGGTAAGTGAAAAATAATATCTTTCAGTCTTTCAGTTTGCAGGTCTTGTGTTGCTCCCTGCCAGGTGTCACCTGCCCCTGAGATTGCAAGTCCAAGATCTGTAGTGCCCAGCTGTGAAGCCTCCAGAATCAAACCTCACAC
>Ga0181612_119094_pt1 | contig 10032 bp, 3 predicted proteins | sample HoacroProtozoa21_FD_119630 | JGI IMG/M metagenome (GOLD analysis project Ga0181612, IMG submission 119630) | Hoatzin crop microbial communities from Cojedes, Venezuel. Combined Assembly of Gp0051906, Gp0051904, Gp0051908
CCTGCAGAAGAGTAGGCTGAGGGGAGACTTTATTGCTCTCTACAACTGCCTGAAAGGAGGTTGTAGTGAGGCAGGTGTTGGTCTCTTCTCCCAAGTAACTAGCGATAGGATGAGAGGAAATGGCCTCCAGCTGCATCAGGGAAGATTTAGATTGGATAATAGGAAAAATTTCTTCACTGAAAGAGCTTTGAAGCATTGAAACAGGCTTCCCAGGGAAGTGGTGGAATCGCCATCCCCGGAGGTGTTCAAAAAACTTGTAGATGTCGCATTTCGGGACATGGTTTAGTAGGCATGGTGGTGTCAGGTTGGCAGTTGAACTTGATGATCTTAGAGGTCTTCTCCAACCTTAATGATTCTATGATTCTATAATTTGAATCAGAAAAATTACCTAGACAGTGTTGTGCATGCTCCCTAGGAAATGCCAGTAGTTTCAGTGAGATAGCACTCCAATCTATCTCATCTCTGCCTCTGCATCAACTAATACAGGCAGGCTGTCTGACCGAAAGGCTGTTGCAAAATGCCGTTGTGTACAAGGAACCTGGGGGAAGCGCTGTGAGAAGTGATTATACAGTAACTGTACTGATGAAGTTATGGAAAGTGAACTTCCCTATGACCCTGTGGTTTCGCTACTGGAACACCATGAAAAGAGAGCCAAAGCTGGCTGCTAGCTGTGACATGACATGAACAGGGAAGTCAAAGGAAAGACTTGCTTAATGTGCTTTCATTTACATTACATTGGAATAGTGATGACATTACGTCAACACCACCAAAAGGTGAGTCACGTATGAAGTCGCCACTTGAGGCTATCCGGATCTATATAAGCATTTTAGCTGTGGTCTTGGGAGACAGAAGGCTAATCCCTTTCTGCTGTAGCAAAGCTCCTCGGCAAGCTGGGCACGATGCAATACCTCCTACTTTGTGCTGCCATCCTCCTACCTGAGAGTCTTGCTTTTCCAGTACAACCTAAACCAGAATCATGGAACAACACAGACTCTGAGAATGTAAAGGTATGTTACCGGGGGACAATGTAACTGCATTATGAATAACTTGATTTTTGATTCAGCTTCTACAGTGCTTTCCTATCTGTTTTCATTATCTTCTTATCTTACATTAAAACAACTGTTTTTGCAGAGGTGACATAAAACAATTTAAACTTGCTGACTAGCTTAGATAATCTAAGTCTCACTTACAAAAGAGACTAAGTTCCAACTGGTAAATACAGCATGTAATTTTTTCAAAAAAATGTTATGTATACTACTTTGGAAGGCTGCAGGTTTGAATGGTCAGTGAATTGTGTTTACTTAAAAGGGTTCCTTGCTTCCAGTGTTTTGGTGTTATTTCAACTCTTCTATATATGCTAATCTAAACTACAGAAGAAAAAGTGCATCTAAAACTAGCCATGACTCCAGGATGATGAAACAATTCAATCAAATGAAAAATGCAGTTACCAAAAGATCACAGATGTACGTATTAATTTTTATTTTCCTTTTCTTCTTCAGGCATATCTTGATACATTCTTTCCACTTCTTACAAAAACAAGCCTAAGCTTAGAAGAGAGGATTAAAGAAATGCAGAGGTTTTTCCACCTGACTGTAACTGGAAAATTAAATGCAGAAACAGAAGAAACAATGAAACAGCCCAGATGTGGAGTCCCCGATATAGCAGATTACAAAACATTTCCTGGAACTCCAAGGTGGAAAAAGACACACCTGACTTACAAGTTAGTGATGTTTCAGGTTTTTTGGGGAAAGGGGTTGCTTTGTATTTAACTATGTGGGTTTTATTCACATCCTGGATGACATTGATCTGTTTCCTTTTACTGCCAGGATTGTCAATTATACACCTGATCTACCCCAAAAGAAAGTGGATGATGCAATTAGAAGGGCTTTTGCAGTATGGAGTGACGTAACTCCTCTGAAATTCCAAAGAGTGTTCAACAGACATGCAGACATTGTGATTGGATTTGCACGACATGGTGAGAATACCTGTCTTTTTTAAAATGCAGTGGTCTACATTTGACTCAAAGGATGTATTTTTACGTCACAGCTTTAAGAAAGAACAAAGAGTTTGGAATTATTCTGAAGTCTGTACAAATTTTATATTCTCTTTATCATGCCACCAAATTTATATATTATGATTCAGTTTTACTCCTATGAAACAATTAGAAAATCCTTTCAGAGTTGCACCTGTGAAATGGAGGAAGAAATCAGCTCCAGAATGAGACGCCTTCATTTAGATGTTCAAGGGTCTGCCTGCCTAGATAAATTGTGCAAACTAATGGGAACAGATCTGTAGAGGAAAAGAGCTGGTTCTGAAGATCCAGCCTTCGCAGGCTGGATTCAGGCATGTTCACAAAGGTTTACTTTGGTCTAGATCTAGTCTGGTTCCCTGGACTGAACAACCTTTGGCAGCTGAGGTGTGTTAGGTTTGGCCATAGAGAGTATCTTTTTGTTGATTTTCTTCTAGAACGATTCCCTTTGGTACACTCCAATATTGCACCAAGGTGCAAGTGAAAGCATGGCAAACGCAAATGACCAGTAGAGTCACTTCAGAAGCTCACTTGTAATCCAGACTAATACATGAAAGCAGCCATACCTTTTCCTTGTGTCTGGAGCCTAAACTGACTCAACTTAGCCAAACTAAGGTTTGCCTACTTTAAGGTTAGCTGACTTGTTCTCTAGATCCATTGACAAAATTTACTAGATCTCCATTGACTGTAAGTGAAGATCAGACACCTGGCTTACAAGTAGATGACTGTATACAAACACCAAAATGTCCCAAGCTCACGCTTCACTGACAGGAAGTGTATTATGTTGCCATGAAGATTTGACTAATGTACCAGTCAAAGTAAGAAAGGATCCTGCAAGTTAGAATGGGTTTTAATCTCTCATCACACACTAGGACTCTTCTGCCTGTGATAGCCTTGCCCCAGGGTTCATCCACACGGTCTGGGGGAAAGGACGTAGAATGGCATCTGAGTCCTCAAATACTCCTCAGTCAAGTCAGAGGCTCACTAAGAGGTAGGGGGAAATTTTCAGAGCTGGTACGCATATACCATCGTGTCAGCTCTTGCACTCTAGGTATGAAACGGTAACATTCTATGTGCAGTCATAGAAATAGGTAATAGATTGTACCCCAAGGCTGGGGACACATGAACTCAGCTCTTCAGGAACATGGTTATCTACCCCAAATCATCGTCTTCCACTAAAATCAGTATAAGTGAGAATGTCTACAACAAATGTTGCCCAGCACTTCCCAACACTGAAAACGTTCGGGTGCTTATAATGCTGTCAAGCATCAAGTATTTATTTTGAAATAATCCCTGATTGGTGCCTCAGACACACGTTTCTGACAGAAGCTCAGAAAAAATGTTCTTCTCTTTTTGAAACATGTAGAAGCCTGAATTGTCAAATACAAGTTTTGAACTTCAGTTATGAATTTGAAGAGTGTTTCCTAGCCTTGTTCCTCATTTTTACAACATTGCAGCCATCATAGGATTTTTTTAACGATTGCTAACGAATAAAATTAGCACAAACAAGCAGCACTCTTCAATTTGCTGCGTTTAAACATTACAGCTGATACCATCCGATGACATTTATTTCTTTTCAAATGCAGAGCATGGTGATGGATATCCTTTTGACGGAAGAGGTAACACACTAGCTCATGCATTTGCACCTGGGGAAGGGCTTGGTGGAGATGCTCATTTTGACGAAGATGAAAGGTGGTCGGAGTTCAGTCAAGGTAAAACCCATATGTGTGTATGAAGGGGAAAGGCAAATATTGTACATGGTAGAAGATCCCATAGGACATGCCTTCCATAACTCTTCATGCTTCAGTACCATTTCAGTACCAACATTTCTGTTCTTTTCAACTACCCTTCTAAGCACTTGTACTTCATTGTTGTTAGAAGCTACATAATGCCTGTTTCATTCGTATTTTAAAAATATTTTCACAGGCTAAACAAGGACTGTGAGCCTCTGCTTTCTACATAAATTGTGAAAAGGTAAAATGACATGCGTGTAGGATTAAGGTTGACTAAAAGTAGAGTCAGAAAGAGACTCATGGTCTCTAGATGCGTATGCAAGGGATCAGTAATGTTTTTATCAAAATACTATAGTTACATGAGAAAGTTCAGTAATAACTGATCAAAACTCCAAGGTTTCATTCCAAGGGAATGAAAGACACAAATTCTCTTGCTACTTCAATTCTTTGTATGTGAAAAAGAAATGGCATGCCTTTAACATACTTTTCTGTGCTTCTGTGCTGCAGAAGTTAATTTGTTCCTTGTTGCTGCTCATGAATTTGGCCATTCTTTGGGACTCGCTCACTCAAATGTCCGTGGAGCTCTGATGTACCCTATCTACTCATACATGAACCCAGCAACCTTCAGACTTTCAGAGGACGACAGGAAAGGAATTCAGAAGTTATACGGTAAATTTACTATAAGATTTGATTTTCAAGACAAAACCTAATGGGGTACAGGTTTCACTACCTTCCCTGATTGCAAGGGACTCATTATAATGCCAAAGAGAAAGCAGGGCAACAAACCTGGGAAAAACACATTCGTGTATACTATGTCCACTCTGTTCCTTCCGTAGCGTGTCCACACTGTAGCCAAGATGTGACAGAGCAGCAGTGCAGTGGCCTGGCACACTGTATTCCTGCACACCTACATACTGCCAGAAAAATCCTGTGGACCTTGCTCTGCAAATGAGCTGTTTCAGTGAGTGGGGCTACTGGCAGAGTAGAATGAGAGATACTATGCCACTTACCAAGTCAATGGGACAGTTCAGTGAAGGCAGAAATTATTCAGCAGTAGGAGTGGGGCATAGCCAGAATTGACACCATGGGGTAAGCTTTGACAGGTTTGCTTTTGTTTAAGGACTACCTTCCTCAAGGCATGCTACAGGAACACTAGGAATAAAGCATAGCTGTCTGCATTGTCCATTTCCAGTACAGTCTCTATGTTTTGTGCTTCTTTCCCACAGGGAAGAAGTCATCAAACTCTTGAAGAACATGCTTCAAAAAGACCAAAGATTTTACAACTGATTGTTTTGGTGTTCTGAAACAATTTTAATCCTCTTGCTAACTAAAATTATAACTCCTGGACTGCACTTTCTCTCTCTGAAATTTTATATTGATTTATTTGCACTTTATACAATTTCACTCAACAATTAAAAAACCCTCAAAATTGTATACTCTGTTGTCTGATTTTTTTTTTCTTCTGGCATTTCACTAGGCCATTAAACAACTCCTGCACGTGTGATAGACAGACAGACAAATATCTTTCTGAATAGAGGCACAGATACCTAAAGTCCCTATGTGTATTTGCTGCTGGAGTTACAAACCCTGTTCCTGGCTTGCTTTCAATTCCCATGCATGTCCTGGCCTTTCACAGTACCTACTGCTGCCTCCCCAGAATCACAGTATACTTCCCATACAGCTCACATATAGAGGAGAATGTCACCACTGTGCTTCCTTCAGCATGGGCTGGGATGCTTTCCCAAAGGGAACAGTTCTTCAACTTCATGTCCTCCCCAGCTTGCAGGTTTAAGAAGCAGTGGACTAGGATTCCCATTGTCCTCTGTGATATTCAAACACCTCTAAGGTATTTTGAAATTTAAAAAAACAAACAAACATACAAGCAAACAAAACAAACAGGAATTCTCCTTCCCTCCTTTGGAAGACTAATCCCACATTGCCAGGAAACAAAACCAAGCACAGACAGGCACAACCATAGAAAAACTAGGATGTTGTCCTGGTTGCTGGAGATGGTCAGTTGCCCTGGGATTTTGGGCCACTCTGCTGCAGGGTGGGACGCCTGTCTTCCTGCCATAACTGAAGAACTGTAATGACACAGGAAAATGCATTCATGTCTTTGTCCCAAGAGAAAATGGCCATGCCTTCCTGGTTCTCTGAGCAAAGTATCACCTGAGAAACTTCAAAGCCCCTGCTGGGCTCAGTCCTTGGAAAAGCTGAGAAGGATGTGATGAGAACAGCTTACTTTGCTCACAGGCACTGGTCTACAAACACTGGAGATTTTTTGAATATTTAACAGGGTAAACTCCTGTGGGACCAATGGTTCCTCCATTAGGAGTTTTTTATGCTCCCTGATGGGGAGATAAGACTTCTACCTCAATGTATTTACCAAATGTGCACAAAGGTCTAGTTTCTCAAAAGCCTGACAGCATTTCCCAGCCTTTATCCAAAAGTCTTTTCCAGTTCAAGAGCTGCTGCCTGGTGATGGAAGGGCTCTGACTCCACATATAAATAGGCAGAAGTTTTGCCCAGTCCCAGGTTTGGTGCAGGACGCCTGAGAGATGGGCAACGTGGGACACAAGAAAGTAGTGTCATCTTCTGCAATTCAAGGGCCGGGTGGAAAGGAGGAGAGGCAGTTTTAATCTACCTGTACTCAGAAGACGCATGTCCTGCTTGCTCAGCCACCGGATATGTATGTTTTCTAGGATAGCATCTAAACACTAATACGTAAGCCAAGGTAGGCCAAATTCCTAGTCAAGTTTCTGGGTACCAGCTGATTTCTGGGGTTTGCTTCTCCTGGCTCCCTGGAGCTGGAAGGGATGTGAAACAATTTGTAAGGAATTAAAGTTGATTCCTCTCTGTCACATTGGGAAACTACCTTTTCATGCTTTCTTTCTGACCTCTTCTAAACACTCCCTTCCTAGTTGACACTTTACCTTCAAGGTACTGCAGCAGAAAAAGGATCTTCACCATCCATGGGATCGCCACTGCTCTGTATTTGCTTTGGAAGTGCCTCCAGTGATGGCAAGACAGCAGCCCTACAGCTACCTCCTCCTTAAGGAGAGGAAGCAGCCAGCTGAAGAGAGGAGGAGAAAGAGTTAGCGCTCCTGATCTGTCAGATGGACAGCAGTTTATTCCATAAAGAATTCCTGTTAGTCCAGTCCATCTAACCTAGTATCTGCTGCAAGAAGCAGCGTCAGGTCATGGGATAGCTGAAATAAGTCACTGACTGAGACATCCAGAGTGTCAAGGATGGGGTATGAAGCATGGTTCCTTCAAGTGCTTCCCCCTCAGAAAGGTTTCTCACCTCTGGTAAGACAGGAGTTTGAAAACACTCCCATCAGTTACTGGACATTTCTTCCACATGAAACTCATAGATGAAGTAGCTAGCGCTAAGTGGATATTATTCTGAGGGCAGAGATGTCTTGAGGTACGAGAAAAACAGGAAGTCCCAGAATAGAGGGTCAGATCCCAGACTGCATTAAAGACTATAAAGAATGATACTAGTGAGCTTCACGGCCTCCGTGGATGCTTGGCCACCTTGGGTTGACCTGGGGGGTCCTGGAAAGATGCAATGTTCATAGCACGTACCCTGTTCTCCTTGCCAAAGTCCCCACAGGGAACCTAGTACAAAAGAGAGACATGCCATGCTCTTTATTGAGCTCAAGTCACTCGCTAGGGCTTCTTAAAGAGAAAAAAGACGCAGCAGACAGACATCCTCAGAGGGAAAGACTGTGCAGAAAGAACCATTCCTAAGGACACATGTGACAATCCATGCACCATGCTGGAGGAGGCACTGCACTGACAAATGAAGAAGGTATGAGAACAAATACTTGACTGAAAGTAGCAGATCTTTTTTCTAGTGTACACTTAATTTCCGTATGAACCGATACAAATGGGATAAAACTCCGGAGGTGTACTCCTAGGAAGACTGTCCTGACAATGGGACACATCAGGGAGACAGCTTCCAGCAAGCACAGGAGCTGACTGTACTGCAGCGGGGCCAGCAGACGGTGGGAGTGAGGTACTCTTGTGTCTAGAAGAAGGTATCTCTGACAGGCAGCAGCGCTCAGCTAGCATCTCCACAGCATGTGAAATGCAGTAGGAGCCATGATTTTTGTCCTCAGAGAGGGCAAAGTTGCCACTGATGACCTGTCGGCACCATCTTACCTCTTGCCGAGCTCCTGTTGTGCTTCCATTCGCACACTTGCCCCCTCCTTTGGGGCAAACGGCTGCCGTGGCACTCCTCACCCCGCTTACTACGCGTGAACTATGCAATATCTGCCTCCATCTAGCGGTACAGCTCGGCAAACTGCACTGGCTTTACACCCTGTGGTAAAGTGCACCTCACAAGCCCGCAGCAGTTATTCTGTGTGCCACCGTTACAGGAAATCAGGGACAAAAGCAAATTCAGCATGGGTGCTGCTGCCTCTTCCTTCTTGACTTCATTCTGCTGCATTCTGTGTAAGTTTTTACATGCTCTCCCTAGTACATATCTGAGGACATTTAACTGCATTAGGTCACTTAAATTACATCTGCTCCCTCTTCTTCCATACAGCAGAAGAAGTGGGTAATCACATAGTATTTTGTTTTGGTAGAGCTTTGAATTTTTGTTTGCTTGTACTACTGTTCTTTTAAACAAAAATATATTTAATTGCAGCTTTGCTGTTCCAGATAGTACAATGAGCAGCAAATGAACTCTGCCTTGGGGAAGAAAAGTGTTAGCATTTCTGATGGGTCCATTGACCATCCACATATAAAGGGTAAGCTTTACTCCTTTTTTTAAAAAAAGTCATGGTTCCTACCCTAGAGAAGCTATTATTGGCACGTACCCAATTTTTCAGGTACCCTGAGCCTACTCCATCAAACACATGGTGACATTCGGAGGGCAAAGTCGATATGCATGTGATATAGTTGTACACAAGAGATGCACAGGACCTGTAGGAAAATGTTAGTTTTAATTCACACTGCACTGTTGATTCTACTTCATCTGCTGTCTACTAAAATTTTAAGACAAAATGCATATGTTTGGAGAATTTTAATTGTACCATTGATTATTTTTTCTTTCTCTTTAGAAGTGCTTATAAATATAATTGTTTTACATAAATTTATCTGAAAATATAGATGTATGTACAGATTAGATCTGATTAGTATAAATTGAAAAAATGTCACATGTTGTTATATTCTTCTGAATAAAAGCACAGCGCGATGCTCTCGCTCTTTTTTGTTATCCAGATTTTAAAAATTTATCATTTTATAAAGTTTTGAAACAGTTTGTATATCCAAAGGCACCAAAAGAAGTGATGAAGCTTGTCATTTCCTGAGCCGTCAGAAATACTGCAGGAAGAGTCCTTGTCTTTTCTCGTCTGCCTCTGTGAAACACAGCAGAAACAGCATTTTACGCAAAACACTAGCAATTTCCAGTTTAACTATGTACTTTACCATTTCAAGGTGAGTGAGAGGGACTTCTCAAAGCTCCTTTTCTAGTTTTAAGTCACTGCTTTTTCATTTCACTTTAATCTCATTACATAACATCTCTCCTTTTTAGATATTTTTAGATTTTTTTTTTAAATTACTGTGTCTGCATTGTCTCCTCTTTTCCTTGGTGATTGTACCAGTGTTTGGCTATGTTGGAGTAATGCGCATTCGAACATAACCTCAGTTGTTTCTCTCAATCTATGACTTCTGCTACCCAGTGAAGGAGAGTCATCCTCAATCCAGAGCTTCTCTGTGAAATGTGCGACGATGCCCTTGGAATTAGTTTCCTCTGTAATCCTGGAAACTGAAACATTTCACTAGCCAAAAAAAGCCAGGCAAAAGATTATACTGGTCATAGAGACACCTTCATTTATCTTTTAATTTATTCATTTCCCCAGTGAAGAGCCTACCAAAAAAGAGAATCAATAGAAAAAGAAATATAAAGACAGTGCATCAGGAATTAAGTGAGACAGTCGTTTTGACATTGCAAGAGTGGATTCAGAGTACCAGATAAAACATCTCAAGGAAAGAAATACACCTTCAGTTTGAGTTCTCAGCTACAGGAAACATCTGGAGTACTGTGTCCAGTTCTGTGCTCCCCAGTTCAAGAAAGATGAGGAGCTACTGGAGAGAGTCCAGTCCAGCGGAAGGCTACAAGGATGGTGAGGGGACTGGAGCATCTGTCCTGTGAGGAAAGGCTGAGGGAGCTGGGCTTGTTCAGCCTGGAGAAGAGAAGGCTGCGAGGGGACCTTAAAAATGCCGGTCAGTGTCTGCAGGGTGGGGGTCAAGAGGACG
>Ga0181612_122430_pt1 | contig 10032 bp, 2 predicted proteins | sample HoacroProtozoa21_FD_119630 | JGI IMG/M metagenome (GOLD analysis project Ga0181612, IMG submission 119630) | Hoatzin crop microbial communities from Cojedes, Venezuel. Combined Assembly of Gp0051906, Gp0051904, Gp0051908
AGGTGTTACAGCCCTCCGATAATTTTTGTGGCCTCCTCTGGCCCCGCTCCAACAGGTCCATGGCTTTGCTGTGCTGAGGGCTCCAGGGCTGGACACAGTACTCGGCTGCAATTGATAGCAATGCATTTTAGCCTCAAGAAAATTGTCACCAAGTTGACTTTGGCAGAAGATCAACTACTGCTTTCAGTGGGGACTACAACAAATACAGTATTTCCATGAACTCGACTGATATACAAAGTTGTCTTTTGTTTGGTGTGTTTTTGTTCAACATTAAGTTTTTCCAGACATTTTGCACTGCTGAAAATTATTACAACATTTGCTACCAAGTCAGTTACTTATGAGATGAACATGTGAATATTTACATCAATCCATTCACATTGACTACGGTGCACATGTTGTTTATGTCAATCTGTCACATTTGAAAAAGACAAAATCCTTTTTCTATGTGCTTTACCACAATTCATGGCCTCAGACAAAAACGTATAAAAAAGGAGTAAATTTAAGTGGTTATGCTTCAGGGACGAAATATTTGGTTGTTAGACCAAATGGGTAGGAACTCACAGACCCAGGTTCCTACTGAGAGATTCAGCTGAAAGATAAAATAAAATAAGACAAAACAAAATAAAATAAAATAAAATAAAATAAAATAAAATAAATAAAATAAAATAAAATAAAATAAAATAAAATAAAATAAAATAAAATAATTCTTGATTTATCAATGCAGTTTTCACTGTTGGAATGGATATGAGGTTTTTCTCAACTTAAGATTGATATAACTGTTCCAGAAAAAATACATTTCATATGTTCATTTCCAAACCACGTCATACATTTTTTCACATATATTTCAGGTACATTTTTCACTTTTTTTCACATTCTTAAACTCTGAGATTCTTTGTTCCTGACTGAAGAGTATAAAAGGAACTCTTAAGGCTTTATTTTTCACACATTTATTCTTCTACCTTGTTCAAGGATAAGGTTTGGAAACTTGGGTCTTATTTTGCATATGTAGGCTGATATAAAACTGAGTCTTGATTTTTCCTTGATACTTTGAGGTATTATTAGATTAGGTATAACAGTGGTAATAATAATACTAAAAAGAGCACAGTACTTGCACCTCACGTCTATTTAACCCTTCTCTCAAACCTACAGCAAGGATAGGCACCCCTGCAGAAATTTCAGTCTTACAGTCCACATCTAGGGTGGTTCCTCTGAGCTTGCAGTGGAGGGTTATAAACATGTATTTATGTTCACCTGGCCACCTGCATACAAGTTATGAGTTGTTGACACTGACATCACCTAGTACAGCAACAGATGTCTGATAAAGAGCATTCGGTGAGGTGCAAAGAGGTAGATAGTAGCTTTGGAAAATATATGTAGATGTACTTCTGGAGAGAAAGAGTGCAGGAAAAAGAACGGTTGTTTGTTTGAAAGCTTTGCAAGAAAAAGGGCTATAAGACAGTTATGACTCTGAGCAATGCAGTGACACTCAAAAACACAAAAAATTGAAATAGTCCATAGAATCACAGAAGCATTAAGGTTGGAAAAGACCCCTAAGATCACCAATGAAGGAAAACGTCCTGAAAATCATTTTTTTAGATTTCCAAAATATGATCCAGGTTTTATTTGCATAATTTTCGTGATTTCACTGGCATCTTTCCTAATGCAGGGAGTTTAGGTTTAGAACCCAGTTAGTATTTAGCTCCAGAAATAATAACTTTCCAAGGGCTTTACTCTGAGCATGTCAGCTGTAATTCATTCCTGTTTTAAGTGATTTGAGACCATGTGAGAGTAATTCAAGTGCCTAAACAGAGGTATATAATGACATTTTAAGTCGTGCTAAGAGGTATCCTGGTGTATCTAAGGCATTCATGTGGACTGGCACATAATAGACAAGATTTAGGTTAGACCCTTTATGCATCCCCTAAGGGATGACTGGAAGCAAGAGCATCTCAAATGGCAGAAGATGCCTGTGTTTACACAGACAAATTGTTCAAATCCCTAAATCACTTCTTCCTTCTTCAGACCATATCCTCACACACACAAAAAAAAAAAGGCAAAAAAAAAAGTATGCTGAACAGGGGTAGGTGAGCTGTTTTTTGACCAGGAAATCAGTTTCTACCACTTGCACAGAGACCTATTGAACAGTAACAAATATTATCAGGTTAGTACAAGTGATCAAGCAGAGACATTCAATGAAGAAATTGCCTTTCTTTTCTCAAAATGCTACCAACCTTCAGCTGAGCTTGAATAACTCCTTTTGACATACCCTTAATGAACTGAAATATGAATTGAAACATATCAGTCTAAAGAAATTATCATTGCTTTCTGCATTTCACTTAGTTACCCATTTTTACTTTGCATAATAATAAATGGAGAACATGCACATGATTAGTGATTGCATTTCAAAGTAGGAATGGTAACTTAAATCTCCTTCCACCAAAAGTTATTTTCAAAAGTGGAAGCAAAACACTGGCAGCTTTTGTCTTCAGGTGAAAGTGCACTCTGTTAAAAGCTCTGAACGACTTAAACCTGTGGTTATCCATGGCCCAGTGTTTATTGCCTGCTCCATTTATATTTGTATTCTTTTTGCTATGATTTACACGAGTTACTTAGTTGGTTTTTGTTCCTTGTATCACAGTAAGCATAAAATGCTTCTGTAGTTATTTGTGTCTGCAAAATTACGTGTATAAAATTGATGCTTAGTTAAAGATGAGTTGAAAATCTTGCCTCTAGATCAAATTTAAAACCAGTGATGCACTACATGAGAAATATTGCTCGTAGCGTGCTTCTGTATTACTATTATATGTCTCATGGGGCTTTTAAAAGATTAATTTTCTTTCATTCTTTGGTTCAGTTTTTTGGAAATCATGCATTATTGTTTTGGGCATAATGCAGGTTTCATTCCAGCCAGTATAATTCAGTAATTTTAGTAACTTTCACGTGAGAATATTAGGCTCAAAATCTTGTTTATGGGAAAAGAGTAAGCACACTTTTTCAATATATGTATAAACCCAAGAATTTATTTTTTATGTAAGTGAAATCTCAACAGTCATATCCAGGAAATGCTATTTATTGAGACCTAAATGTTACAGAAAAAGAAAGAATTATGCAGTTAAAACTGTTATGCACACACTTCTCATTCTCTGTTCCTTGCCCTGGTGTTCTCACCCTTCCTTTGCTCCTCTGGGTCCCAAGGTTGGCAGTTTTATTCTGCTAGTGGTTGTTTTAGGGAGTGTTACAGCAAACAGTCAGCTTCTGGGGTCCTTTATCAAGAGGAATATAATGTTCATGCTGATGGTTTCCTCTTCCTTGTCCTAGGAACCACCTGGGATCCATTTTCAGATGCTTATTTAACATGTTTTTACACCTAGCTCTTCATCTGTCTGCAGCTCCACATTACATCCAAATTTACTTAGGTACTTCTGTCAGATATGGCTTCATTGTCTCTGTCACCCCTAAACTCAGTTTTGCCCAGCTCCAGGTCTGTATTTGTTTAATTCACTGTGGGTGAGCTGTCTCTAATGCCAGCTCTGCCCACCTCTTACCATCCCGTCTCTAATCCTCTGTGCCACGTCCTGTGTCTCCCCTTCTCAAGGTCTCTGCTATCCTACTAGGCTTGTATTTCTCTAAATCATTGGGTTAGAGTCATAAATATCTCATTCTACATTGAATAACTGCTTATTATTTCTGTTTATGTAAAACTATAGTTGTATCATGCAAAGATAAATGAAAGTATTACAAACTACACATAGGCAGACACATGGTCTACTAGAGAAATCGTTTTAACAGCTAAAGCCACTATAGTGAAGCTTAAGCAGGTTGGCAAAAGTTCAGTCAGAGCAAGCCTGATAACTCTCAGTCCTGAGGCCTTGCAAACTCAGCACGAAGCTTATGGCCTGTTATGCAGAGTGGAAAAGCCGTACTACAGGGCTACAGGGCTCCAAGAACTATCAACATCTGTTTTCTATAGCTAATTTGTATAGAAACATCTCCACTCCTAAAGAACTAAGGATCAGCTAAACCATACAGAGCATAAACTTCCACGCTATATGAGGAAGAAAAAAACCCTAGTGAAGACATAATGGATGACAGGTTTTGATATTGTTCTATATCCTTTTTTAAATCTATTTTGTAGCTCTGGATGAGCCAGGCTCATTCTGTTTGAAGCTGTGAAATGTAGGAGACCAACAGATACTAGGTTGTCACAGCTCCCTGTTACCAACTCTAGCCAGAACCCCTGCTGAGTGTGTGTTCCCTATAGGTATACAGACAAAGAGATGTATACAATACACGTCTGCGCACACACACATGGCAAGGCACACATACAATTACTCAGCACCCACAAACACAAACAGTCTCATCCTGTTCCTTCGTCTGGTTCATCAGGATGAAGGTCTGTTGCAAGGTGGATCCCCCTCAGCAGCCGCGGTCAGAACCTCTGTCAAGCCCAGTAGCTGCCCTTTGATTCCAGTCTCCTCAGTTGCTGGTACCTGAACAGATGAGCTTTTGAGGCTGCAGCCCCAGTCCAGCTGCTGGTAGACACCGCTTTGCTCATGCACACACATGTGTGTGTGCACTTGTACTGTGGGTCTCTGTATTAAATTATCTTGAATAAGGCTATAAAGTAGATTTTATTGGATCCTCTTTTCTCCAGTTGCCTCATGCACAGGGATATAAACATACAAATGGGTCTCCCATTTGGCCCTCAGACACCACTGTCACGGAATGGGACTCCTCCAGCAGCCAGCTCACAGCCCCTTGGGTCCGTTCAGTAGCCAGCCCAGACTTATGGCCACCTCAACACTTCGTTCCTGAGTGCCTAGTCCTACTTGTTGGCTAATCTGGCTTGATGCTTGCTGGCAATCATCCACTGATGTACACACCCACATGATGTTCATGTGCTCTAGTCACTCTAGTTGACAGCACAGACACATGGGCCTCTATGACCCCTGGTCCCACTCCATTCACTGGTACTCAGAGACCCATACACATACACACAGGCAGAACAGAGAGCCCTTCACCTGAGAAAACAGCTAGAAATGGAGTTCAGTGAGAATACGGACAGCTGCACCTACCAGCTGCAGGGCATGGCCAGACAAACACACCAACTAGCAGCCTGTTGATATGCAACCAGCTCTTCTCCCTCTTCTCCCTCTATTTCCCCACATTTTTTTTACCTTGATAACTCTCTTTCCCCATCTTAATTGCTCTCCTAAATATCCCATGATAAGTCTTGTACAAGCCAAAGATTATTTTTCCAGCCCCCCACAATTTGTCCCATCCCTGTAAGTAGTGAACCCCCCACCCAGTCTGTAAGGTGCACACCCATTGACTCATGGTACTGGGTGAGAATGTGACATTATTGTATGCAAAAATTATTTGACCTCTCTAAAACTCTTCATAGGAACAAAATACTTTATTACCACTCTTTTGACTTCAGGTAAGGTTCCAGTTGTATTAATAGTTCTATAATTTTATCTATATGTAGGTGCCTTTGGCTTTCTTATCTTTTTTGTTATTTGTCTTGTAGTGTAGTAATAGATGCTTGGGTGAGTCTCTCTTCTTGTCATTAGTATTTCAGTCTCAGATCCCAGCAGAGGTGAATTGAGATGCTAGTTAATAAGATGCAGGTAACTCAGTTGTTGAGCAGTTGGATTATGGTCAAGCCATAGAGTGAGTGAACATCTGAAGATGAAGATCCAGGTAATAATAGAAATGACTAAACAAAAAAGTCAGTTTTGTTCTCAGATGTAGGTGCTGGTGGATAATATGTATCAACACTTACTAGGGTCAAGGTCATACTACCCAGTATATCAGCCAGCATAATCTTTTTGATCTTATTTTCAATCTACAGCTAATAAGTAAAATGCTAGAGGGATCTATTTTATTTAGCATTAATTACACTGCAGTCAAGTCATTAAAGAGCTGAAATACTCATTACAAGATATAAAATTATCACTAAAAATCTTCAATTTCTACCCCTAAAAAAGTGTATATTGTAATCTTTGAAGAGACACAGAAGAAAATAAAAAATAAATTAAAATTTCTTATTTGGGTTTTTTTGTATTTGGAGTATTAAATATGTGTAAGCCCCTGTGTATTAAAATAGTTGTCTTCTTAATTGCCTGTGAATATGAGGTGAAGTATGTATTTTATCAAAATTTATTTCTACCACACATGGTCTAGGAATTCCTTAACATTTATTATAGAAAGTTCATTATACTAAAAATGCTCGACCGTGAAACTGAGGTTATAGAAAACATTATACTTGTCAAAGGAATTAATCTCATGATGACCAAACCTTCCTTCCCCTACGATTTTTCATTGTTATTCACTTTAGATCTTTGTCACCCATCTAAAACCCAGTGGAATGCAAACTCTGACCTTTGACTTACACGGTTAGAAGTAGCGTAAAAATTTTGACTCATGCAATCCCAATTTTTGTGTTGTTTTTTTTTAATGTGCTTATTTTGATTGTCATATTAATCACCTGTCAAACACCATTTCTTAGCTTTGAAAGGAACTGTGTCCATTTGCTTCAGTTCAATAACCTGAAACTGCCAAAAGTGAACTGCTCATCTCTCTGTGAATAAACCGAATTGTATTTGTCATTTCTGAGCTTGTTGATGGTTTCTCTTCCTAGCAATATGCAATCTTTTATGATAGAAGAAATATTGCGTATTTAACTGTATGTTGGGCTTCATTGTTTTCTTTTCATGAGTGGGTTGATTATCGATGTACATCTCACGAATGAGGAACAAAGTATGTGTCCATTAATGACTCCAAGAAGAAAGAACAATATCTTGTGCAGTACCTTTCACATGAATACTGTTTATTAGTTCTGCCAAATCTATTCCTATATCCTTAATTATTGATCAGAGCTCTATTTTGCTAGGTGCCTAGAGGTGCAGGAAAAAATATGCCTTTTCATGAAGATTTTCTGACTTCTTTCTTCAGCTCAACTGTTCTCATCTTAGCCTACCACAACATCCAATTAAATAAGATAGTGATCCCCTAGGAGAGGTTTCTTCTTGAAACTTAAACTTACTAGAAGTTTAGGAAAGATACATGAATTTCTCTGTTGGCATACGTAATTGTTTTTCTCCAGGCAGAGCTGGACGTCTTCAAGTCCTGATCAATGAAAAATGTCAGATGTACATCAAGATTTGAAGGACATTTGCTAATTCTAAAATACAGACTTTGCTAAGTTTTGTGACGAAATGATCAAATAATGGCAGCTTCATTTGTGTTTGTCTCAATAATAGAGTATAAAATCAAGGAAAAAAACAAACAAAACCACACAACCAAACAAAAAAAGCTAACGACAGTAGAGAGAGAAATGCTCACTGGAGGGCTAGCTTGTTCTTCTCTGCAGATATGGCTAACCTAGCAGCTAAATGTCAGGGAAAGGCTAACATAAAACCAGCCTAAATTGTGCTATAGGTACTCAGCAGTACTGAGAACAAAGGCAAACAGGGTTGCTGGTGAATGAGGTGAATAAGGTGTCTCCACTTTTAGAAACTATTATTTCTACCTGGTTCTAGGGAACACTGCTTAGGTGTCCTTCTGTGTATTCATAAAGGTCCATCTGCCTTTTATTGCTCCCCTCCACTGTAGTATAACCTTCCTGGACTATTAAAGAAAGTCAAACACGTGTGAGGCTAGATTCTGGATATGTTATAATAACCTTAATTTTTATGCCGAACAAACCTTAGGATTATGGCATAGATTGAAGCGTTGTGATACATGTCATTTTTGAGGTTATGCTTGCCATCTGCCATGCACATTGTAAAGCAACCAGAGCTGCAGGTAGAACCTCAGGAGTGATTAGAAGGGCCCTGACAGAATGATATGGCTTATGTTGAAGTGTACCTGGCAGGTTATGATACAGGTGATGGAAGGGATGCAACATGTCTTGTAGTAGGTGGAGAATCCAGTCTTCCAGAGAATCATGGACGTGAACGTATCGTCAGTCATACACCCCTCATGGTCTCAGGGAGTGTGTCTAGAATTAGAAATAAATATGGCTTTCTTGAAGTTAGAACTTGTAGTATAGGACCATCAGTACCTATGTGTCCAAAATGCAAAGAAAGAAAATGCAAATCTTCAGTGAACTTTTGGTAAGAAATTTCTTACTGCATGTCAGTGTCTCAAGAGAAAAAATGAAGATATTTGAAGGTGTTAAACCCGTCATCCTTTTCTTCTTCTGCAGGTAAGTATATGAACTACTGTTTCTTACACTCATGTGTGGCTTGTGTAAGACAGAACACCATTTTGAAAAACAATATTGCTTAAAAATCCCAAAGAACATAGTCACCAACTGTAAAACAGGTACATGAAGAGATATGACTTCTGAATTAGTGCTATGAATAAAACAGTCGTGCTCATCAATATTCTCTCCAGCACTCAGACAAAGCAAACAATACTAAATAATGCAGTGAAATGCTTTCACCAGCTACTACAGCTACATACAGATTGTTAGCCCAAAGGGAATACAACAGGTTGGGGAAATGAGGGTTGAAATGTTAAATACATACTTTAGTGTATTGATAGGGATAAGAAAGATGTGACAGGCCTAGTGTGCAAGGTCAGAAATGATGTAAAAAATAATATCCCTAGGGAGTGTGTTGAGCCTGACTCTGGCCAGTCACCTGTTAAACAATGCAGCTGGGTTTTTTGTTTTTAAATTGCCTGAGATAATAAATGATATCACATCCTAAAGATGAATTCTGATGCATTGATTCTGGGAACAAAGAGAATTTCGAATTCTGAAGCCACAGTTATATTTTTGATAAGATTAATGATAGCTATGAAATAATAAAAATAACCTGGGAATTTGACCAATAAAGGTTCTATCTGTTTGTATTACATGGTTAGTTTAGTTAGCATTTCTGGCATATAGCTCTTTTAACAATGCTGAGACATTTGCAGGCTGAGCTCAAGAGAAGAAACATCTGCTGACTTCATCAGAGGAGCATATGCTTAGCAAATTAAGATGTGGAACCATGAAGTAGTAATAACAAAGCAAAAAAAATTGTCATTTTACTTAGAAATGAAAAGTGTACAAGGTTCTCTAGGAAACGGAAAAAAAAATAGAACCCCCTTTTTGGCAGGGATTGAATCACAAAGCAGTGTCTTTACTGAAAATGCTTCACAAAAGCAATAGTTTCAGCAATTCTCTTTTCTGTTCCTGCAAGCTGAGTTTGTCTTTGCATCAAAAAATCCCGTAGTCTCCCAGTTCCAAGATGTAGAGTATCTGTACGGTAAAGGCTCCAATGTATGCAATTTTTTACAAAAGGCTGTGAATAACCGGGTTATAAAGTGATGTTTAAACAATGAAAAAAATATAGGTAGATAGGTAATGGCATTTTAAGCTAGCATCGGTCCTTCTATTAGCCATTTTTATACAAAATATGCATAGATATCTGTACTTCTCTCTGTGATTACTTACACAAACTTCTGAAATGAATGGATGTTGAAAGACCTAGTAGAAATCAGTTAATTTAATATGGGAAAAAATAACAAGTGCAGTTATTTAAAATGAAGAGGTTAGAAGTCCCCCATCACAAATTCTGTTTCAGTAACTCAGTTGAAATAGTCCCTTCTCCTGCATCTTTGAATACTAAATATGGTCCTTAGGGTTTCCTCTTGATTTATTTTGTTGTAAGTTTATTCAGAAGCAAATTCATGCTGTAGATTTGGCATTGTCATTTTTGTTTTCAAATCTTGGACAGAAGGTTAGTGAAGTTATTTGTTGGCCTGCCTAAGGCAGATACATTTTTTCAGCATTGTCCCCTTTAATATTTACTATTGAGATTTCAAAAACTGTGATTCCAAGTGCCTAGAAAACTTTTGAGCATATAAAACTAAAGTGAACTCATTGCAACAGAAGATTACAGAATCACAGAATCACAGAATAGTAGGGGTTGGAAGGGACCTCTGTGGGTCATCTAGTCCAACCCTCCTGCTGAAGCAGGGTCACCTACAGCAGGCTGCACAGGACCTTGTCCAGGCGGGTCTTGAATATCTCCA
>Ga0181612_162339_pt1 | contig 10032 bp, 5 predicted proteins | sample HoacroProtozoa21_FD_119630 | JGI IMG/M metagenome (GOLD analysis project Ga0181612, IMG submission 119630) | Hoatzin crop microbial communities from Cojedes, Venezuel. Combined Assembly of Gp0051906, Gp0051904, Gp0051908
GTACTCAGATTAACTGTATTGTGGATCACTAAATCCTCGACATACAATGGTCATCTGATCACAATTACGGCAGGGCCCCTCCAGAAGAAGGCTTTCTCACCACCATGCTGCCAAGTACTGTATGCTCTTCTGATTCCGCCTTTTTTACCCTGTGCTTTGTATCTTGTGTTTGGTTCATAAGCTCCTGTAGCAAACAATGTCTTCTTTGCAAGCTGATTATGTGCCAAAACAGAGCCATTGCCTTTGACATGGGGTCCTTTACCCCTGCTATAAGACTTCCACTAAGCACCAACACTGTGAAAACCTAGTTTCACAACCACCCATCACTAACTTAATTCCTTTAGTCCACTCCTGAATCTTAATGAGCCACTAGAGCAGGCCTGGTTTTGTTGTGTGTATTTAAGATGTTCTTGACTAGTAGGAACGGCAGTTGAGGTAGCTGGCAAAAAAAGAGCAGGTGCATGTAAAAAGAGTCCTCTGCAAATGCTCTCTGCCTTGGGAGGGACATCTCATTGTTTTGAAGGTGTTTTATGCAATCACTCTATGAAGTTTGGTTGTGACGAGATGGTACCCTAGTTTAATTTATTTTTGCTTTGTTCGCTAGAAATTACCTCTAGCACACAAACAAGCTGCTTGGATTTCATTTGGTAAAAAGCAAGTCATTGTTTTATGAAACATCTTGTAAATATGAGAGTCTTTGGGTTGTTGAAATAAAACATCGTTAGCTGTTTTATTTTTATCACAGTTTTCAGAAGAAGGTTATTTCTTGCCACAGAGGCTTTTGCTCTCAAAAGTGTTACAGTTACACTGGGAATCATGTTTGCTATAATAAATTAAAGAAAAAAAAATCACAGACCAAAAAAAAGAAAAAAGCAAAGTAAATTTTTTAACTGTGTTCTCTGCTGACTGCACAACACATGTGTGTTAGACTTGCACAGTTCTTCTGTGATTTCCCCACTCTGGCCTTGCAATGCCCTGTGTACCTGAGCTATGTAGGGTTGGATCACTGCTGAGGGTCTCACAGAAAGTCGCTAAAAGATACTGGGTCTTGTTTCTCTGACGAGCTGCTGGATGCAGTGTTGGTGTGGAGTCATGTTAGGCACTCAGCAGACAAAGTAGATTGCCACAAATATTCTCCTGCTTTCACAATGTGAAATCAGAAGCACTATAGAAACCTGAGGAGCCAAGCTTGGCAGAGCCTGAGAAAAGTAATGGCCTAACCAACAAACCAGGTCTTGCTTGTTTTCTAGTATGCGTTTGCACTGAAAAAAACCAGTGTATCCACAGAGCAAAACTGAGATTTCACTTTCACTGAAAGATACTAAAAAAAGATTAAAAAAAAGTCTGCCTGAGCCATTTTCTTTCCCCAGACAAATACCAGCATGGGAAGAGAGTATTTTTCAGAGAGAAGTGGTAAATAGTCTGAGATAAATAATGACTGAGGGAGAATGCAGCGAAAAATCAAGCCTACACAATGCAACAAAGGATGTCTGCTTGCAACAGAGCACAGAAAATAAAAAAGTCTACAGTTAGAGACAGGTTCCATGAAAATGTGGAGATCTAGATTTCTAGACCAGTCAGGGTCAGTGCTAGAGGACAGAGCATTAAAAAATTCAAGGCACCAGAAACCAGAGGCAGGCATTAAGTGGTGGGATAAATTAAGGAGATATTTTTGTTATATATGTTCAAATAGGTGATGCCTTTCTGGGTGTTGCAACCTTGAAGTGTCTGTGAGTGCACATGGAAGAAGTTCTCATGCATGTTACAGTCATGTCTTTACTGAAAAGGAATGACTAGAACAGATCATAGGTGTATCAAAATAGCACTGTGTACACAGCAGTTTGTCAAGTCCGTCACAAACCAGGAATGCAAGAACATTGCCACCTGTACTGCCCATCTCACAACCTTTAGGAGCTCTCTTCAGCCAGTACCTGCAGGTGTACAAAAAGCTATCAGGTTAGGAATAGATAAGGCTGCTGTGAACACTCTGATTAGGAGTCAGTGCATCAACACATTCATCTTTTCTTTTAGATGTGCCAAAAAATACAAGGACTGGAAGTCAAGCAGATAAAAGCACGTGTAAAAGAAGGAGATGATGACACAGCCCACTAGGTTTGCCCTGGCAGCTAATACAGACAAACAGTTGTTCCTATGAGAGCCGGAAAAAGCATGTGGTCACTGGGGTAATAAATTGGACAATATTTCCTAAAACACAAGGAGCTTTGTGATCCTCCAGAGAGAACCAAAATATTATAAGGAAAGAAATGCTACAGGACACACTTCACCACAAACATTTACAGTAGCACCAGAGATCACAATTGTATGTTTACAGTTGTGATGAAAGTGTAATTAAACTGTGAATTTGAAATCGTGCATTTACAGCAACACTGGCAAAGAAATTCAGGACATACAGAGACCAAAAACCAAAAATGCTTAGATGGAAAAGGAGTATCTTGCCTTTTGTTAAGAAACATTCAGCAATTCACCTGTTTGCTACTTTCAAGAGACCGGCAAATCATTTTAAGTCCAGCATCTGCACTATGGTGTTCTCTGCTTCCACTCTGCTCCTTTCTCAGGCTCTTTTCTCAATGAAGAAAGGACATGAGTGAGCTACAGGGAGATACTGAGGTGGGACTGTGGAAAGGAGAGGTGAGAGGCAGGCAGTCAAGAAGGCAGGGGAGCTGCAGGCATCACAAATGGGAGAGAAAAGGAGATTCAGAGAGGCCAAGTGTTACGACTAGTCACTGTGTTACAGCAGTAGAGACCAAATTAATGCCCCCACAGCATTATAACCTTTATGTCTCCCTCTCACAGAATCAAAAAAGTAAAAGCAGTCATAAATGGCAAAGCAGACTGTTTTGATTGAAAGCCAGGTCCAAAGAGATCTGGGGAAACACACATTGCCTGCCACCCTCTTCTGAGTTCTGTAACCCAGACAGAGATTATTGCTACAGATGTAATGAGGAAGAAGCCTAAGTACTGCTAAACATCTTGCATTGTCTGGAAATGACAACATCATCTTCATTACAGCTTCATTGCTTTAACTCCTTGCTGAGTTCTCCTTGCACCTAAGGTAAAGCAATTTGTTCAAACTCATTCCTGCCACGTTTTCCAGTCTGCTAGCATGAGCAAAACAGATGTGCCAAGGTGAGTGGTATTCACACGCAAACAGAATTCTGAAACTATTAATACAAAAGGCATCCTTAAATTTCACCTCCAAGCAGAAACCCCACTACATGGGGCCCTGTTTATCTTGCCATTAGCTAGTAATGGGTACACACTAAGCTCGAAATAGAAGTCAGCAAAATTTTCATCACTGTAATATTTAGAAGCAAGGGACCCATCACCACAAATTAGAGAGCAGTGGGGAGACTCCTTCTTTGAAGAAGTTCTGCTCCAAGCTCAGCTTCCAAAGCTGAACTTTTAAGAGCAGTGTAGAGAGCAGATAAGCTAGTAAAAGTCAGCATCTGCCAGCGAAGGATCCAAATGCACTGTGGCCCTTCGGTCATAAGCACTAGGCTTTCGGAAATTCCTATGTAAGTTTTCAGTGTTCACTGGTAGAAAACTCCTCCCATAGTTCTCATTGAAACTGGAGAGATTGAGCCTGAGAGTAACAGGTACATCAGCAACGAATCTGAAGAAACTTCCCAAACCCTTCTCCTCTCAATGAGAACCATTACATGGTGGTGTGGCCAAGTACATTCACACTTCACATCCACCTCTGTCAGTGGATGATCTGGAGGTATCTAAGCAGTCTTTTCTTGACTGCAGCACAGATCCTTTGGGGACAAGGCTCATAAGCTCTTGTTACTGCACTTCAAGCTGTGTCCCATGGTGGCTTTCCATGTAAGAGTTTGGATCCATAAGGACTGAATGACCCAGTGCCTCTGCAGATTGGCAGCTTGCCTCTTACTTGTGTGGTAGGGGAGCAGACAGCGAAGAACAATTTTATTTAAGTGCAGCCATCCACTGAACCCACTGAAGACCATTTCCATTGCCTCATGTTACTAAAAAGTTTCCCTCCTCAATACACTCCCTGTACATACACTCATCAGGACAGATTTCTGTAGCCTGTAAGTTCCTTGGAGCAGGGACTGACTCTGTGAGACACTTCTCAAAGGAAGACACACAGGGGCTGACTCCTTGACAAAGGCTCCTGGTTGCCATGGGAACACAAGTAATAATGCTAACAATAAGAATAAAACACTCTCGCAGTGAGGAAGCATAAAGCAGCACAAAAAAAAATGTGTTAAATCACCTGAGAACTAAGAGTGGGGTTTTTTTATCTTTACTATCCATGTTTTCTCCTTTCATATGAAAAATACATGAATTTATATATCTATATGCAAGCCTCAAACAAGAACAGTCAGACTTTTTTCACATTTCAATGCAGCTTTTATGTGTGGTGGTAGATCTGTCACAGAAAGTTTACTGCAAGTTTTCAAAGGAATTTTGACTTTTGTATGACCAGGAAAGAACTTTCAGAATAAACAAAATCGACTAGTCTAACAAACAGTCTGAAAGGTTGAGATCTTAACAAAACCTCTAATGAGATTCAGTCCATTTCAGAACAGTAAAAAAACCTGTTTTCACACCCTGTTCCCTGAAGAACCAGCAGTAGCTTCTGCTAAAGACAGCATGCTAGTTTTCTGGCTTTTATCTTGTGGAGTATGGCCCCTCCTGTGCTCTAATACATCACCCAGAAGGGTTAGTCCTTCCAATTGCAATCATATTTTTCCAAGAACCTATCAGCTAGTTTATTTTTTCACAGTTATTTGACAGCACCAAGATAACCACTTTAAAATATTTTATTATAAGGAGTCCCTTTTTGGAAGTTTACTACCAGCATAGCTGTGAAGTCGGGTATTTTTTCAGTTTTCAGTCAGCCTACCAAAGTCTAGGACATCTGGAGAGACATAGGCCAGGTGTCTGGGTCAGCTTTCCGGTGGCTAATCCTGCATGGAGTTCAGTTTCTTGTGGCTTTATATGATACAGATCATTAGCATGTACCATATCTGAACTTTTCTAAATCTGCAGCTACCTTAAGCCTCCATGTCTGATTCAAAGCTTATGTGATTCTTGTTTACCTCAGGTGGCTCCCAAACTCAAATAAAGCTAGTATGTCACAGACCGACAACGACGGACTGAGTGACAGTTAATGAGAATGTTTGATATCCAAGTGTCAGCCCAGATTTTTTCATTCTATTAACGACCAAACAGGGGTTAAAGAACCAACTCCATGTGAGGGTCCTTCATCTACAAGGGCTCTATGCATGGTGCTGGACTGGAGCTGGGTCTTTGTCTCTTCTCCCACAGCTTGCTGTTTTCACTAGGGGTAGAATGCTGAAGACCAGTTTTATTCTTTCTGCCCACAGCCACAGATCAGGAGCAGTATCCCAGTGCTCTGGAGTGTCCCACAGCAGTCTTGCTCCAGAGCTAACCTGACAAACATGGAAGGTCAGCAGCCTAGCACTCCGTATTCAGTCCTCTGTTTCTCTCAACAGAGTAGAAAGAGCCTATAATACTACAGCAGAGGCTTCAGAGATGGAAAGAAACAGCCACTGATTTTGCAAAGTACCCGCGTACCAACTTTAACTGTGTGACAGTAAGTGCAGTGTTAACTGACAGCAGTCATTACATTTGTATAGTAGCTGGCTGAGGATCTGCACTCTGTCATGCCTGGTGCTGCTGAAATGTTTAAGAAGACAAAAGCACTGTGTTTCCAAACAACTGCGGAAAACAAAGTGAGAGAGGAATTAACTCTGACTACCCTTTAAAATAATCTCTGACTTTTAGATAGACTTCTGCAGTAGAAATTAAGAGCTATAGTGTGAATGTCATCAGAAGGACACTGCATACAAGTCAACCCAGCAGACAAGGACTCTAAATAACTGTAAAGTGGTTTAAGCTATTTTGGTTCAGTGAAGCAAATCAATAACCGTCTGTGAAGTCCCCTGCTGAAAGAGGAAGGACTTGAACTGTGACAGCTGATCAATGCAGAGCCTGTAATGGCAGTTACTTGATTACTCCAAAAAGAAAAGGTTGACAGTTGCTTCTGTGGCTCAGTATTACATGTAAGTTTATCTTCAGTAGAAAGGCAACATTAATGCAAGCAAAATGTCATGAGGCCAAAAGAGCAAGGAGCTCCCTTCTTGCAGCAGACTTTGTTTTGGTAAATGAGACAGTGTCAAGGAAGATGAGGAGAGAGAATATACTGAAAAAAACCATTCTCTTTGTCAAATTAAAACTCCGTGAGGGAAAACCTCCTCATGCAAAACAGCAGCACAAGACAAGTTCAGAGCTATTTTGAAGTGGAACTTACTGAATACCTATATTTTTTGATGATACCTACAATTGGAAATATTGCAGAAGTGTCAAGATTTGCCACCATCAGAAGAAAAGCCAAAGCATGAGTAATCAGCATGAGCCTTCCAGTGGATGAAATGCATTTGATGTATTTCCGTTTCAATAAACTACTAAGCAGAAGCTATTTTAACCATAAGATACAAGAGCTATGCAGCTTTGACTTTAATCCCAAAACTGTGTCTGCAGTAGTAATTATCTAAGGTACTTCCCTTTCATAATAAATGACTGTTCTCTTTCACAGAATAGAACCAATGGGATTTTATTTATTTATTGGGTGTTTCTTTCTATGCAAAATCAGAAGAACATTTGTGCAAGAGGAGAGGTGGATTTGCAGAGAAAGCGATTTTTATGTTTCCCAGCAGTGGCTTCTAACAATCAGTCTAGCTCTCACAAAATGTCCTCAACTTCCCTTCTGACCCACCCTCTCTGCCATTTGTGTATCTAGCTTCAGTCACCGTGAGAAATATCAGTGGAAGCCAGCTGTCAAAGAAGGTGCTGACTGCGGAGGGACTTCCCTCAAACAGAGCAAGGACTTGTGCTGGAGGTCCTTCTAAGACATACCCCATTTCTTCCATTTCCAGGACTGATGCAAGAGCCATCAGGTGAGGCTTTCTCCTGTGTTACACAACAAGTTCAGTTAGGAGACCACAGAGGATCTGTCCTGCTGAATCTGCTGTGAATTTCATCACAGAGCTCTGAAAATTAAGGTTGTGGCCCAGAGCTGGATCTGACTCAATTGAGTGCTGCCGCAGGGAGCAGAATTTTCTGATCTGAGATTACTTTTCCAAAAGTCGGATAGCAACAGCCTGACAAAACCAGAGGCACCTAATGAAACGGAATCTCTAGTACAATCAGTGGGACCACCTACCACCACAAATCCAGCTGAGAAAAGAACCCATCACTCTTGCAAGAGGGAAGAACAAAACAATTCATACCTAGATTTCTCTCTTATCTGTTCACCTTTTGGAAAAACAAGCAGATAATGTCCTGGAGACTGAATGACATATCAGTCATATTGAAAAACATGCTAGCTGCATCTTGGCAATTAGTTCAGACCATTAGCCACTTTCTGCTCAGATCAATGCACAACTTTCATTTGTTTTCTCCGAGCCTGGACCAAGGCAAATGTTTAAAAAAATAGGGAGGGACAGAAAAATGAAATGTAAATAATACGATATCTACTGTATATGGCCATTGAGATAAAAAAACATTGTTTGGAACTTAGAAATATGGAATCAGAGAATAATTTCTCTCCACTGTTTTAACAGCACCTAAGTAACTTAAATTGAAGAGGGTATGACCCACCACATATGCATCACTGCAATGAGGCAGGAAGTATCTTCTGGAAAGGATATATTTGCTTAGAGCGTGTGTGAAAGATATCAGGGCTAATTCATCAGGAACTGTATGCAAATACATAAAGCATGCTAATATATGTGTCTGAGTCAGAACCTTACTGAGGAAACAACTCTTTGGTTGACAGCTGTGCTCTTTTTTTTGGAGTGGTTACTCTGTGACCTTAATAGAAAGGGATTATCTACTCATCCTTCTCAAAAATTCAATTGTGCCTTCTCAGTCCAAGGATCAGTCTTGGCACAGTCTGTCTCCAGCTACAGTGAGATAGTGCTTTTCATTATTGCAGATAGATAATCTACCTTCTAAATACTACCTCAGAGAATTCAAAATACACACAAATGGAGGACAACTAAATGTACCTTCTGTAGCAGGCTCACTACACAAATCCCAGATACAACTGAACACACACCCTCAAGCTCTGTACACTGTGTCTACATGTGTGCATAAGTGTACAGCACTGACTGCACAGCGTGAATGCTATTGCATTTTGGCCTATACACAGAGAAGTCCAAAAAGAAAGTCATACATGGAGGGAGCAGGAGCAGGGAAGGTCCTTATTTGAATGCAGCACAAGTATTTCCAGCATCCACAAAACAGAACCTAACAGAGGCAAACCACACAGGCTGGGTGCTAGAAGCATACAACGGAGGAAACTTGATCTTAGTCAGACAGTTGCCGTAAGTCCTAAAACTTGCATCGGTCCCCCACATTGTGTAAATTGTTTAAGCTGTCAGTGGCACTACATCTCTCCTACTCCTTCTCTGCAGCTGCTTAGCCTGTACTGTGATCTGTAGCGATCAGAGAATGGAGGAATGCTACTGTGCAGCATCTGTTGTAAGTCCTGTTTCTCAGACACTTGGGCTCCTGAGGCTCTGCTGTCAGGTAAAGCCTCTCTCCACTGCTGGGCAGTGTTGCATGCTTCCTTTCAACACCTGATACCATTCAGACATGCGTGCCACAGTGCCTGGATGGATGGTGTCTTGCGTGCTGGGGAGGATGAGGAAGATGGGAAAGGGTGGCCTACCTCAACATCTGCCAAAGCCTGCAAGCAAGGAAGAGGTAAGCCCAGAGAAGCACAACACAGGCAATTTCATTAGACCATACATCCCTGTTGCAACACTTTTCTCAGTCATTCTGATGTTGGCTCATGTTCATATTCAATGGGTCTTCATTTTATTTAAGATATTCCAAGACTCTCTGGCTTCATTTCCAGGGAATGAACCTAAAAAGCACATAAAACCTAAGCAAGAAAACTATCAGCTTTAGGCTGGTGAGAAGAGCTATAGACTACAGGAGATAACAGAATATCCATTTATGAAGCTGTAGGCCTGTCTTCCAATCCAAAAAAGAAGTCCCTAGGAGTATTTATTTGTTAGGGCCTGTGAGAGCTCAGTGCACACCTGCCAGTGAAAAAAAGTACCTGCCAGATACTTACTTCCAGGCACTTGGGAATACACAAATTGGTGGAGACAGCAGGAGCAGTGACCAGGAGTGAGACACACTTACAATGTGAAAATCTCATCTGGTATAAGCTATGGCACACAAAACTTGACTGACGGGTCTGTAAATTGATGGTGGATACACAGCTGAATTACGAGCTGTGTATAGCTCCGCAAATTCTTCACATGTCTCAGTACCAATTTCTAAATTACAGAAGCATGGAGAAGTCATGAGACTGAAGCAAAACGTGTAATCTGATTTCAGATGTCATGCTGTTCATCTATGGCAAGATGTTGTGTTTCTATTATGGAAGGTAACATCAGGCTTTTCTGTGACATCCATTACAGAGTTCTCTAATTCTTTAAGGAAGAAGGTGCTGTGGGACTGAAATGGTTGACACTTTGTGAGTTTTGTACACAAGCTGGTAATTGTGATATGCTTCTGCTAGAATATTTAACAATAGGTGCCACGAAACAGATGATACCTGTAAATTTTCCACTTACCAGAGTGATTATAATTAAACTAAATTAGATCCTTGCTGTTTTGAGAAGACAGGAAAGCTCTAAGATAAAGAGGCTCCTAAATAGCACTACTTAGACAAACTCGTTGTTTTGAGAAGGCAGGAAAGCTCTAAGACAGAGAGGCTTTGGGAGGGCAGATGTAGCAAGCTACAGAGATAAAGACGCACCAAGAGGGCAACAAGACCGGAGCAAAACAAGCTGGAAGGACACGGTATATGTAATCTTAGAACTGAGTCTGCGCAGAAACCAAGGTCAACCAGCGGGCACTGTGATGAGGAGTATAAGCCTTCATCTTGAGACCCCCAAAGACCACCTGAGGATGCTAACAGAAATGCGTGACAGATATTAA
>Ga0181612_141653_pt1 | contig 10031 bp, 4 predicted proteins | sample HoacroProtozoa21_FD_119630 | JGI IMG/M metagenome (GOLD analysis project Ga0181612, IMG submission 119630) | Hoatzin crop microbial communities from Cojedes, Venezuel. Combined Assembly of Gp0051906, Gp0051904, Gp0051908
GCCTGGGCCAGGGCTCCGTCACCCTCAGAGGGAAGAAGTTCTTCCTCATGTTCAGACAGAACTTCCTCTGCTTCAGTTTGTGCCCGTTGCCCCTTGTCCTGTCGCTGGGCACCACTGAAAAGAGTCTGGGCCCTTCCTCTTGACACCCACCCTTAAGATATTTATAAGCATAAAGCATAAGTACATAAATAGGATTTCTTTGTAGTGAGGCTAGGTCAGGAGGTGGGCTCCACGGCATACCTAATGTGCTCCAGTAGTCCTTCACTTCATGGGACCGGACTGGATTTAGTGTAAAGTGTCCACCATGTCCTCAGCACCAGCTGCCTCACTCCTCAAATACACTCATTTCCAGCCACACCAGTTGTTAGAAATAGCTTCTGTGTGTATTTTTTCTGAGACAGGAAAGATGTTCTATAATGCCATTAATATTTTTCTAATCGATCACACCATTATATTTCATGGGCTTTAAAGAACACATGATGCTTAAGAAATATATACATTACTTCCCATGATGACATATCACAGGAAAAAATGAAATATAATTGGTAACATCAAGTTCTCACAATTTACAGGAGTTCTAAGCCTTAAAAGCCGCCTGGGACACAGCCTCTGCTGAGTAAGTTGTGAAGCCTTGGAAACAATTTCTAAATTTTTTTACCTTCAAATTTTTTTTTTTGGTGGGGAAGGTGAGGACAGGACTTAGACAAGTTCATCTTAGACAGACTGAAAAAATGAAAGGTTACTATCAGCTGAAGTGCCCCAGCACATGCTGAGCAAAGTTTAAAAAACCCCTAATATTACAAATTCCAAGATAAGTGAACAGGCATCAGGAGAAGGTATACATGCAACAAGGACTGTGTCTGTTAGTTTATCTTTGCGAGTGTTTGAAAGTAGATGACAGCATATAAAAACAAAAAAGCCAACACTATCATAAACAAATGGAAAATGAGCTGCTGAGATGAAACTGTGCAGGCCATCTACTATTTAGTGTTTCCTGAAACTTTGCAAATAGAGAAAATGCCCTCCTGGTTACTGCTGGCTTATCTGCAGTGCATTTCTTAGCAAGACAGCCATCAGTACAGCATGAAATTTTCAAAGGTCATTACCCCTGCCCATAAAGTGTGGATCAAACAGTGAGAAAGGGGAGGGGAAAAAATTTTTAAACACAATAATTTCTTCCAACAGTTCCAAAAACATTCTAGCTGTAGATCACTCATCTGCACTGGAACTATACGTATTAGAAATCCAGCCTTTCACTAGATAGAGACTAGCATCAGAATTTACATTCACTTCCTCACTTACGTTATAATTTAATACAGTTGCTTTTTCCACCTTCCCTTTTGTGCTTCATAGTTTAATATAAAGTGCTTTTTCTATCCATCAGTAGTTGTTCTGAAAGACTACTGTATGTAAGACTTCAGTAGTAAGAGCCACAAACTCAGTTTAATCTTTTCATTTGACCACTGAGAAAACCTCTGGAAGAGATCCTAGCTGGGATCTTTCAGTGAAGTTAACGCCTCTCCAGTAAGAACTGGACTTCTGCACAAAACACTGGACTGTTACCCATGAATCTTTACAAGATAAGAACTCGTAAAGAGGGAAGAATGGCTGCAATGCGGCCCAGAGTTTTGCTACTGAATTATGTAAGAGTCAGGCTTTTTATTAACTTATCATTAGATACAAGGACCAGTTCTGAATCACTGGCTAAGATGAAGGATGCTTCCATAACAGATTTATTCTTGTCCAGGCTTCGCAGTAAACTGGATCACATTGAACTTCACTGAACAGCCTAAAATGGATACCAGGTAGCATTACAGCTTTTCAAAGTTAATGCAAGCCATTGGGACAACTAACAAATGAAATTTTGCTCTGGTAGGAGATGTGCCTGACCACTCTGCTAGAAGAACTCCCCGAATGGCTGCTAGACAAACGTTGTACCACACTTCCTTCTAAAAAGAATCACAAACTATTCCACTGATTCACTTTATATAGATCAGTTTTCTACCAAGATCCGTCTTAAAGATAAGTAGATTGTTTTTGGCGGTTTTGGGGTTTTTTCCATACCTTTTTTTCCATATCTTGCACATGCACTAACAGTCTATAACAAAAACTAGAATATGGGGACATGAGGGTTCTACATGCCTACACCCCATTTCTAGAAATACCACCTCTGGCTGTGGGTCTTAGGCACTTTGGACATTTTTATTGCCTAAATAAATTTTTTGAAGTATCTGGTCAGAAACAAGTTCATCTTAGCCTGACCTGATCAGAAGTGCACCCAGAGAGGAGGACTTTTAAGGACGCTGTCTATACTATTTTCATTGAGCTGTCAGCTTACTGTCATTTTTCATGTGCTTTTTAGCTATTTCTTTCTTTTAAAAAGAAAGCTTAGCCTTATTCTGAGCTGCTTAACTGTGCAAAATTGACAGCTGAAACATTTTTTTTAAACAAAATATGGATTCAGGGCATTGGCAAAGTCCCATCTCCCATTTGCCTGTTCTGAACTTAAAGGTTTTTGCAGCAATGGAAGAGCAGCTAGGCAGGAAGCCAAGGAATTAGCCTCAGGCTGTACAGTCTTCTCCAAAAAACAAGCGGTGCTGTAGGATACATAATCATACCATCCCCTTTCCCAGTTCAGCCAGTCACCTCCTTATCCTCTGGTATGGCAGGACTCCAGTAGCTGCCTGCAGATGTCCAAGAAGGTGTCAGCAGGGCTCAGTATGGCTTGATGGAAGTAGTGTTATAAAAGGGAACGATTACCACTTCTAGCAGTTTACTCCGCAGACAGGTCTCAGTAGGATGGAACACATGTTTAAAGGATTGAAAATGCCTACCAATACAGGTCGCATAAGAAGCAAGCTAAAAGCCAAATGAGCTCTTAGGTCAGCAATGAAAACAGCCTAAAATCTTTGTGACATCTTAACAAAAGAGATGCCAAGAGCTCAAACTGCAAGGTCAACAGTGTTGTGGTCAGTTCAAACAATCAAGTTGAACCCCAGGAATGTAAAGAGACAGAAGAACGATGCTCATTTCTATCTAAAGGTCAAAGTATTTACAGGAAATTATGTTCCAGAACCGAACTAGGTCTGTCCCTTACTACATCTAATCACAAAAGGTTTTGAGCAATTGGCTTTAGCTCATATTCTAGGTTATGATGAGAACTTCTTTGCAAAGTTCTTCCACTTATCTGTTCAGACATGTTTTCACCCTGCCACATGAGGATTTGAAAGAATTTTTATACTTCCAAAGCAAACACATCATCAGTTATCAATTAAGAATTCATGCTCAAGTCTGTTTGCAATTAGAGAAACATTTAAGCCCATGCTGATGAACATTTCTAAATAGCAACATTTTTCTAAGGTCAGTCCTAGAAAGTGATGCCTTGAGTTTACCCATACTGCGTCACTGAAATACACAGGAAAAAAAAAAAAAAAATCAGGATTGCTAGTGTTTAAATAAGACAATTTCTTTTGTTTCCCCTGCGAGGATGACTCTTTAATATGATTTCAGCAAAAATAATTGCTTTGTTAAGCAAGACAACTAGTATTACTTCCCTTCTCCTTAAGCCCTTCCAAGTTAATTCAAGTACCTACAACGCAGCTTTCTCTTTCTTTCATCTCTGTAAGTGAAATCTTTAAGATTCCTTTTGATACATGCTAAAACACTTTAGAGACCTTAAGAGAAAATATTAAGTAGACAGTGTCCAGACAAAAATTAACTTTGTAACTGCAGGCAGAGTGAAGTCTGCAGCTCTGTGTTACCCTGAGATAGGAAATATCCAGCTGCATTAAGACAAAAGTTATAATTCTTTCATACAATCAAAAGAAATTAACGATTTTTACAGAAAACTTGCTTAAACCTTTAGCTGCTTCAATTGCAGACTTCAGACAGAGGGGCTTCAGCAAAACAGAAGACTTTCTCAAAAGGAAATGCTTAGATTCATTCAGAGTTTTGTTCCTTCACAAATACCAAAGTCAAAAAAAATTCCACAAACAAACAGAAGCTATTACAGTAAGGACTGAGCGAAATCTGTACTGGAAGCCACATTACTTTGATTTTTCTTTTTAAGAAAACCATCTTTTCTTTTTAAAAACCATCCGACTTTTTTGAACTAGGGCTCAGATCACAAAGAAATTAGATTCCATTGAAGACTCATTGCAAAGCCAGCAATTTGTAAACCTTCAGAACAGCTTTTGAAATCTTACCCAGGGACATTTGAAATGCAGCTGGTCTTCATCATTTCTCCTGTTTCATGAGGTCATTAGACTGAGAATTACACATATTAACTTGGAGTGTATTTATTTATTTATCTCTAAAAAGATTGATAAGACACACAAAGACTAGATGTTTCAGGGAAAGCAAACTTACCCGCGCACCCTTCTCTGGAAAACATTTGCATCCAGCGCTGCAATCGCGGCCCCCACATGGCCCACTGTAAGATTTCTTTCCACCCTGTTAAGAAAAAAAAAAAACAAAAAAGAAAGAAGAAAATTAAATTTCTTAACTATTTGTCAGCTGAAAATCTTCCTTAATTACAATGCTTTGTTTCAGCCCTTTTCATTTAAGTTACATTTGTCATGTGAATTTGCTGGGAAATAAGTAGCAAATATAGTTACATTTTAACTTCTCCATAATTGGGTCATTTTCAGAATCACCAAACAGACAGAAAAATTTGGTTTAGAAACCCTTTGAGGACAAGTGAATTTACACAACTTGGTGCTATTCTGCAATGTGATGAGTTCTTTCTAGGGCTACCAAAACCCATAAAACTAGATGATGTTTTGAGTTACTCAGTACACTGTTAGACTAGGATCTCAGTTAAGAATTGGAACTTGTGCCTCGGCCATTCTGCCTACCCAAGTATCTCTACATCAGTGAGAACTACCAAGACAAATCTAACTTTGTGATCCTTGCACCTTTTTAAGAGCAAGAAGCTGCACCTCCTGAGCCACAAGAAGAGAAAAACTCCTGGATGAGAGAAGGTGGCATTTTTAACCAAGAATAGATGTGCAAGGAAAACAGCAGGAAACCACCATAGATTTGGATTTAATCTGAAAATACAATCTGAATTTGATGCACTAGCATTAGTCATTTCAAGGACAATTACAATATTTATGTAAATGTGAAGTCCCTATATCACAAACTTAATTCCCAGCTAACACAGCTTATGATGGTACATAAGAGCTACACGAGTTCAGTTCAGAGAGTTTCACCCACCCTCTCCCACACCCAACAGGTTCAGAGTACCAGGCTGCCAAAAGCCCCGCAACACTACTGACAGCATCATGACAGTCTGGGAAAAAAGTTCAATTTAGCGTTGCAATTTAGCCACTCACTAAGAACACCCCTTTCTAAGGAAACTGTCTTTCATTGCCAAGTATTCTCAGGTACAGTCCCTAGGTTTTGGAAGCCTGAATGGAATAAACATTTAAGCGCCTCATATCAAGGTGACCAAATTATATGCTGAAACAAGTTCAGACTGGAACCAAACATTTCCTCACTAAAAGCGTTCACAGAAAATACTTTTAAAGCCTTTAAAACTTCCTGACTTCTTTCGGTGAGGAACGTGAAAAATGAAAGGCAATTCATGCAAGTTTCTCATGTATTTTTGAATTTCTTTGCATCAGCTTTCTCAAAGAAAGTAACTAGTCTGACATCACTTGATAAGTTGTCTGCTAAAGGTAAATTAAAAAACCTGCTACGCAGCCTGATGTTCACATCGTTTTACTGAATTAAACACCTCTGTTTTTAAGGCAGCGTAGAATGAACAGATACTAACAAAAAGCCTTAAATCCAGGTTCCCATACTTCCCTAGCCTGAAGGGAGAATTATCTCTTGCTGCAAAATAGTCATAACAACCTTCAAGCAATTCTAAGTGGCATCACATATCAAAAAACCAAGCAAGCAGTACTTTTGCAGACTTTTGGCAGTTTTGTTCAGATGAGACCCCATTAGACATGGAGCTTTTGGACTACTCACTAACATCCTATGGTAGGATCTAACACAATACTTGAGCAGAATAGAGAACGAGTGATACATGGCAAGAGAGGCACCGTAACAGACACACAGTGCTGGTAATTCTGACCCTAGGCGGCAGGACATGAAAGTAAGCTCAATGTAGCAAAGGTAAAAACAAACAAACAAAGAACAGAAAAATTGTATCTAAATTTATATAACAGGCTGCAAGAGCATCTCCAAACTGTCTTCTCAGACAAGGAATGACCAGCATGAACTTGAGTCTGCAGTGTACATTGGCAAGGGCTCAGTACATAAAAATGGGTCCCTGTCTTAACAGACACAGTGCTGCAAGGTCCTTTCTGACCACGAGTATTAGTAAGGCTTTAGGATCTGGTTCTAAGAAGACTTAAGAGTGAAGTGCACCAAGACACACCTTTTGCCATGATTATACGCTTACTTCGCAGTGGAAATTTGGACTTATTGCTAGCCAATGTATACCTCTATTCCTGACACTTAACTTTACATTTATACTCATAGTAGATAGCTTTATGCCTCCAGGGAATCAGATTATGCCTTCCCAGACACTTATTCAACCTTAGTTTCTTCAAAGATTTCAACTTCAATTAATTCTTTCTCCAGATTAATCTTTGTTCCAACAGTCATCTGCGTGAGCCTTTGGGTCCTGTGGTACTGTTAATTCTGCTTGCCTCCTAAGAGGGAGTAATGGCAAAGAAACTATTTCATCGCAGGTCTGGATTCCTCTAAGGTCACTGCCTTGCAACAGTTGCTGTCTGAGAGCACTGAAGCTCACCTTGTCGGAAATCTCCCATCTCTGATGGCATTCAGGTACTTCTCAATGGCAGAGGACTAGACAAAAAGCAATGATTCTTTCCACCCCTGCTGCTCCCCACAGCGCTATGGTTAGCAAATATGGTTCTAGTCAAAATCCCACAGAAGTCAAAAGAAATCTCTCTGTTGAATTTACTGGGAGCTGGATCAAACTCTCACTAAGGTTTATTAAAAACTAAAAATATGTCCCCATTTTGCATAAAATCATGTTCACAATCTATTTCTAGGTTCCTTTCCAGAGCGTGAGGAGTCATTTTGCCCACTTGTGAATGAAAGCATTTGGAAAGGAAGCAAACCAAAGCCAGTTGGCTCCAAACCAGGTGTTACATGTCCCAAGTATTTTATTTAGGGGAAGTAGCTGACATCAGACACTCCAGGGCTACTTAAATAGCAAACAGCCATGTGCATAATATTTATGAATACAAGTCTACAGGCTGCATATAAGACTCAAGACCACAGTGTTCTCTTCTGAAAAGGTTTAATACATTTTTGCCATTCAAATGTATGAATGCATAGGTCATTTGTACATTTATAGATTGTAATCTGAACATGTAAGCATGGGCCATTCATACTTGTCCTGTGTATGTAATTCAGGGAAGGCATCTTTCCGACTGCTCTCAGATATATTTCAGATTGAAAAATACGACTCCTCAGAAACAACAAGAATTAAAGAATAAGGGTACTAGTTCTAGTGGTAAGCGTCACCATTGAACAGAAATAGAGTCGTAGTTTGGGTTGGAAGGCACCTGTAAAGGTCGTCTAGTCCAACCCCTCTCCAATGAGCAGGGAACGAGTTAATGAAATTATGGCATAATGAAATATGAAAAAATGAATTAAACTAATTTCATTGGTTAGAAGTAGACCAAGGTTTTCAAAACAGAAAACAAACATAAAACCGTAGCAATGTTAAAAAAATGCATTCTCAGAGATTTAAATGGCCATAACATGAATCGAGTAGCATACATACTGATTTTAATTGAGTTATTTCAGGCTTCCGTAAGAATCACTAGCATTTCAGTGTAGGAGAAAACACTTTATTCAAGAAGCATTGATAAGAGTGAGAAACCATTTCTAAAAGACATTCAAAAACAAGAGTCAGTGTAAGAACAATTTTCCTCTCCCGCTTCTGGTGTACCTTCATCAAGCATTTATGCAGAGTGGATCCATTCAGCTGAAGTGCCATTCGAATCTTTCCATTGATTTCAGCTTGCTCTGGAGTGGGGCCAAAAAGAGTAAAGAAATCTAACAGCTGTGATGCCATAAGAGGTGTCCCAGACTCACGTTCATTCCAGCTTCTCTAGAGCAACACACAGGACCACAGAATAGCTGCAAATGATCTCAAAAGCCTTGCCTGCAAATCCAAAGAAAACTGTACCTGCAGCACAGGCAGGAGTAAATCAGCTAACGCAGGACCTCAGTGGGAGATTTCCAGGCAGGGCAGCTCAGATGCATGAGCTGGGGCCCAATTTTGCCTCAAAAATTCTGCTCTGTATCCAAGTGTCCACTGCAGAAGACCTGAAATCTATTGGCTGAAGACAACGATTTCAATCAGCCAGGAGGCTGAGCCCACAAGCCAGCAGAGGAACGTGATGAGGGCACATCTTGGACAGCAGAAAGGTTACAAATACCACCTTGAACAGGAGGAAGTCAAAGTAGTAGTGGCAGTAATGGGAAAGTAAATTGGAAACTTTTAGAAAAGAATGGATTCTAAGGAATGGCAGCATGCAAAATTCAGGGATGTAAAGTACACTGAAAAAGAGCATGCCTGTGATAAAAGAGGGGAAAAAGATGATGATGATAAAACAAAGTGAAAGAATCTCAGACCTGCATAAGGAGATATGGCAGGGATGAAAATTTTTTCCCGAAGATTTCCAGTAACTTTCCAAGTCCAGCTACGGACTGCTCCAGTCCAGAGCAAAATCCTAACATGTAACTTCATAATCAAAAGCTGGAAATGGACCATTACGCAAACTTCTGGAATCTTCAAATAAACATCTTTCATATAATTTAGGATCATATTATCTGCTGACGACTAATAAGGAAATTATATTTACAGTACCAGACATTCAGACACCCTTGTAAAATTTCACAGCGAAAAAACTACTGAAACATGATATCTCTGTTTACTTTGTGAGCTACCTATTGCTGCTGTGTTAACCTTACTCTTTTTAGCCTTCACGGCTTTTAGGAATTAAATTCATTATAAAATTTTTTTGTCTATTATTGTTTTAGTTGTTGTATTACAGAATTTAGAGCCCAATTCTGAAAACACATGTTCAACTCCACCCTTTGAAATCAGCAGATTCTACTTTGCAAAGCATGTGTTAATAAGTAGTTGCCTTACTGACATGAACAGACTTCAAGGCCGAAAATTCTTGAAAAAAAATTATAAACCAGGAACCACAGCAATCTCTGCACTCAGAAATGGCACTGTGACCCAAAGATAGCATAACATCATGCAGCAAATGGATTCAGTAATTCTTCCTAACATGAGGTGTCATGGAGCAGAAATAAACTGACAGTCTTGCCAGTATGAAAACAGTTGCTGGGATTTGTTTGGCAGTGAAATACTGAACAGGTGAGAATAAAATTAATCATGTCATCAAAACATCAGATAAAATTAAAATACAAACACATTTTTCCCCTTGAAGAATATCAAGTGCCTGAACTCATTTCAACTTTTTTATTAGTGAGGTTCCCCAAACCTTGATTTGCTGTTTCTGCTCGGGTTTTTTTTCACTATTAAGAGTTAGGCCAAGCCTAGGAATCAAAAATAGGAATTGTGTTTTTTCAGACTGGCAGATGGGTAATCAGTCGGAAGCAGCAGATGAAGAGAAAGTCCTGAGTAACTACCAAACAGAAGGACGATACAAGGCTCTGCACAAACTGCCTCACCTGACATGTCCCAGGAACTCACCTTTTTCAGGCCACATCATCATACTGCCCCATCCAATTGAAAAAATGACTAGAGAGATCTTAATGGCATGGTACAAGCATGAGTAAAACTCTAGCTGGAATACAATTCACAGTTTTTGTTGCTTTCTTTCAAGAAAGATGAACTCTGTACAGGCACAGAGCTTGGAAATCCTTCTGATTACAGAAGTGTGATTTAAGGGCCGTCCTGCTACAGAGCATGATTTATTTGGGCCAGCAAAATGAAGACCTGGAGGTGATACAATGGCCATCTATACATTCATCTGAAAGGTAAATGCCAGAGAAGTGAA
>Ga0181612_175976_pt1 | contig 10031 bp, 4 predicted proteins | sample HoacroProtozoa21_FD_119630 | JGI IMG/M metagenome (GOLD analysis project Ga0181612, IMG submission 119630) | Hoatzin crop microbial communities from Cojedes, Venezuel. Combined Assembly of Gp0051906, Gp0051904, Gp0051908
TCAACATCTGCTTTGGTCTGCTCCCTCAAAAGCCACTGTCTCATTTTGCACTGAGAATATCAAACGGTTTCTCCTTAGATCTGAGCTTCCCACGTTACTTCTGTATGCCTTCAAGAAACTTTTTACCCTTTCAAAAATTTACAGTTCAGCACCATTGTTAGACCATACGGTTCATTGTATTCATACAAGATAAAACTAAACAGACTGATTACAGGTTAAACAGTGATTTCTTCTGAATGAGATTACTAATCCCAATAGCCTTTTCTTGTCAAGCACAGGGACCGTCTCTAACCCTAACAGTCTTCTAAAGCAGAAGACTTTGTTTCAGTGTTGAATTACTATGTGTCATCTAAAGTCACAACGATGAAATCTGTTCAGATTGGGCATCTTCCTGGCCAGCCTGCCCATGACGCTTACCAGACAATGAAAAGATTCAGAAAGAAAATGAAGGGAAAACCTACCAGCAGTTTACAGAGGCCCATTTTGATTTTGAAATTGAATTTAAACTCTGTGGTAGAAATTTTTGTCTTTATCTTATTTATGCGGTATTCTAGTACCATAAACACAGCCTAACAGTCACAGCACTTCATATTTTTATCCTGTAGTATTGTGCAGTAGGCATTAAGAGCCCATTTAAATACTATACAATTTCAGCAGGAAGAAGTATGTGAATCTTGGTGTGTTTAAATTTGTTTGGGTACTGGCAGCACTGAAATTTTAAAAGAAATGTTGCTAGGCAAAATGTCACATTGGAATTGTAAATATCTGCCTAAGTAAACAGGAATCGACGGTTGAGAGAACCAGAAAAACCACGACACAATGTGGTACAAGCTGACAGTGATGAACATTGGCTTCTAAAGCTCAGAATCCAATTTCACCATGGGAAAAGTACACTGAAAATCCACCACATGCTTCTAAACACGCTAACATGTGGCATCTCTTACATATTGAGTTGCAAATGAAGAAATAAAATTTGTTTAACTAAGAACTTTCCAATAAAAGCTGGTGGGGTTGACTAGAAGATTGTACTTGAACCGTTTTGTGCATCCCACCTTATCTCACCTTCTGTCACGTAGCCCGACACGCTGTGTGTGCCCAGAACAGCAGCGTTACATACACTGCAGATTCAGGATAAAAAAATTAAGCATGCAAACTGAGAATGAATCATATGACTGATTCTTTGGTTTCCAATCCAGTGCAGACAAAATACTGCAATTTGTTACAAACCTCACCAGAGGTTCTATCGGATGCTGTGGCTGTGTACAAATACTCTTTTTGAGATATTACAAACTTCCTAATTTTCTGAAGATTTTTTTCCTGTTGGTTATTTTACCAAAAAAAAACAGTATAATATGGAGTTGGAAGTAGATGAAAGAAGAGTAAATTACAAAAGAAAACAGAAAAGCATTGAAAGAAAATTGGGATAATGAGAAGAAAACAGATGTTTAAAAGCAAACCCCCAAATTCCATCTTATGAATTATAGCTAAAAGAAGAAACCCAAGGGAAAGAAAATGTGAAGCTAAAAAGATTAAGAAAGTACCAGTGCTTTAGCACAGACTGACAAAAAAAAAAATCACATGGTTTTTATTACAATTCCCAGAGACTGCCAGTTCCATAGATGGTCAGCCACCATTTAATGTGGTTATATATTAGATAATGCTTTGTAAGTGGTTAATACAGTAACATTTTTCTACTACTAACTTTAACATTAAATTTTAAAAGCTGATTATAACTAAAGGATAGCTCACAACTATTTTACTCTTTCAAACTGTCATGTACGTGCTGACATGGATATTTTCTCCCCAGATGAGAAACATTTTTTTCAAGGTCATAACAGATGCAAAAAGCACTTAAATAACATTTATGCCTGGATCTTAAATCGCCATTTAGTCATAACACCCGTATAAATAACACGTATTTACTTTAGATGAACAACACAACCTACCCAAGGTGTTACACACCCATACACACTTTCAGACACACACATTCTCACACTCGCACATTCTTAGCATCCAAGTGTCCACACTCTGCAAATCACCAGACACTTCTTCTGTGATCTAGATGCATGATGATAACCTCTTACTTCAGTAGTGTATGAAACTTCTAACAAATCTGCCTCCAATGAACTTCAAGTCTAACCAAAAAGCTCCACAAGAATGAAAAGACAATCCCTGACAGCTGTTTTCTGTCAAAAGCTAAGCATGGAGAAAGTTCTTTGGCATGGACTAAAGACATTGCAGGAGACATTTTGGTTTTGAGAAAGAAACACCAAAAGTAAAATGGTAGAAAAACTTCTTACCTCCCCATTTTCAAATGTAATTTCTCGAACTAGTGGTACACATTTATCTTGTGTCCATGCATAAATCAAATCAAAATTGGTTAGCGAGCCTAAATACACCATATCTGGAGCATTTTCCTGTAAAAAGAAAAATACACTAGTTGAGAAACAGTAAAAATGACATTGCTACCTACAAAGCAGATTACCTAACTGACATTAAAGTAACAACATCCATATAAATACTGCAAGCCAATTGTATACCAATGTTCAACCCTTGTGCATGCAACATTCCTATTAACTATATTACAAAAGTACAACAGAAAAAGAAATATTATATCTGACAATTTATGCAGTCAACTCCACTTCTTAAGACAACTTAAGAAAAATTGAAAAGATACTTTGTTTCCAAATTAGGGATGCTTCAAATAAAACTATTTAGACATCCCTCAGGTTGAGAAATAGTAACTCCATACCCAAAAAACCCATTTAGATATAAACTAAATGCAGATCTTAAGCTTCTTCATGCTGATAATTACAAAGACTCACCAAAAATCCCTCCCAATGCGCTACTGAACTCAAAACTGGTACTTTACATTTGCTTTGCCAAAAAGATAGGAAGAAATAATAGTTTTCCTTTATTTGCTAATAGCTTTTGCTCAGAATTCAGTGCTGCCATCTTTTAATGTAATTACGATTTTGGTTAACATGAAGTGAAGCATGACTTCGCAAGCTGTAGCCATGATTAAGCACATCCATTCAGAAATGCCATATAAATTAGGTAACCTAATAAATTATGGATTCGCAGAAAAACGTTTGAAACTCCCTCCCCCACTTGGTCTTTTTTTATTCATTTCCCTTCTGTAAGCAATACTTTTCATACATTAAATTTGAAAAAGCAGATTTTCAGATATTAATTGTTTCTAAAAAGCAATTCTTGCAGATTTTCTTCTGTACTGAATTTTTCCTCAAATCAGACTATGTTTATGAGAGTTTGTTAACATACAGCTAATTTTACTAAATCTTTTTTTGTTTTTCAATTAAAAGAACAGTTCTTGGCCCCTGTGGGCTAAGACACACAAGACAGGCAAGTGGCAGTCAGAAAAGTACTTAGTAATTGCCACTTGCTTTGGAAAACATGAAGTGGTCCAGCTGTTGAACTTCACAGATTTTTAAGACTTCTACAGAACGCGAAGTATCTATACACATGATGAGACAACTGTGTTTCTAAGGAAAAAAAAAAATTTCTGGACATTCACATTTCAAATGACAGATTTAGGTTTTGTGCACTTAATTGACAACAAATGAGACATGGATCTTTTTCACTGACTCAGAAACTAATTCCTATGACCCTATTTCTCACACTGTTCAGTGATGAAATAAAATTAAGATTTGAGATGCAGTAACATGCTGAATGATCTGAATACAGTCTCCATTAGTTCATATTCACATATAATGACAATAAGCAGAATAAAATACATAGTTACACTTACCCCTGGTGGCTTGTAGATTACATTGTCTCCGCTAAATCTCTCTGCTTTTGAAATAGCCCTACAACAAACCAACCAGTAAGCATGTCTTGGCACAGACAAATAAAATAGCTGAGATACCAAAAATCATATTTTAATTTGATATCCTTTCTTTACTTCTTTTTTTCCTTCAAAATTTGAGAATTAAAATCCTCGATCTTTAAAGTAAACTGCAAAGTGACTCCACAGAAACTTGGCCCATCTAGATGAGAGGGCATTGAGGGAGTCAGCAAGACGTATCCCTAAGATAAGAAGTGTGGACCAAAGGCATCAACGTGCAAGTGATGAATGCTGGCACAATTCTGGATAAGAGCCCACCAGAGAAAAATGTTAATGAATTAATATAATCATGTCAATTAAAAAAATATAAATACCTATTCTTAAGGAAGGAGAGAAATGTGGATTCTTGTCTGCATTTACTCTTCCCGTTCCATTGCTTACACTAGGAATGTATGTCTTATCTACCCTGACAAAGAAGGGCTTTGAGGTCCTCTACCAGAACAGGCATGAGAAAATGGACAGCAAATAAGCTCAGACTGTCCATTTTGCCTTCAAAACTGATCCAGAGAACACAAGACACAGCATGCAGTTTCGGACCACTGATGATATGGTATGTGTCTACCTGGAGAATACATGCAGTTCCTCCTTGGTTGGTATTCAGCTTACTGTGTCACTGTAGTAAATTCCCCCCCTGCCTCTGGAATGTTTTGTGCTTCCTTAATCCCTGCAAGCTGCTAGCTTGTACCCCATAAATTATCATCTCTTATTCAAACAAATGGGGACAGATATGCATCCAACACAGGAGACAGAAAAAAGTAAGAAAAGAAAGCTCTCAACAAAATTAAGCCCTTTCACCACCTTCAGATCTCGAAGAGGTCTCCTCTCTTCTTCTCTCTCACACATTGCTGTTCCAGTGTAACTCACACTGGCAAGACAGAACTGACTGGCTGCATATGCTATGAAAGCGCAAAATGAACTACCTACTTATTTTCCTTTTAGCACAGGCTAAAAAGAAAGCATGTCAGCCTCTTGGAAACGCTAAGTGTTCCAGCTTCTCCAATTACAGTATCTCTTCTATGGACTAATTTGATCAGTATTCTTCAATGCTTATGAGATGCAAGGAGAAGGAAAAAAAAGAGAAGTAAAAATATCTCAATTTATCTCACTGCAAAATGAAGTAAATCTTCCAGGGGTCTGAACAATTTACAGGGCCAACAAACAAAAAAAAAGACATCACAAAGCTTAACTCAAAGTACCTGTGTTATTTAATTCATTTGATCCAACTACCCTTTTTCTTATCATGTAACGAAAGACGTCTTGCCTAGTGTGTTACACCTGTCAGTATTTGCACCAGTTTAGAGATGTGTATTTTAAAATGCATTTTTATATTCCAGACATGATGACTGCTCCCATAATATGAAATTAGGCTTCTTTGTGACTATCGCCACCGAGATAAACCACTTACATCCCAAACAATCCTTCACTGGATAAGAAGAAAGTGAAGACACAGAAGTCACCTGCCTAATCACTGCTTGGTACACTGATAATAATCTATAATGAAATATATGCTCTAGAATAAGCCTGCGGTGGAACCCAAAAGGTCCTCTTTGGTGTTCTTCCACTTCAGTAACTGCTGTTGTGACTGATTTGTTTCAGGCAAGTCAAAAAGTGAGGACATAATGTGAAAATCCCAGACATCTGAAGATACACCTTTTTAAAACAACTATGAAAAAGAAAACACTTCAGTTTGTGTTTTGTCTTTTCTTGAAACAGTAACTTAGAAGATGACCCTCTTGGAACCACACAACACTCCCCTTTCCTATTTGCTTGCTAACATAAAACTAAAACAGGTCTTAGATTTGTCACTCTCTTCCATGAATTATCTGCAGTTTACCATTGCCTTTTAAGATAAAAAGTTATTTTTTTGCCATTTGTTTTGGTTTTCTGCATTCATCTTCCTACCCTTTGGCTCAATGGCACAACGCCATTCTCTTCCATTTCAGATTTACCCCTCTCTAGTTCTACTTCCAAAATCTACCTCTAATATCTCTTTACCAGTATCCCTCCTATCTCCTTCTGCTTACAACTCATTAATCATGCACTGTGGTCACCTCAGATGTTAATAGAACTGTAAGGATTTAAGAATAGTTTTAAGCACCAAGATGATCTGCAAGTAAGTACCATTAATACAGTCTAAGCTATTACACCTACCTAAAGCCAGAATAATTTTGGCATAGCAGGGAACAGTTGTGCCTTGACAGAAGTTAGCAAAATAATTTTTTTTTTTCCTGTCAAATTGATTGTTTTGAGTTTATTTCATCTTATTAGAGTTTGAACAAGACAGCTCATGTTACCATATATCTCTCAAACCATACACCTGTTGAACTCTGTCCATAGCAAAACCAAAACTTCCTCCCAGGGGCTGTTAGGATGCTCAGTCAGAAAAGTTTGTAGTTACATGAGCAGGTTATAAATAGTCAAACTCTGATCTGCTCCATTATGTTTGCTTATTTCTAAAGAAAAAAAAAGAAAGAAAAAAAGAATCCATAGTAACTACTTCAAGAATGGTGTACAACAACCAAATGCTAACACTGAGTGGTGGGAGACTACTTCTCATTGTACGAAGCTGACAAATAGCAAACCAAAGATGAACAGACTCAAAAACCAGAAGAGAGAACCTTAAAAGTATTGCTATCTTATTAACCATTTTTCAAAATGAATTCCTGAAAAGAATCAAAAGTCATATGACGGGGCAAAAAATAATTTAAAGTTGTAGTAATAACGGACTGGCTGCCCTGAGAACAAGCATGGATGCACTCATCAGAAAACATCTGAGATAACGGCCATTCTTTGGAGATAAGACTGACAGACCTACAGATCACAGATTTACAAGATTTTATTATTCTCTCACAGCTAAGGCTGCTTACACAGTCATAGGACACCTAATTGGGAACTGAAGGAAAGCCACATGTACTCCTGCGTACTACAAATACTCTCCCCCACCCCAAAACTTCTTTTTGGAAACACATTGGAAGAGGCATTAGTGACTGACAACAAATTTTGTTCAAACAGATGAACCACTGTCTACCTTGATACATCCTCCCAGTTTGTCTGCTATCCTTCGCTACATCCAATTTAAAAAACCCGTAGGGCTATTGTATGGAGTATAAAAGCTAGGATAACCCATGCAAAATTCCTGATCTTGCAACTGTGAGTAGGCTCCAAACCACTGCATTCACATTAAGGCCCTATCACTTCAAATTGATTAATGCTGGCACATTAAACACTGCAGCAAGAATCTACAATTGCATTTTATTCTGCTACTTAAAAAGGGAATCACTCACTCCCAATTTATTCTTCCTCCACTGAAGATCTTTAAGTAAATTTGTATAACAGTGAGAAATTTGAATTTCTGTAGGTTGTTGTCCTAGGCTCACACTATGAAGCTTATCAACGCAATTGCCTTTCTAAACTGTTACCATGTGCAGTGACACAGAACTTGCATGAAACAGACACAGGCACAGAAATCAGGCGTTTTGGAACAAGGTCCTCTCCCCCGACATCAAGAGCAAATGAGCAAGCAACTACTGAATTATTCTTTCCAGGAAAAAAGGAAGGAAAAAAAAAACCACTATGAAGAGAAGGAAAAAAATCCTACCAAAACCGGTCATATTTTAAAGAAAAAGATTTAAAAGGCTAAGAAAAAAAGAAAAAAAGTTACTCAGTCTGCAAAGCTCATAAAATTTTTGCCAAAATGTTTTCAAACTCTTCCCTACCTGTTCCTCTCTCTCTCCAAAGCAGCGTATTTTTGGGACACAACTGTCTAGTATCCTAAAACCTCCCCCGTTCTATTTAAACTATACTGATGAGGAGTGAAAAAAAAGAAAAAGGAGGCAAAAAAACAAATCAAACATTAAGGCCAGAAGGAGTTTTCTCCTCCTATCCTTCTCTCAGTGTATTTATCCGTTAAGGCCTAGTCTCTCCAGTTATGCCACACTGAAAGTATTAAAGTCCATTCAATTAAATTATATACCACTCATTAACATAATTTCAATAATGAAGTCATGCAATCAACAAATTTTATCTTACCCAATGGCAGACAGGAATACACAATCATCATGCAAAATATTCGCTACTCGTTCAAAGGTTCTGTAATTGTCAGAGTCCTTTTGCTCAAAGTATCCAACAATACTTCTTCTGCTGCGCTGTTAAAACAAAGCTTAAATTATAACTTACCACAAATTATCAAAACCCTACCATTACTCCCTAAGGATATCAAACATAGAGGTGCCATTCATTCAGCAGTCAGTAACTGTCATTTCTTTTCTGCCTTTTCATTATTCAGAAACATCCTTGTGAATATTTTTACAGTGAGGAATATTAGATCTATCTTGTCAAATATAACATATGATTCTTTTCAAATTATTAAAAGTAAAAGAAATAATTTGGTAGTGGAGTTATTGTAACAAAATGAATGCAGTTGAAAGCTATGATTCTATGAAAGTGATTATATTAGAATAAGTTGTAATACTGGACATGATCCAGTTTTCCATGAAGTTTAAAAAAAGCACTCAACATTATTGAATGCAAAAAAAGATGTAAATATGCACCTCAAATACATTTGTTTCACCAGTTCAACATTTAAAAAAGAAAGAATACGAATATATTTAGAAGGAATAAAATTTCAAGACTTACATCAAGAGAATTGATTTCTTCCAAATCCTGGACCTCCCGAATAGGGTTACTCTTTTGCTGCCTGATATAATCTGCTATTGCTGTCACAGATCTCTGGCCCCTGTATTCTCTCTTCATCATCATTCCATTCCGGAAGAGTTTCAGAGTTGGATATTTGCTTATCCTGTATCTCTGAGCTATATCCGCTAAAAAGAAATTTAGAAAATAAAACAAAAACACTACAAATACCGAAATACACTGAACATGGTATCTTATACTTGTATGTCCGCATGTAAATGGAATCTCTGAACCTATAGTTCCACATCTTTAAACAATAATAGACTAAAAAAAACCCAAACACCGCCATAGGGGAGAGAACGGAGAGCAGTTACAATATTTCTCACATGAACTGATCTTCATTAAAAACTCATGACCAAAATCTGGGGTAAGTAAAGACTTGACTTAGTCAGCTGTACTCATTCAGTACACTTCCTATGAACAACCAGGAAAGCCAGTTTAGGAGCATAAAAAGAACATGAGGATTTTAGAAGCTTGCCAAATCTCAGTTAGTTAATCCACATGAGAAACTTTTAGTAAAATAAATTATCCCCTATTTTTCTGTAAACTCACTATGGTTTTTATCTCAATTACAGTGCTGGAAAAATAACTGTCATTTCTCAAATTTTAAAGGATGTGAACCTTGTGCAAAATATTTCCTGAAGCCTATGAAGGCCAGAAGACTGCTGTTGCAGTTCTGAGCCATTCAGATTTTGAATGTACACAAGATTTCAGGCTTCTATATTAACCACCTCTCTGGTCAACCAGTGCCAGCACTTCCTTCAAGGCAGTTCTTCATTCACATCTATACCTGCAGCCCAGCCCTCTGCTAGACTTGGACCGCACAGAGCTTCATACAGCGAAGTAACACGCCTTTGTGTTCATGCAGCATAAGAGTGCTGGCTACGTTCACCTTTATAGTTAAATAACTGACCTGTTACGCAAGTTACGAGACTTACAAATGTAAAAGAAGAATAAAACAGGTTTTATAGTAAAAATAGAAGAGCAGCAAAGAAAGCCGAGCGGAAGCAATACAGCCCAGTTTCCCATGAATGTGCGTCCTGTGCCCCTCAGCTTCAACCACTGCTAAGGCAATAATTGGGTTCTTTGCTATGCCCCACCAGAGCACTTTAAGCCTCCCTTTATCCCTCTTCTGCTTTGCTTAATCACTGGGACACAGCAAGTTGCAATAGGCATTGCAGCTCGTTGCCAGCTACGCATTGACAGGGAAACTCATATGTAAACACTAAGCACGATCCTCCTAGGGAAGCTGAGGAAGTGTGGGCTGGATGAGTGGTCGGTGAAGTGGACAGAGAACTGGCTGAATGGCAGAACTCAGAGGGTTGTCATCAGCGGCGCTGAGTCTAGTTGGAGGCTGGTAACTAGTGGTGTCCCTCAGGGGTCAGTACTGAGCCCAGCCTTGTTTAACTTCTTCATCAACGACCTGGATGAAGAGTTAGAATGTACCCTCAGCAAGTTTGCTGATGACACCAAA
>Ga0181612_125707_pt1 | contig 10030 bp, 4 predicted proteins | sample HoacroProtozoa21_FD_119630 | JGI IMG/M metagenome (GOLD analysis project Ga0181612, IMG submission 119630) | Hoatzin crop microbial communities from Cojedes, Venezuel. Combined Assembly of Gp0051906, Gp0051904, Gp0051908
CTTGATAGGGGTGAATTGCACAACAATAATCTTGGAATTACACAGTGCAGTGGTTTTACAGAGTCAACGTTTCTAAAGGAACTGTGCATTGTCTTTATGTTACAGGCCTGGAAAGTACCATTTTCTGTAGATGTCAGCTTCTGTCTGGTGTGATGCCCCATTCTTCTGGTGATGCCACATGCAGCACTGAGTAGTACTGGCAAATGGCAGAGGTCTCTTGGAGTAAGGTAGGATTCTTTCTGTTTCACAAGGGCATAGCTTGATGAAGTTCTTTGTAATTACTTTTCTATTTAATATAAATGAAGTCAAACAGGTATTTTAAGTCTCCTAAATTTTGGAGAAATGTTACCAATCTCACAGCTGTTGCTGCTATTACTTGGTTGTAACTCTAAAATTATCAGCAGAAGGTATTTTCAAAGTAAAGTATCACCATTGCACTGCAGCAAAAACCAGCATTCATGATCAGCAACAGAAACTAGGAAATAAAAGGATGTATTTTAATTCTTATCATTGGTTGTGAGAAAAAATAGTGTCTATAATAGCAATGATTTCTATAATGGACAAAATCATTGCTTGTAGTTTTAAAGACTTGAAATAGCAGCAGAGAAGTCAAGTGCATATGGTCTTTCTTCAACATGGTGCTGCAGAAAATGGGTTAGAGCAAATTAGAACTTAGAAAAAAAAATATATACGAAAAGCTTAGAACAGGGGAAACTGGGAAAGAGACTTTTGATTGGAGAGGACTCTTTGATTAGCAAACCCCGAAGAAGTGCTATAGGGTAGTTGTAGAAGTATGGCAATGGAGGGGGGCAGTTGTGAAAATAGAGTATTGTGCTGGATCCATATTTCACTTCACCTTGACTTGTCATTGGTTTTGGTGGCTTGCTCTGTGTTGGTATCTACCAAAAAGAGCTTTTGATGCACCCAGGTTTTATACTGGGCTACAATGTTTTACGAGTTTTCATCAGTCTCAGACTTTTGTTCCAAAGCATTCTTGGGATGTTGTGACTGTTACCTGTGACTACAAGTATACTCTGTAGTCCCTATGCATGTGTTGTCAGAAATAGCGTATCTTAATTAGCGCTCCATAGCTGAGGTTATTTCCTAGTAGAATAGTTTTATAAGAGTTATTCTGAGAAATGTTTTCACATTGTTTATGCACATAATCTCTGGTCAAAGTGCACTGTGATGAACAGATACTGCCTAAAGGCATTGGTTCCAGTTTACTGTTTTCTCACTGGTAAAAGACATATTGAGGTGAAAGTTTGTTACTTAAACATGGGACTGGTAAATACGACACAAAACCTGCAATAGACCCACAACCATCTGGAATGGCAGCTGAGCCCTTGGCAGGATACCGTAGGGTATGCAAAATGCACTGGTTGCCTGTGCTTAGCAGTCCTATCCTATATATTAGATTTCTGTTGCAGGGAACCATACAACTTGACCTGATTCAGTTTGGATTGTGACAGATTGTAATCCCAGATTCAGAGGTGACGTTGTAAGTGGGGGTGCCTGGAGACCTACAAGGAAAGAAGGCTTGAAGCAAGCAAAGCAACCAGTAGGAAGATGTAAGACTGTAGGGGGGCTCAATTTATCTTATTTTCCACTGATTGCTTTTCCTACTTCTGTTCTTCACGGGCTAGCAACTCACCATTTTCAAGTGAGCGACATCTTTTTTGAGTTGTTCTGTCATGTATTATTTCACAAAAAGAAATGTATTAATTGTTCTATGCTGTACTGCATCCCTCATTGTGTACCAAGTGTAAGGGAAAATATTACAGTTGGTATCTGACATGTGGAAGTAATTTGCCTCTGTTGGAGTTCAGGGAGAGGTCTTGGCTATTACAGTGGAAGAAAACATTACGAATTATAGGCACCTCACTTCATGATGCTTCATTTCTAGTTTCCATTTGTGCTGATATACTATGAATAAAATATAGGGACAATATCCCGGCCCCACTGGAATCAGTAGGAGTTTTTCTCTTAACTTCAGTTAGGCCATGACCCTGGAAATCTCTGCTGGCTCCTGGTGAAGGATTTGTTCTATTCATGCCTCTAACTAGACCTCCTCTGAGGACTTAGTTTTTAATATTACTACCAAATCTGCTTCTTAGGTAATAATTCTATCTTATTGAAGTTTATTTGTACTTGATTTGGAGGATCCTGTGCTCAAAGAAAAACACGTTTCTATACCTATATTTTTCTGTCCTTAAATATGACAGTATTGTTGGGGTAATTATAGACTGACTCTCAGGAAATACTAACTGATAAAAAGAGAGAAAGGATTTCAGTATAATTTCCCAAAGGATGGGTTGGCATTCCTACAGGTACAATACAAAATAAAACTATTCTGCTTGTTGAAGTCTATAAAATGAACTGCAAGAAACAAGGCTTAACTCTGAGAGGAAAGACAAGATCACTTAATAGCTCTTTAATATTGCCAGTTTCTAAAATCACAAACTCTTTCCTTAAACATATTGTGGATTTCCCTCTACCAACTGTTTTGATTTGATAAGCTTATTTTTGTCCATGGGTGAAAAGTTGTTCATAAGTATTATGCTTGGGTTAGTAATAAACTCTTTCACACTCCTTCAGCTGGAGCATGTATTGCCCACAGGTCACTCATACCCTACGAAGTCTTCTACTAAAGGGCATGAAAATTCTTACTTTGTACACAATTTTTCTTTCCCGTCAGCTGATGTACTGTTTAACTGCTTTTTACTGTATTCCACTCATTGCATAGAGCAAGCATAAGAGTATATAAAAATTGATGTGTGACATGAAGCCAAATTTTGATTGTCAGAAACATGCATGCTACATCAAAGCTTTTTTTGACTCTGGTACATTTTCTTAATGCAAGTATTAATTGATTTGGAAAAAGGGACAGATGAAAAATGCTGAGTGTGCTCTCATCTGATATCTTATTTGATTTCTCTGTTTCAGTATCTCAGGTTCATTAAGCTCATTCATCAGCTCCTATTGGAAATTCCATTCCAGTAGTGGACCTTGTTTTAGGAAACTTAAAATGTTTTTCATTAAAAATCCCTTCCAGTTCAGGTTGGATAGTTAGACTTTCGGCCGTAAAAAAATTGTGCAGTGTATGTGTGCCTATGCATATGTATGCACGTGTGTCTGTTTACATTGGGGGTTTGAAGCTGATTGGTAGAGATATTTAAAAATTCTTCTCTTCTACATGTTCAGGTCAGAGTGTCCATAAGAATGTTTTTGTTATGCTTTGTTATACAAAGTTATGCCAGGAGGGAAGGCCATGAAGATATTGAACCATTGATTGTCTAGTCCTATGGTGCTGATTTACCATTTTATGATCCCTGCATTTTGCTTCATTTCTTTAAAACGATGTATAAACCATACTTTCCAGCTTGAAATCCCTTTCTGAGACATTACCCCCATAGATAAGTATCCTTGCATTGGCACTTCCTCTTATTTAAGATGGTTAGCATTGCAGAGGGTGTCAGGGTGGGTAAGATTATTTTCACCAGGGAGGAAACGTGATGTCTGCCTACCATGGGTACTGCTGCATTTAATTCTGCATGCTCTTCCTGATGCCGTAGTTTGTTACCTTCTCTACTGAGTTGTTAGAGATCTTTAGGACAGTGATGTTGTCTGCATGTGTATTATATAAGTAACAAACCAGAATATTTAATCTTGCTAGTTCCTGTTACTTACACACTGATTCAGTATTAAGCCTTTACTTTGTTAATTAACATGCCAAAGCGTACCACTTGTTCAACTGGAAGTGTACCAAGAAAACAAGACCCTAGTGTTCTTCTCATCACAGTTGTCCCAGATTTTCAAAGTATTTGAAGTACCCTGGAGGTAGATAATATTAAACTAATTTGTAAAGGAGCCAATATAAATAGGTCTATTTTTATACAAGATTTCGTAGTGATAAGAATGTTTGATGGAGGGAAAATGATTCAGTGCAATTTGTAACTTCGAGAACATAATACATTTGACTCCTTTTTCTGTATAATACAGAGTTCATATGTTGCACAATGTTCATTTTTAATTAAACATTTTATCATCACACAGCCTTTTATTGACATTCCTCATAATAGAGCTGATAAGATCTTGACCTACTCTTCAATAAAGCAATGTATAACTCAATATTCTGGCATGCACTGTTCCCTTCAGAATTAAACACACGATTTTCTGACTTAATTTGAAAATCTTGTGTGCTTTTATTAACATTTATTTACTTTGACTTCTCAGATTTACACCCTTGTTTGACTTATGCAATTTGGATACAACCATTTCTTAGCCTGTTACTCCTGTTTGCTTGAGCTTTTAGCTAGCTGGACCATTTTATTGAATTTTTCCTCCTTTCTTTCTTTTCCTTTTTAAGATTTGCAATAAAAAGTGATTTATGACCTAATCTTGTTTCCTACTGTACCATTTGAGTCCAATTTTGATTAGTTGCACTAACTTCACTCACTACTGCCATAATCATAGGTTTTTAGGGCTTCTGCTAGCACAGACATTCCTTCAGAGACTTCGTGAGAAGAGATTCCTGAAGATGTCCTCAAAGATGCATTGCAAAGTTGATCCCTGTCAGTAACCTTAAAGAGCCCTGTGATATAAAGCTTCCCAGGATCACGAGTTTAGCTGTACTGATAAGCAGTGCAGTAGCCTGGCAGGATTTTCTCACCTTCAGGGGAGCTGCAGCAAGGGATCAGGAATCGATCCCATCAAGTTGATAGTGGCTGCTGTGTTGCCTGGCGACCCAGGAGACAGCTAGAGACAAACCAGAAGTTGCCACAGAGCAGCATCCGGATGAAATAAGCTGAAGTCTCTTTTCCAGGGTCTGCTGTCTCCTGTGTTGGGATGACTAGGTCTGAAACTGTAGTATTCCTATACAGATGAAAACCAGAATTCTCTAACATTTTGCTGCAGCAAGTTACTCCTGATGAGTTGAGTACCCACCATACCTAAATAGGAGTTACATGTAGAAGATGACATTTGCCTGCTTGTTGACCATCAGGTGTGGCAGGGCCCACTTTCGCAGTAACCTCCTAACCTCTTGCTATATCAGCAGCCTCGGATGATAACCCCTCTACTACCCTGTCCTTCTCTTTCGTACTTCAGAAAACCAACTCTGGGCATTTGCTGTTTGTCCTTATCCTTGTATCCCAAATCTGTCACTGTTCACTGTAAATGCATATTAATTTCAGCTAATGATGTTGAGACAATTTAATAAACTAATTTCAAAATACTTTAAATAATATATCACAGAAAATGCAGAACTGCCGTGCACTTTGGAGGAGCTTTAAAAACTGGGTAACGCTAAGCTCGACTGTTGAGGATGTATTCCTTACACCCTCAGATTTCCAACCCTGCTTTGTCAGCACAGCAGAAGTTAAAAATCACATAGGGCCTCTGAGTGTAGGAAGTTACCATGTGCCAGATGTGTATCTTTCAAAATTAAACATTTCAAGCTTTTTTGTCATCAATAAGGTCCAGATCCTTAAGGATAAATACGTATGTAATATATTGAACTAAGTAGTTATTAGACGCTTGAACTAAATCTAGATTTCTGGTTTTGTTCTAATTTTTTTTTTTCCTTTGGGATGTTCTCCCCACAAAACTTCCAGGAAAATATACTGCCACGTTATTGGACACATAGAGGTTCGTATTCAGATTCTTTAGCTGTTGGGACATAGAAGTATGGGAGAGCCTGGAAATAACGAAAGTGCGTGACTTGTAAGAAACATGTATTGTGTTTTGTTAATCGTGCTAGAAGGTAATTGTTTAGGAAAAATGAGTAAATCTAACAGCATGTACAGCAAATTCATGGCTAGCTACACCTATCCAGGTTGGAGAACAGCATCAAGGGAAAGACAAGCAAGGTGTGCCTGGGGTACCTAGGAAGCTGTCAGCACAGGTGCTGAAAGCCATGCCTCTCTGTCTTTTCTGCCACTGTCATCCATGCTTGCTAGATTAAGCTGAACAGGTAAATGCCAGCATCAGTTTATGCCATTGTTTGCTGTGCAAACACATGATTGATACATTAAAGGTGCAGGGCCTCACCATACCCAACAGAGGAGGGGGAAAGACATCCGAGAAAATGAAAAATCTGATAAAGTTGTTAGTCGTATCCATCCCTGAAAGCTCGCATGTTAAACCAGACCTAAGTCATAGCAGATGAAGCTGCCCATTACATTAAAGATATCAGACATCACCACTGAAATAAAGATACTCAGTTTTAATTAGACTGTTGGAGAGAGGGACTCATTTCATGCATAGGAGGACCCTGCTCTTCAGAGGCAGTGATGCGAGTGCTCATGAACAGGCTTGTTTGCTCTCCCTTGCTCCTCCCACCCTGGGCAGTCCTGCAGCTGACATGAAGAATAGGGAGGAGTAACGTGGGTATTTTGCTTGCTTGCTTTGGTTTTTTGGGTTTTCTTGGCTTATACCTCTGCACCTTTGGGCTGCCTGGCAATGCTTGAGCTAGCTGAAGAGACTGTGTAAGCTAGGATGGTGACAGGCATCTTCACAGCCTCATTGGTATTGGTTTTCCCCCAGTTTTTCACCACAAGCTGTCCTCTAGATATTTTAAAGGGCTTCTAGAGTTAATAAAAGAAGATCCTGCATTTTAAATGCACTTAAAACATGTTAGGAAAAAAAAAATCTGTTCTATTTGCTGTTGAACATCTGTCTAAATGCCCCTTGGATTTAGGGGACTAACAGGAATATCTTTTTTTCCGTCTTTAAACAGAAAGTAAAGTAGAATCTTTATAGAAGGATGAAAAATCTTAAAATCTAATCCTAATATCATTAATATAAATTTTGATAAGTGAAGCATTTTAAAATGCACCACATAGTATGTAGATGTTTGGTTTAATGGGCACCACTGTAAAAGCAAAAGTTAGACTGTGTTTTTACTGACAGAACTCAAAAAAATACAGATGTTATTTCTCCAATGAGAAATATTTTATATTGGTTAATTAAACAAAAAAATAGCTTGTGTAGCTGTGGTTTTGATATTCAAAGATATATACTTGCCAGAGGGAAGGTGAAAGTGGTTTAACTAAGTCTGTAATCTCATTTCAAGAGATCTGTGTTCATATTTACATAAATTGGTATTTTAAATCCACTTCGTCAATCACATTGTTTACGTTATATGTACAGCGTATATTCTGGCACAGTGAGGAAGCCACACCAGTTACGATCAGGCTGACTGAGCTAGGTAGTTCTGGCTTAGTCGCATGCTGAATTATCAGCTTTCTAAAACTCATGAAAATTCACAGCCACTTCATGTAAAGTCGAATTAGCTTCTGTATACACCTGAGACAGGAAAAAAAGTGTGCTTTAAGAAGAGAGGAGTTATGCAGCATTGTTGTTTCTGTGTATATTTAGTGCTTGAGATTTTGTTGAAAGGGAAGTCTGCTGTCTAGCTGCTTTGGTTACATTCAGTTCCTTAAGAATGGATGTGTTTTGTTTATCAACTTCTTACCTGAGAAAACAGCAGTTAATATTAAGTTTAGAATTGGAATATTGGAATAAGTGCATTATTTAAATTGAGTAAATAAGCCTTATCTTGATGTTTTATTGGGGTATACTCACTGCAAATCTCACCATTTTATAGAAACAGTTTATTGATTCATGAAGTACTGAACTTAATTGTTAATATACTGATATCAAGCTCTTATAGAGTGAAAAAAACCCTATTAACTCTGATAATTTCATTCTGTTACATTATTAATATGGACATTTTGGGTGTTCTATTAAATTTTAAACAAAAGAAGAAAACCACCACAGTATTCAGACCTTTTTTAAGTTCACAGACTTTCAAGCAAAGAATACATACTGTACCTAGAACATGTATACATAAAGTAGGAAATAGGTAGGCATTGAGGAAAGCTGGCTGTTTAGTTAAGGCATTTAACTAGAACTTGGAAGATGCAAGTTTAGGTGCTGAATTTTACCATGCTTTTTCTTGGTCTGTCATGCCAGGTGAATGCTTTAACCTCGTAGGAGAAAATGAGTGAGAATTTTACCAGATCATTTGGAAGACCCTGCATTTTAGTCCAGCTTCCTTTTTTATAAGATGAGGTTAATTTTCTACCAGTTTTTCTTCTCCTTTCCTGGTAGCTATATTTTATGGTAAAAGCCTATTTGAAGTGTTAAAATTTGTTATTTTAAATTGGATAAAGACAACAGATTTTATCCCTGCCGTTCTTTTGGGGGAATAACGATGATAGTTTTTCAAAAAAGATGAAAATATTTATATTTACCAAAGGGGCTTCACATACACATTATATGTAGGAAAGAATTGTCCAAACACCACAGGTATTTTGACAAAAAAAAACGGTAATGACAGGACTCTGCTACTTTCACTACACTATTTCCATTGGTCTGGATAAGTGGTTCCCACAGAGTACAAAGATTAAGTTGTGGTTATAGTTGGCATGTGTTCTAAATGGATACAGGTAAAGAAAAACAGTGACACGTACTCTACGTTGTACTGAGGTATATATAAAGATGTCATTTTTATGCAACTTCCTGCTGTGATGTTCTACCTCCCCCCTGTATCCACATGCACACAGAATTGCAGTTCTGGTCTGGATTTAATGAAAGGACATTCTTCTGCTCTGCAGTTGCTTTCAGTTGTTGTATTTAGTGCTCTGATATGGCAGCTTTCGCTGTATCCATAAAATATGAGTAAGCATCAATAAGCTATCCAAGAGAAAGGAGTTTTAAGGAGGTATTTGAATGAGGAGAGGATGACCGTACAAAAAAGGGAGTTCTCTGAGTTTCACCAGGGAGAGGAGGAGAAAGTCGTTTGGGTAAGAAAGCCTGTAAGCGTCCTGTCACAGGGTTAGATGATATGTTGAAACTGTAAATTCCACGCAGCAATCGGTGTGTTCTCTGTGTACATACTGGTTTAATGAATCTGTCCTCTCACCCTCTGCTCCCTCTGCAGCTCTGCAGGTACACATGGTGTGAAGTCAAAGCCACCATCACCCGTCACAGATTCTGTGGGGAAAAGAACACGTTGCAACAAATGTCTGCAAGAGCAGTTGCACTGAAGGTCCCATTTGAACAAAGTACCTTAACTAATGTGAAGTTGATTCCTTAGGCAAGCATTTGTGGAGAATTAGCAAACAGAATAGGCCTTCTTGTCTACATGGCTTGGGCTACCCAATCAGGAAAAGAACACAGTTTTGTCAATTAAGTGACCCATCACGCATCGTGAATAACGAATAATGATTGTTTGTATCAGCCAGTTAAAAATTGTGTCATGGGTCAAATATGTTTGCACACATTCATTGCTCAAGGACCTTGTGACTAACAAAAGAATTAATAACACCTATGACCTATTTGCAGACACCTGGTGAACAGATTTAAGGGTTCAATCCATTGGTGACATTTCCCAAGGAGCAATTCTACCAGCTCTAGCTAAAAATGTGTAAAATCAAGCCTAGAACAGAAACAGTTTCACCATGTACTAGCAGTGTCCATCCCCAACACGTGTTGCAATATATCCTTTACTGATAGGAGTAAAACACATGATGGATTCCTCCCCCCCCAGTTCAAATCAGCAGACCCTCTGGCTTCTAGAACCTTCTACTACCTGTATTTTTTTTTTAATTAGCTTTCGAGTATGAGATACTGTCGCAATGATAATGTTCTTCTACTAATGATATTTGGTAGTGATTCAGCCAAGCCATGAATATGCCAGGTAAAGGTCTAATCGGCTTTTCCAGGAGTTTGTACTGACTCCAAGGAGCAAGTCATGTGAGGTCACTGGGCAGAAGAGGAAGCCTCGGTGAGTGAAGTGCTGGGCAGAGTGAGGTGCTGGGCAGGGCTGGTCTCAGAGACACAGCTTCCAGAAAGCTTTTCTCATTCCAGCGACTACGGCAAACAGAAACATCTTCCCAGTCGAGGGGGAGGAGGAGGGAGCAGAGGCTGGAATCACGCAAAACTCAGAACCACAGGATTTTACATTCCATTTTATATTTAGTGCAGTTATTGTTTGTCCGGGGCTGATGGGCTACTCTAAAGA
>Ga0181612_134352_pt1 | contig 10030 bp, 8 predicted proteins | sample HoacroProtozoa21_FD_119630 | JGI IMG/M metagenome (GOLD analysis project Ga0181612, IMG submission 119630) | Hoatzin crop microbial communities from Cojedes, Venezuel. Combined Assembly of Gp0051906, Gp0051904, Gp0051908
CCCCCCCCCCCCCTTTCTATGAGTTCACTTGCATTAAATTAGAAGATGGCTTCACAGCCAGTCTTGTTACAAACAAGCAAGGCAGGTACTTCGGGCTGGTGTTAACTGATAATACCTGATCAAGGCAGGTACTTCCGGCTGGTGTTAACTGATAATACCTGATTTAGTGGTACACATAGTGTATTGGGTTTTTACCATATTGTTGTTGCTAGTGCATATTATGTATCTTTTTCTCTGGCACCCCAATAGCAAGAGCTCTCTTCTCAGCTGCCTACCGGTTTGTAATTGGTAGAGGTATTTGTATTAAAAAAATTTAAAAACAAAGTAACTTGAAGGTGTGTGGGGAGTCCTCCTATTTCAGAGTCCAAGATAATTCCGGGCGGAGTGGCGGGGGGCAGGCTGGCTCTGTGTGTGTGTGCAGCTTTCTAGTTTCAGGCTGCAACTTGATAGGCTTGGTTTCAGCGTGAAGTCTTGCGAGAGAGCCTATGTGGAACAGTTTCTTTATGAGTTGAATAAAGCTTTCTCCAGCAATGATCAACAAAGGCCTGATGTGGTTCCACAAACTTCCCAATAGGTGACGAAGAGATTTGTGTTACAGACATAGCATGACCCCTTCCCTGTTTTTCCCCTGCTGTTGTACAGCTTCCCTGCATGCTGAGGTCCCGGGTGGGACGGGAGGGACGGGACAGAGGCCTCCCGTGAACACTGTGGAGAGCTCGAAGCAGAAGCCTGCATGGCCAAAGCCTAAATTCTGTGCCTTCGTCCAAACTGTGGACCCCGCTGCTGTGACCCGCTGGGTCTGAGGAGTGGCGTGTGAAATGCCGTGGGCGGACGGGGCAGCATGGAGCTGTGGAGATGGAGAAGGCGTTAGGTGTGAGGGTGCGCTGGGCCCCTGCTGAGCCTGCCACCGCGTGGCTGTGCTGCTCAAACAGCCAAAGGTTAGTTTTGTTTCTACAGATATTTTTTTGCAAGCCTCTGTGCATGCACCTCTCCTGAGCACAATGTTAATTGCATGTGCTTGCATGTAGTCGTGGAAAGGCATCTCATAAATTTGAGAGTCTCTCCTTTTAAAATTGTGAGTTGATTTTTACATTCATTTTGCTGAGAATCATTGCTATTGTTTCTTATAAGCAGGACAGTGATTTTAAAAAGTGGTGAATTTATTAATGCTGTAACACTTTTGAATCTTGTCCTTAAGAATCTTTATCCAGTTTTCAGTCTTCTCAGTTTAGTGTTGTGAATTCTGATTTTTTTTTTTTTTTTTTCCCCACTTCTGCAGAGAAGTGTGAAAACTGAAGAAGGATGTGCTAGCTCTTGTCTTACTGAGCCTGGATCTGTCCATTCCTGTAAAATGTTCATAGTTTGATTATAAACATCTAGAACTTCTATATGCTACTACCCTTACTAGAGAAATGTGGGTATCCCAGAGAAAAAAAATCAACTTCAAGGTAGCAGAACTTGTGTTATGCATTTAAACATAGCTGCTTGTGCCATCTAAAGGTCAACAGTCATTTTGATTCCTAAATATGGTTTTCCTTTCCTATATTCTTGATAGCCTGTTGTAGCATTATTTGTGAATAATTTTAGGCTGAAGACGGTAGGTTTGTGTTTATGTGGCCTTACTTTGCTTTTCTGATTTGACTTACTTGTTTGCATATGCCGTTTTTAGGGAATAAACCCCTAGAAATTGTCTGACCGCTTATGTAGACACAAAGACTAATCTGACTGGTAATTTCAAAAGCTTATGTGTTTGCTTTTGAAAGCAAACACCTGTACCTTTGCACTAGTACTGTTTCAGTGATGGCACGGACTATTGTATAGACAGGATTTGGGTAACTTTCCTCATATCTGTGGGACTTTGCCATTCTGTCTGATTAGAAGGGTGCTGCAAAGCAGTTCACTGTGCTACAGTGTCTGCTGATGGAGGACTGGCTTATAGACAGTAAACATAAATTTTCATTGAGGAGTTGATCTGTTAATTGGCAGTGGGCTCTTTGAAGCTCAGGCAGTGGGTCTGCATGAGCCTCTACATGGATAAAAGGCAATGAAGATAATTTACTTGTTTCCACCCTATGGAAAGTGCCTTCTGATGGGAGAACTTATTTCTTCATATGAAGATTCTGCTGAAGATAGGATGTTTTTACAGTGGCTAGCTAAAGAGAAAACGAGGGGTATATTTAATAAACACACAGTTTCCCCTTGCTGTGTATGCCTCTCAGACTTGTTTGATGCTACGAGCTTCCCCTATATTTAGGTTTCTACAACCTAAGCAAAATAGTAAGCTATTGTTATAGCAGAAGAGAAAGCAGAACTAAGGAGCTGATTTAAATGAGAGTAAATTAAGCCAAGGCAAAATGTTTTTGTCGGGTGTCTCATGCTTAAGATTCAGATTGCACCTTATTTTATTAGTCAGCAGTCTAGGAGCATTTCTAGACCTTCTTACCACTTTCTCTGGTTTATTCCAGCTATGCAAAAAAGGAATCTGATCTTAATGGAACCCAAGTCAAAGTTCAAGAGCTTGAAGCAGCCCTCAATTCTAAAGAAGCTGCACTGGCCACAGCCCTTGATGATAAGAGAAGTCTGGAGTTAGAAACTGAGGATTTAAAACATCAAATTTTAGAGGTGAGAAGAAATATTTAACTATCAAGCTTCTGACAGCAAATGAGTTGTCTTTATGTATAATACATCCATAGTAAGACCCGTCATTCTGGTAAATTGCAACTTTGTAGACAAAAAATGGATGCAAATCTATCATGTAGTCACAGCAAGAACAAACTGTTGTTCACTGTCAGCGTTGGAAGCAGTATTGGTTAGGTGTATTCAGTACTGTTCAGTTTATTAGTAAACATGAATGGTGAAATAGAGTGCTTTTAAAATTGCAGACTCCGAAATTTACGTTGAAGAAAGCAGGTCAAGAGTCAAACTCGAAAAATTCTAGAGCTGTGGGGGGGCATCTGCCTTCACAAATACAGACAATGAATAACTGACAAGTAACAGTTTGTGACTCTCTCTGCCCTGCTTTTGGTTCTCCGTGTGATTCTCCATCATCTAGGCATCTGATAGGACAAAGATGGGGGGGGGGGAAGTCTTATCCTAGTTTTGTTAACCCTTCGAAACACATGACTTGTGATCTTAAGCAACACCACCTCAAGAGGATGGGTTGAGGAGACCAGGAAACTGGTATTTGCCGTGTAGAAAAACTGAAATGTTATAGGGGAAAATTGGTAAGTAGCAGTAAGTATAAGTAGTAACTAATGCTAGTTACCAATGTGAAATATGTAGAACTCACTTGTGCCAAGCGATTGCAAAAGATGTGGGGGAAAGACATTAGTGGTGTAAATACTGGATCTGATTGTCAAGTTCAACCATAACATGTAGGTAGCTGTACTTCTAGGTAGCCGAGGTCATTGTGTTATGCGAGTTCTGCTACATAATCGTTGTTGTGTTGACTCTTTATTTCTTTTTCTTAAAGCTTGAAATTTCTTCAGCTGCTGCCAGGGAACAGCTTGCAAATGAAACTTTGCTGAAGGTGGATCTTGAAAACCGTTGTCAGAGTCTCATGGAGGAGTTGGAATTCCGTAAAAATATGTATGAGAAGGTAAATGCTTTCATCTCCAGAATTCACATTTTCAAAGGGAAGATGACAACTAGGGGTCATTCTAGAATACTAAAATGATGTAGGTTGGGAGGGACCACAGGAAGTCATCTGGTCTGAACTCCCACTTGGAGCAGGGGATTTACCTCTGTTCTAGCTGGAAGACTTCCACCTTTCTTTTTCTAGGAAAAATGGTATTAACTCAGACTTCCTGTGATAAAATGGCTTCATGTATCATGTTGTTTCGTGTTAATTTCTGCGCATGGTATTGAAATACACACTTCTTTTCATAGTAATGGGAAAGCAGGTTAATAATTTCTCACATAATCCCTTTACAAGAAATAAAATGGACACTCAAACAGGTACTTGTACTGTTTTTAACTCCAGAACTTTCTAACAGGATGCTTTTGAATTATGGAAACAGAAGTTGACAAATATTTGTCTTTTACAGCTTTTTCTTGTAGTGCTTGAGGCTTTCCAGCAGGCAGCTTAGTGCAGCAACAAATGTACCTAACCATGCTATCTGTTATTCCCTGTGCATGTTTCCTTGCTAGTTGTATTTTCAGCTTTGCTCATGTTGTTGGAGTCCTTTTCTCCAGAGACCACAGAAAAGCGTACAAATAAATGGGGAAAATGCTGTTTGGTGAAGGTGACTGTTTAATTTCACAGTACTTTCGTTTCGTGCAAGCATAGAAGATATCTAGAGAAAGGGAGCATGTATTTCTAAAATCTAATCATGTTTAGGTGTGTTTGTTGAAGATCCAGACAACTCTTAGAAGGAAGAAGCCTGTGACTTTGCAGGCTGATGGTATCCTAGCTCTTTATTTCAGTGACTGGCTATTGCAAAATAATGTACTAGGCAGATCAGACTGGGGAAATGGCCTGGTGTTTCCACTGAGTTTCAGTGTCAAAACAAACTCATGCAATGCTGATCCACAAAGCTAGCTAAAATCTGCATTGCCATCTGGTGAGAAGATAATCTTCTGAAACTCATTTTGTCTGATATTTACCAGATGTGATTTTATTTTTCTGTTTGTCTTAGGAAATCAATGAAACAAGAAGGAAACATGAAACTCGCTTAGTTGAGGTTGATTCTGGGCGTCAAGTTGAAAGTGAGCATCAACTTACCCAAGCCCTTCGTGGAATAAGAGAGCAGCATGATGCTGAAGTGAAGCTGTACAAAGAAGAGCTTGAACAGACTTACCATGCCAAAGTGAGAATGTCTTTTCGTACAGTTGTCTGATGTACTTTATTTTTGTGTTATTTAGTGTAAAGATACCCTAATTACTTGCATTTCAGAGGATTTTATTATGGAGCTTTGTTTAAAATTACTGTGCTTCTGAAGGTGTATTTGCCTTTTCAGGTCTCATTTTGGGAGCAGGTTTAATCCTCAGGCACTACAATAATACTAGAATAAAAAGCACCCTGTGAAGGTGAACTGCAGGAAAAAAGTGATTAGTACTGAGATTACTGTGAATTCAAGGGAGGTGGATATGTTACATGTAAACTGTAATGTAGTCTTAATGATCAATAAGGTGTCCTGTATTTTGTGTGAAACTTACTTCATAGTAGGGCTTGCTGAGAAGACAATGTCCTGAGTCCTCTGACCTTGTACAGAATGTGGAAATTTTACCACGCCCAATGATTTCTGCTTTTCACTTTCCTGGAGAGGAAGCACACTTAAGCTGAAATCAGTTATACTTCTTCATTTCCTTCCTCTGCTATGATTCGGCTTTACTGTCAGGAGGGATCCTGATGTCTCAGCTGAACCTGGTTTCTGTGGCTATACTTGTTGCAGTTAGCATTTCTAAGAACACAGTTGGATGTTACAGCAGAGAAGTTGATACAAACTGAATTTATTAGCATAGGTTTCAGTCTTCGGTCTTAACAGTGTTCAGTTGCTTATCTTCAGGTCTTCAGTCTCACTTCAAAAAATGTATTTAAAATAAAATCTAACCAAAAATACTTTTTTCATTTTTTTTTTTGTCTAAAAATCTTTTCATAATTGAGGCTTTCTTTTTCCCTCTCTTCAGGTATATGGTTTCTGTATTTTTTTGTCTCTTATTTAAAAAAGTTTTCTTGGATTCCATTTCATCTGCAACAACAAGTTCAGTAATAAGTTTGTGGTGCTGCTGAAGTGGATGTGGTAGTGTTTGGCAGGAATGTTGTAGGCAGTTTAAAAAAAAAAATTATTTGAGTTTGAAGTTGTGATACAATGAAGCAGTAGTGACTCATGGCACTGGTGCTGTAATCTGAAGGCGCATTATCAATCCGCTTATGTTGGCTGAAAATTAACAGAAGTTTGCTTGTTTTTATAGAATTAGTAATTTCAGTTTAGCTTCTTCTATTTAAGCATACTCAAAAACTGGCGCTTTGGTAATTAAATATATAAAGCTAAACATTGACCAGAATGAAAACTGAACTTAGCAGTCCAACTTCAGTAATGTCTACAAGGGAGACTTTTCTAGAATAAATATTCAGAGGATTATGATTTCAGGTAGGGCAATCCAGCATGGTAATTGAGCCACCATATTTAACCCTAAGAGAAAGGGATGTTTCATTGTGTTAGAGCTGCAGAGAGGAACTTTGTGGCTTAATGTTGTGTGTGGTTTTTAGTGACTCATTTTTCTTTTGATAAAAGCTACTTTGAAACTGATGTCTTAATTTCATCTACTGCAGATTGAGAATGCTAGACTCTCCTCTGAGATGAGCAATACTGCAGCCAACTCGATGAGAGAAGAACTGAATGAAAGTCGCATACGAATTGGTAATCTGTCTTCCCATGTCTCCAGCCTTCAGAAAGAGGTAATAAGTTGTTTGTGACACTTCAGTCTTGCCTAATTACGGCTGTTAATTTTATATTGAAGGACTTTCTTTCACTTAACTTGTAAGTATGTTCAGCATCATGACTTGAATTTGTCTTCTGCTCTACTATTCTGTACTTTTCAAATTTCTTAATGTCTCCTTTTGACAAAGTTGATTTTTTTGTGCAATGCCCTGCTACGGAGTGAGTATTTGAAAGGTCATACTGTTAATTTGCTTTTGTGGAAACTTTTGCAGATAGATGAGACTGTTTTAGACAAGAGGTCTGTGTTAAAAGTTTTTGGCATTCTAAGCAATTTAGCTCTGTTCCGTAGTAATTGGCAGCCTAGTGTAGGATTCCAAAAGCAACATTCAGAGCCAGAGCTGGAGTATGCAGTCTCTGTCTGTGTGGTGTCTGTTTTCAACCTAGATCCATTTTGCATCCAGAACTTTTTTTGAGAGTGATTTTTACTAGGATTAAGGTTAAATATGAGACTGAGAAATTACATGAAATAAGTGTACTTGAGCATTTGTAGACCAAGGTCTTGAGCAGAGACTAATTACACAGGTCACAGAGCACACAGATCACACCTGAAGTAGTATGACAAGTCGTATATTCAGTACTAGCTTATTTGGTGGGAATAACATCATGTGCACTGCAGTGGAAAATCTAGAGTGAAAATGAGAAATGTTAGGAGTTGGCTTTTGTAACTTAAAGTGCAGCAAAACATTTTTTTTTTTTTTTTTTTAAATATAGAACATTACTAATATTTTACTTTGATCCTTTCTGTGATATGTTTTGAATTGTATTCCTCCTGTACAGTAGACTCTTGGAAATATGCAGAATTTTCAAGTCCTGCAAGTGAGGAATATAAGTCAAGGGGGTGTTATTTCATAAGTTTCCAAATAACTTGGCAGATACCAGTATGAGTCGTCACAGTTCTCCTGTTACGTAGGCAAGTTAGTCTCTGGAAAAGATCAGGTGATGTAATTAATGTGCATGAGGTTATGCGAGAGTTTTGTCTACTTGGATCTTATTTCTGCCTTTAGGTTACCATCGTCTTTCTTCTGGTGGTTCAGTCAACAGGTGTTTCTGATGTTGTTTTTTCTTCTTACTTTTAGTTAATTGCCTGTATTCTGTTGCTTACTTGGGAGTGACAGCAGGGTCAGAGAACTTGCTTCTGAGTTTGCAGAGGTGGTGGTTGTTAACTTCAGGGCTATCAAAATCAAATTCTGCCAATTTGACTGTAATTGTCCACCAAAAGGACCCTTTTGCGCCTGTGGGGTTTTTTTGGTAGTGCTGGTGATGTTAACCAGTAGAGTTTTGTTTGCCATTAGCTAGCACTAACTTCAGCTTTGTTCTCTTGGAAGAAGACAACTCTCTTATCACTGGTGTTGGTCTGATTTGAGTTACCAACACTGAGCTCTGTAGTAGTTTCCACTGGGATCTTCCCTGTGACACTCAATTGCTTTTATTAAATACCATATCTGATTCTTGGCATTGACAACCAGTTACACTGGCCCTCTGCATTGGCCATTTAGACTGCCTATTTTCATTGTCTCTGGATTATGATGACTTCCTAAGCAGAGTGCCTGTATAGCAAACAGTGACGTAACCAGACAAGGTGATTGTGGGGCATTGGTTCCTGTGCCTGTCCTTTAATTAAAAAAATCTCAAGCGACTACCGAACAGAAGAAAGCATGTTCAGGGAAAGTAGACCTTAAAGCTGTCATTTGGCCTTTCTTTGATAAGCGTTCCATTCCGTATGTGCAATATTAAGTTCTACTAGCTTGATGTGATTTTTAAAGCATATGACAAATTACCTTTCGTCATGGAACACCTACCGCTGTACTTTCAGCAAGCCTTGAAGGCTTTGATACCAGACGGATGGGTTTTTGCTGACAATAACCCTTACTCTTTTAGAGGAACTTCCTCCCAGAATTCAGAATTGGCAGTAGTAAACTGGAGTGGGAGGTAGACACCTGAAAGCCAAAGAATAATTACTTCAGGTTGTGAAGTACACTGAACTGTACTTTGTGTCCTGTCCAGCACACCTTAAACCATTTGACTCTTAAGCTCAGTTTTTCCTGACTGAGTAAATTCAGGTGTAGTAACTTATCTTCAGATCTCAGAAGAATTAAGCAGTGGTCTTTCAAAGTATATTGCAAGTTGCATTGGAACTTTGTGTTACGTTTGTAGTAGGTGATGTGGAGAACAGGAAGCTTGAATATGGGCAAATGAATTCAGAAAGGGGGGAGGATGTTTAACCTAATGTTTTGAATTCATATCGCCTGGATAGAAGAGTGCATGGAGGTTTGAGTGAGCTTTCCTTCGCACCACTGATGTTTTCAATGCTTTCTAGTCCAGAGCATGGCAAGATAGAGTGCAAGAGCTGGAGGACAGCTTGGCCAAGGAACAGGAAAACTGTCACAAAACACTGTCTGAGAAGGAGAAGGAAATAGCAGAGATAAGAAATCAGATGCAGGAGCAGCTGAGTGACTACGAACAACTTCTGGATGTTAAATTGGCACTTGATATGGAAATCTGTGCATACCGGAAATTGCTGGAGGGTGAAGAGGAGAGGTATGAAAGAATGCTGGTATCTGTGGTGCTTCCTTCATTTCTCGTTCTGTGTTAAAGGGCAGTTCTTACTGGGGGTGCTTTCATTAGGTGCTTTACTACAGTTTCTAAGATACTGTTTGTTTTTGTCCGCTCCTGTCTGACATGCTTACTCCATGAGACCAGGCTGCTTGAGTATCAGGCCAATAGCTCTCAGGGGAACAATTACCCTTCTTCTATTAAGATTCGGCACAAAGGACGTAATGAATTGTCATTTGCAGGTTTGGTGTCATGGTTAATATTCTTGTTCAGGTTAATTGCAGGGTTATTTAATTGTTAGCCAAACTTTTTTAAGTATAGGATAATTTTAATAAAGTAATAGTTGTTGTGATTGACCAGCTTATCAGCTAGCTGCCTTTTTCACATCAGACCCCAGAGTTCAGCAATACTGAGAATTTTCACATGATGAGTCACAGCTGTCATTTAAAGTAGTTTGATACTTCACTGTTTTCTGACTGACATCCTGCTTGTCTAGGCTAATTCCTCTGCTATTGGGTTTTTGCATAAATTTCCTACAAAGGTTTAAGTTCCCCTAAAAGTTTTTTTTCTTTACTTATTCTATTTACCCAGGAATGCAGTCTTTAACAACTGCATGGAGATGTCTTTATGATCTTATTATAGTAGTCCGCCAGTATTCTATGCGCCAAAAGCGTTAATCAGCTGTTTGACAACACTTTATTAATTTCTTCAATAAGTACTGAAGTCTTCACTTATTTGTGTAACATGCTTTGTTTACTATGTTCCTATACCTTTTTGCTGTATGATTTTGTGGGAAGAAGAGGAGACAGGAAGAAAGTTTATGACCTCAAGTTGCGTCAGAGGAGGTTTAGGTTGGATATTGGGAAAAATTTCATAACTGAAAGAGTGGTCAGGCATTGGAGCAGGCTGCCCAGGGAAGTGGTGGAGTCCTCATCCCTGGAGGGGTTCAGAAAACATGTAGACATGGCACTTCGTGACATGGTTTAGCAGGCATGGTGGTGTTGGGGTGACGGTTGGACTCGATGATCTTAGAG
>Ga0181612_163154_pt1 | contig 10030 bp, 4 predicted proteins | sample HoacroProtozoa21_FD_119630 | JGI IMG/M metagenome (GOLD analysis project Ga0181612, IMG submission 119630) | Hoatzin crop microbial communities from Cojedes, Venezuel. Combined Assembly of Gp0051906, Gp0051904, Gp0051908
AAATCATAGAATGCTTTGGGTTGGAAGGGACATTTACAGGTCATCTAGGCCCTACCTACCTGCAGTGAGCAGGGACATCTTCAGCTAGACCAGGTTTCTCAGAGCCCCGTCCAACCTGGCCTTGTATGTTTCCAGGGATGGGGCATCCGCTACCTCTCTGGGCAACCCGTTCCAGTGTTTCACCACCCTCATGGTAAAAAAACGGTCACTTCTGACCTGTAAATCCTGAAAGACATTCAAAAATCAGTCGTTAAATGTTGCAGTTGGTCACCAGACCTCTGTCAATAGCAGAAGGGCTACAGCGATGTTTGAAGAAGCAGGAGGGATAACACTCCAGCCTGAGACAGGCTCCTCCCCCGGTTGAGAACTCAGGTTAGAAACTGCCCTCGGGGACATGGCTTGGTTTGTCATAAGCTAGTGTCACAGCAATGGCACTAGCACAGTCCCAAACTGAATGCATGCTCTAAAATGCTGTTATCCGAGGTAATTTCCTGCACCGCAGGTTTCACTGACTATGTAAAAAAAGGAGACTTTCAGCAAATGAACACCCCCAGTGAAGGAACGGATGCGCTGCAGAAGTGACATGGTGGCTCTCCACAAACACCACCAGAGCTGAGCATATGTGAGCCAGCAGCAAGTGACCTGCACAGTGGTAGTCCTGCAGGTAGCAGAGGTGTCAATGAAACAGAGACATTGGGATGGGGGATCTGACCATGATCTCCCTCTGTGCATGGACAATGAGCACCGCGCTGAGCCCATGGACCAGGAGCAAAGCCAAGGCTCCCAAGAACGAGAGGCCACCTCTCCATCGCATAACCCACCAGGAAAGCGGGTAAAGGCAAGAAGGAGGATCTATCCCCCTCTTAATAATAAGCATTATAGTCATTCTGAGGACTGGGCGGTGATGAAGCAATCATAATAGTGATCAGCTGCCAGATGATGTTTGCAATGCTGTGACACTGCGTCCAGATCTGAAAATTTCACCATGCAACACCACCCTCAGCCAGGGGATCATGCCAGGAGTAAAAGTCCCAATAAAGAACCTCATGGCCTGTGCTGAAAAAACGGGGATTTCATAGGGCTGATAAGACTAAGGATTAATGCCTCTTTTTTCTCTTTTTCACTTGTGTCCTGTGTTTGAACGAGAGTTGAATGCTTTGTGAGATGAAGACTTCAGCATACAGTGAATTTCTGAGCAGAGTTATTACCTTTGGTGCCTGGAGCAAAAGCGCCCCTTGGGATGTTTGACAGGATATAATGTCTGACTTGATGATGGAAACAAAAGAAGTCCTCTCCATGGCAGATTTAGTCTCTTGAATTTACTGATAATGCACTCTCTTCCAATAAATCACAATTCCACTTCACCCTCTCACGTGGCTGTTCTGTACACTGATGACATACACGGAAATGCAAATCTACTATAAAAGTAAAAGAAAATGTAAATTATGTTCTGATAAACAAAGGGAGGCTCAGAAGAGGGGAAAGAGCCTTGGTTTATATTTAAAATGAGCTCTCTGAAATACAGTTACAGAAAGAGATGTAAAGAGGTGCCAGTGCAGGGCACACACAGCTCACCTGGGCAGTTCTGCTCCAGGACTTAGATATGCAGGTTAGTTTGCACTCTGGTAAATCCTCCTTGCCTTTCCCCTTGCAGTCCAACAAATTCAAAGTAAAGAACTCACATTCAGTGAAAGGTCACCTTGAAGAGATCTACCCCTCCCATACCTCCCAGCAACAAGTGTCAGAATGTCATTCTGGCCTTCAGGAAAAAAGTTTTCTCTGGCAGAGCATAGCATAGGGGTGATCCAGCTGGCTGGGTGGAGGCATCTGCGTCAGAGCTAGTCCTGCATGCTATGGGGGGGAGGAACAGGCACCTGCAGGACAGGACTCATCTGATGCTGATGTAGACTTTTAAATTAGGGTGGATTAATGGCCCCCAAAAGCACTTGTTTGTCTCCCTTGACTACAGTGGGAGGCTGGGGTGACGTACTGATGTAGGGTGTCTGCAGGGCAGTGAATGCAGAGCAGCTGAATCCTGACTTTGCAGTTAGTGAGAGAAACTCTGCTCTTGGGGGACAATTCCTACACAGGGTGAAAGCACTCCTGCTTTTACTCCATTCAGACGAGCATGGATTTGCTGCTGACTTTTGCCAATTGGATGAAATGAAGCAGAGTTGAAATGAAACTGGACCTTTCAAAGCTTTTGCGCTTCAGGCTGGTGAGCATGGGAGGGATCAGGAGAGGGAGGGAGGAGATGCTACATCTACAGTACTGTAGCCTGTATCTGATAGGGATGGCGGGGAGTAAAACTGAAGTCCTGGTCCATGCCCTGTTCCCCTGGCCATGCAGCAGAGCACTCAAACCCCTGCAGCCTGTGGTTCCCAAGGCAGCTGAATCTGAGGTGCACCCAGGAGTGAAACCTCAGACACGAGCTCTTTCTACTAACCCATTCGCCCTCAGAAACCCTCTGTTCCTTCCTCTCATCCCAGCCCTTGCAGGGAGCCCGGGAGGTGGCAGGTGCTCCCCAGTGCTCAGTGAGGGGTTTCTGGAGCTGGAAGCCCAAACGAAGAGCACAGATTGAAGGAAATCAGGCTGTGTTAATCTATCCTAGGGTCTCGGCTCTCCCTAAATCAGCAGTCTGTACAGTCAGCCACAGCCTGCCTCTACATTCTTATATATCAAACCTGAATGAAATGCTGAGAGAAGAGCCGGGTTTCATGCACTAATTCAAGAAGCAGCCTGGGTGAAGGGACATCAAGTTAAAGTGCGTCCTTCCTCCACCTCCCCACTTCACCCAGCTCCCCCATCCCAACAGCAAACTGGAGCACAGCCAGCCTCCCATAACAAAGGGCAGGGTGTGCAGGAGCTGGGGTGATACATGGACCCAGGCTGCAGGCCAGGCACGCACAGTAGAAATGCAAAACCCTCATCCCCTCCATACGCTTGCATTGCGTGGGCGAGGAGCTGTCGTGCGTGACAGATGAGAGCTGCAAAGTAGGCAGGTCAGCGCTGTGACGAAGGGTCAGTGCTATTTCGATGGCTCTAATTATAGTGTTGGGAAGGCTGGAAGCTGCCAGACTTGATATGGGAATAATGTGGCACAGGACCTGTAGAGTAAAGACACTTGTTGTTTTGTTCTCGGTTGCTTAATCCAGGGACAAAGCCTTCGAGGAAGGAAAAACAACTTTAAGGTTGTAAATGAACCCCAGGAATTCTGAACATTTATATAATTAGACACAGAAAAAAAATCAAGGCAGCCTTGTGTTTATTGCACTGGCTCTGTCTCCTGTGCTTTTGGCACTGTAGTTTTTCAGCTGAGCTCCAGCCAGTTGACTGGGCTGTTAAATATCCTTCAGCGGGACAAACAGCTGAGGAAGCCCTGCAGCTCACTCAAGCACAGTGCCTCCGGTGGGTGTTGCTCTTCGAGAGGGTTCAGGCAAGTACATGGCTTTATATATACCGCGATATTCCTCTGTGCTACCTGCTCCGTACTCTGCTCTGCATTGCTGCAAAACTTCTGCAGGGCTGCTCTGTGGTGTTACAGGACTTACAGCAACACTTCCCACAGCTTTTATGCTCTGGTTATTCATGGTGTGCTCTCCCTGCGTAGTTGTGAGCTACACAGCCTGCAGAAGCCTTTGGTTGAAGCATCTCAGAGCAGTCACCTGCCCTAGGTAGCAGGGATTTTGCGGGAGGTGGGCTGAGCAATCAGTTGACCCCGGTACTCAGCTCTGCTGCTGGCATGCTGAGTGGCCTTGGGCGAGACACTTGCAACCTGGTGCCTCAGTTTCCCTTTCTGACAGATGGGAAAAGCAGCGCAGAGCAAGCTGGGTGAAACACTCCTGGAGACTTTGATGAAGACAGCAACCAGAAACGGGAAACGGATTCCTTGCGGTCACTAATGATCCACCTCCCAGGGCTGCTGCCCATTCCTTGCCTGCACCAGCTTTCCCCATGCCTCACTGCTCTGGGGTCCCTCAAACTGCTTTAGAGACCCCCATGCCCCCACAATATACCTCCACCTCTCCTGTGCTTCAGCAACCCCCTTCAACTATCTTTTTCTGAAGCTCAGTGGAGCACATTACTTTCATTTTCTTTCTTTTTATCCCCGGAGATTCCCCTCCCTCACATGCCAGCTGCTGTCCCGGGTCTGGGCAGCCTGGCATGCTCTGTCCTCCACCGCTGGTGCCCGGCGCAGCGGGCAGGGCACTGCCTGCTCCTCCCGGGCAGCTCTAAGCCCCGCGGTACCAAAGAGCTGGCTGGACCCTCCCCGCATCAAGTGACAGGTCAGCCAGTGATTTTCCCCAGCTATTCCTGCCCAGGAGAGAGGGTGTTTATTCCTCGCTTTTTCGGTAGTTGTGCAAACATTCACATCGGGCACTGTGATGGTTTCTTTCTATTGTTTTGAATTTGAGCAATAGGAAAGACCTGGGAACCAGTATCTGGTGTAAAGACAGAGCACTGGAGAAGCATTAAGGACACATTTTGATCTGTTTGCTCTAATACTATTCCTCAAGCAGGGATCAATCACCGAAAATCAAATACACTGTAAAAAATAAACCATAAATACAGCTAAAATAAAATACACTGATATCCTATAATTTTATCCAAGACTGGGTTTAGTCAAATCCAGGCCAGATTTATCCCAGATACCGCTCCAGTAACAGCAGTAAACATTGCAGCAGAGAGCAACTCAGTCCATTTTCTCTTCCTTACTGACAAACGATTTATGGAAATTGCAAAACTGCTGATGCAAGCACAAGCACAAGAGAAGGTGCAAATGCACAGCAATCCCCTCTCAGTGGTCACCATGGCTATAGTGCTTTGTTCCACTCTATTTACAAATTATTAAACATATTGACCACAGCTTTATGTTTTGAAATCAGGAAGACAAAGAATCCATTTTTATTACTTTATTAACCTTTTTTATTTAACCTGGTAATAAAACTACTCAGCTGTGTGGCAAAATCTCAATTAAAATTTGCCTTAGCTCCAGGAGCTGCACAGCAAAATGCTACAGTAGTTATCAAAGTTGGTTTCCCGGTAAAAGCTTTGCTCTGCTATCAGATTCTGTTCTGTGGTACATAGATCCCTGCTTTACAACCAGCATCAGTTCAGGAGGTAGTTTGAAAGCTTTCAGGCTCTCCCAGTGATTGCTTTGCTTTTCTTTCACAGCAATTACAGTCCCTTCATTTAATTTCAATGGAAACTTTAGTGTTTTAGACCTTGCCCATGTAGCTGAATGCTCATCTCTGGATCTTATTTCCAGTCCTCAGGAGGACCGGTTTTGATGACCTAGTCTGATTACAGCATCTTTGACAGCTTTAAAGGAATTTGCTCGGGGGAAGGAGACAGCTGCTGCTCTGATGAAGGATTTTTCTGAGCAGGCCTCCCAAGCCAGACATGTATGAGATGCTGCCTGTGTTTTTCATCATGGCCAACAGGTACGTCTAAAAAAGGTTTTGTGTTCTTGTCTGCATAGGCCAATGTGAGAGTGCCTCTACCATAACACTGCTTAACCTGCTTCTGTCAAAACCCTGCAGCTTCTTGGCTTCTTTTCCCTTATGTTGTGTATTCAGCCTTTATGGAAACTGTGGGCCAAATCTTTAGTCTGGTGTAAACTGGCATTGCTTCTTCAGTTTATACAGACTTCAGGGCGGGAATAGTCTCTTTACCAGTATCTGTTGCTCTTATATAGCCCTGGTCTTAAACAAGACTTACAAAAATGAGCATATTATTTATAATCTATAATAACCATTATTAGGAGCTGCAATAAAATCTATTAGCGGGCTTTTTAGAATTGAATCAGTATAAAAGCAATATGACAACCTGTTCCTTTAGAGCCTGTTTTACCATTATCGTTGAAAACAAGGTACACAACATTCCAGACCCCAAACAATCCACTTTACCTCCAGAAAGGACTGAGAGCTGCTTGATGCAGTGGAGCGCTAGGAGCGCTAGCTTCTCTTCTCCAGGGCCAGCCCATTTCCACCACTACACGCTGTCCCAAAACCTAATTCTGAACTGACAAGTAAAAGTGACAACCATCAGTGCCACCTGCTTCAAATTCTCCAAACTCCTTTTCTTTTTCCTTATTTATTGCTTATTTGTGTTGCACATCCCCAGAAAAAAAGCATGCTGTGCCGCTTTGCTGCCTTGTGGGTGCTTGATCTCTGTTTGGCAAATGCAAAAGAGCTGAAGGTACCCTTTCTGAAATAGCAGTGGGGAGCACAGAACAGACAGTGTGCCACGGCCATGCAAACCCAACAACCTTGATTAGCCTGACACTTACTTGGTCTCCTTATCTAACACTGATGCTGGTTCACACCAGATCCTCCTGAGACATGACAGAGTGGTGGTTCCAGGATCCACCTTCCTATGGATTAGTTGGAGGAAATTCTCTCCTCTTCTAGTCTCAGATGTGCTTTTTGTATGTGCTATAGCCGAGGGACCTGTTTTACACCCAAGGAAAATTTACAGACTTCCAGAAAGCATGTCTGTCTCAATATACCCGCTTGTCTGACACAGGAGAGGCACTCAGCACCTGCTTCCCCCACCACTCCCCGGCAGCAGGCTGCAGCCAGGTCGGCAGCTTTTGCTGCCACCGTGACAAATGTCAACTCAAGTCACCCAGCACAGCCTGAAGGAACACAGGCTGGAGGAGCAGGTGAGGAGTAGGCTGGCCACCGGGCTTAGAAACGGGAACCAGGTGCCATTGTGCAGAGACGGGTGGATGTGAGGAAAATTCTTTTAAAGAGAAGAAGGTGTGAAGCAGACAGAGATACTTTCTTCATTCGTGTACTGCAGGCAAAGTATATTATTCAGAAGATTACGCTGTGTGTCAGTGCATTGGGAGTGACAAAATGCTGGAAATTCACCTGTTTGTAATATGCTAGTGATAGCAGACAAGGCAGTGGGAATGTGACAGATGAAATTACTTGGCCTTTTGGCAGCAGCCGGCAGAGCCATAGCTCAAGAGAGCAGAAAGCCAACCTTACAGTCAGATTGTGCCCCTCACAGTAACATTACTTTATCCAGAGGAATATAGAAATTATTGCTCTAGTCAGACAAGAAGCTTTATATCTGTGTTTTGGGGTCGATAGTACTTTGCTCCAGTCTTCGTGTTTCACATTATTTCACTTAAGAAGAAGTGCCATTACAGGTGCACTAACAAATTTCCATTCACTGCAATATTTTTGCAGGGATGTAAGTAGAAAGGCAGCCTGACCCAAACTTCTCTAACAGAGATCAGTTTTTCTCATTTAATGGAGATCTATCAGTTCCACAGATGTGAGTAGCAGGGTTGAAATCCTGCCTGGGTTCCACCTACAGAACTCTTCACTGGAGTCAGTGGCACCCCTGATTGTGGAGTGGGGAACAACCAGGTGTCCTTCTACTTTCTTTTGGAAATGATGCACAAAAAAAACTTATAAAGAACTTATGTCAGTCAAACAGAAGGAAACTTTTCTGTAAAGAAGTCTTATAGCACCCTCGCTAATAATTTTTCTATTTGCACTGTCAAATATATCTGTCAAAGAAGTTGACATGATTCCCCAGCTCTGGCACTATTCATGCAGCAAGTGTCAAAGCTTGACAAAACCAGGAGTGTCAGGAAAAGGTGTTTCAGTTCTACAGCCTCAGGGCAGTCACAGAAGCAGGAGAGGTCTTCTTCTGGGAAGGAGGAGTGCTGGCATCACCTTTCCATCATCTTCACTTTAGAGCTGTAAAGAGCTTTTTGACCCAGTGTGCTCTAAAAGGGATCTAATTTTTTCCCTCTCTCCAATGGACAGGGAGAAATGCTAACACTAGGTAGAGAGCAGAAGACCACTCCAGTCTAAATACTTCTCCCAGAAATGCTTGCTACCACAGGTATGATGTATGAAAAAGAGAATGCAAGACACTCTCTGCAGACACAGCTCTCTGTACCCAGACGTCTCGCCTCTGTCATGGAACAGCCAGGTAGCCAGAACCGTATGATAGACCAATAGCCCACTTGCAATTCTCCCCCATTCAGACATTATTAATTCACTATCTCCATAGCAGTGCTTTAAAGCTTATTTCTTGCTTTTACATTTGTCTAGCTTTAAAAGAAAAGACAATGTATTTTCCATTGTTTCATTGCAGAGACTGATTGAAAGGCTCATACATTTGAGACGATGAAAAATATGCTGATGAAAACATTTCACATCCGAAAAAGGATGTTTCTTGAAGCAGAGATGATTCTAACCAACGTATTAATTTAAGCCGAGAGGCTTCCTGGTCCTGGACCAAATTTCCCATACGAATGATGGAAACAGAAGGGGGGGGAAAGAGAGAGGGTTGTGACTGTTACAAGGCAGCTAATAACAGGCTGCCTTCTAGGGGCATTGCATTTTAAGGATCTGATCCAAACTTGCTAGAGAACAGAGTTGGATCCCAGTTCCACACTTTCCAGTAAAAGCCCATCCTGCTCTCAGTTACTGCACTGTAAGACATGAGTTGCCCTGGTGTGAGCAGGTCCCTCCGACACTCCTGCAGGTCTGCCAAAGGATGTTCAGTTTTGGAACAAAACCACAACTTAAATATTCAGCTTGCCTGTGCAAAATATAACTGGCTTTCAACCTGACCGATATATCTTGATGTCCACAAGCTTTCTTTGATGTGCTGCCTGAATTTTCCATTGCTTTGTTTCCTTTCCTCAGCTTAAACTGAGATGCAGTTGAGTATAGGCTCCAAAAGCACATGGCCAGTTTTGGAAATTGTTCCAATTACTCTTTGTTAAACCTACTTCTTTCACTCTGAAAACACCAGCCTCCAGGGCTTGGAGAGGTGGAAGAGAGAGACTTACATACTAATTACAAGAACTTAAATCTAGAACAAATATCAGCATTAATAGACTTAACTTTAACGTAAAGAGGCTGCCAATGACAGCAGGATTTGCTGCTTGCTTTTTATATTCTTCATCCTCCAGTACCACTGTCCAAACTCTTTCAAATTCATGCATATTTTACTCATTTGGGCTTTTCTCACACTTCAGTCTGCTCTTTTCTCCATTTTTCTGTTCTTCTTTCATGTCGTTAATCTAATCTAATCCCCTTCCAAGGTGACACTGCAAATGGAGCTCAAGAGCATTTGCATCAGTGCCTTCAAATCATCTTACGCAGTAATGCCTACGTCTAGGTGCTTTACACTTCCTTTGGCTTCTTCCCTTCCCATTGGCTTAAGTCCGACTTGCTGCCCTTCTCAGTACCAGTTTGGCATTAGTGGCTACCAGGTTTCTAAAATCCATCAAGCACAGACAGAGGCTCGCAGGAGTCAACAGGAGCCTTTTGATATCTGCGATTTAGACAAGATGGCTAATCCCCTTTTGAGGCTATATCCTGCAGTCATCCCGGCCTGAATTCTCCTCAGGCCAAAACTCACCTGGGGAAATGAGGAATCGTTAAGGAAAACCCTAATTAACACAACAGAGAGCGCAAAGCGATTACTGCTAAAATGTGATTCCTGAAGATAATGCTGTTTTGGCTGCTTCTGAGGGGTTTTATTTTCATGCCTTTTTTCCTCCCTTTCTGTTTTATGCCAGCTCAGCCATCCTCTTGCAGGCAGTGGGTTCATCCTTCTCATTCATCTCATGGCTGGTGGCAGCCCTGCCATCAACATCAGCCTGGATGCTTTAAGCAGACGTTCCAGTTCCACTCCTTTTGGTTCCTAAATGATGAGCATGTGATAAAACTGACTCAGAATTACCTCACTCCAGCCCTGTCCATCTCCTACATCCCACACCAACAGCACTGGCTGATGTGGAAACAGTGAGCAAACAGCAGATATTAGCATTTGGTTACTTGGTAACTCTTATTCAATCAATGCATGCTTTACATTTCGGATCCCAGTGACAGGATGAACAGAACGAATTAGAAAACCTCGGGTGGAATAAACCTGATGGCTTATGGGACATTTCCAAAATAAAAATGCATGTTGAATCACAAATAATAGCTTGGCTGTAATCTCAAGAGTCTAATTAGGAAATGGAAGTGGAATCATTCTGTAATCA
>Ga0181612_174904_pt1 | contig 10030 bp, 10 predicted proteins | sample HoacroProtozoa21_FD_119630 | JGI IMG/M metagenome (GOLD analysis project Ga0181612, IMG submission 119630) | Hoatzin crop microbial communities from Cojedes, Venezuel. Combined Assembly of Gp0051906, Gp0051904, Gp0051908
ACTTCTGTGGGTCATCTAGTCCAACCCCCCTGACAAAGCAGGGTCACCTACAGCAGGCTGCACAGGACTATCACAAGATGCTTCTGAATTGCACTTGAAAGACTACAGTGATAAGTGTAATTTAAATCTGTTGAATTAAAGCACATTATGCAAAGAGTACTGTTAGAAAAAGAGTTCAGTTTTCTGACATGTGTCACTAGATCTTCTCTCTAATCCACCCTGGTAGCCCAAGTTTAAATTTTCCATGTGAATTTTTTATCTCTTAAATCTTAGAAGGTGATGAGTTCCCACGTTTTTAAGGCAATTCAGACTTTCCATGTCTTTATTACATGTGTGTGACGTAAAGTGCTTTTATGTACAAAGTAAATAATGGCTTTTAGATATAAGCAGTCAGATTTGTAAATTTAAATATTATTATATATTTATAACTGCAGCCAGATTATTTGATAATGTCCACGTCTGTCTACTCTCACAGAATGCATGAGTGTTTTCCTTTCATTTTATGATGCTGTATAGCACGTAAATGTGTAAGCACTTGAAAATATGCTCACAGATGTATAAGCATGCTGAAGCCCATGCTCAGCTCTTAAAGCGGGAGACAGACCTTCAAGCTTGAGTATGATGTTGGCAAAATTTGCTGCTGATTAGGGACAGAAATGAGTTTTTACAATAAACGTGCTGAACATATTGGGTAGTGCATTTGGCCAAGGGTGCCTACAACCACAGGCACCTGTGCTGGAAGCCAGGTACCGAGATGTCCAGTATGGTGTTTCAGGGAGCCCGTGAGCTCCTGCAGCCTGTCAGAGCTCAGGCAGGAGCTGCAGGCAAGGAGGTGGGTGGGCAGAAGCAACAGCAAAATTCACAGCAAGCCCTGTTCCAACGACTTCTGCCTCGTCTTTAGGTGCACGCTGGCTCTGGTGAGCACAGCACATGGGCCTCTCCTCTGTTCAGGTTCAAGCTTGGTCTGTGGGAGGGAAGAGAAGAGACAGCCTCTTCCTTGGGGCTTTGACCCCACCAGTGACATTACCTCTGCGGCTGCACGATATTCCTTTGGACACAAATCCCTGAGCGGAGCCAGAGGAAATCAAGATTTGGTCAGTTTTGGGCATTAATGTTGTCCAACTGTGCTCTGGGGCTAAAAACCACCTCGGTGGGACTCTGAGGCTGGGCTGTACTGAGAGGCAGAGAACACCTTTGGGAGATTTACTCCCCTGCTTAGACCCTCATAATTTTTTTTTCCTTACCTTTGCAGAAAAGCAATTCAATAAATCACCAAAAAAATGCCTCATGCTCTCACAAGGAAAAATCATTACCTGCACGTTTTCTGCCTGCGTACAGCATCATATCTACATTACAAATGTCACAACCATGTCTTAGAATCAGGGTCCTTTATTCTTTCCAGATGGCAGAAAACCAGCTCTCTTCGGCTGTTCCTTAAAGCACATTTTTACTTAAATAATGTGTTCTGCTGAGCAATGGTACTCATAAACAAATAATAATGCTTGATCCCACTTTGCACAACTTTAACTGACTGCCCAAGATACAGAGAAGCGATGAATTTTGCTTAGGTGTTCTGACTTTTCTTTGCTTTATGGTATAATTGATGCTCACGAAAATTGTGTAGAACAGGTTATCAGATGTGGCAGCATTTTTTCCCCCTGAGCAAAAGCTTTGAATTTAATTTGGTTATATTTTGAAACAAAGTAGCACTGAGCTGGAGAACCAGAATTTTGAACATTAAAGCTCCTGAGACTTTTTATTTCAATAATTTCAGAACTTTATAAAACAGTCTTGAAACTGTTGAAAAAACATCTCTGAATGCAGCTTTTCCTGTACAACGCTTTACTTATGGCAAATTGAAATTTCATGAGAAAAAATTATTATCATTACATGTCCCAGTTAACTCCACTTGACATGAGGAAGGTCATTTCAATCTCCTGAAAATACTGTGTATTTCTCTGCAAAAATTCTGAGATTTTATCAGGGGATTTCTGAGCAACCACAGACAGATGCAAGTAAAGGGAATCCTAGGCCTGCCTTTAACAGTTTGGGGATGTCCATTTTGTGTTTCTAGAGGGGGCAAGTCCTCAAAGCTTTCACCTCCATTCTTCATCTTTCACCCTTCCATCTCCCATCCCCCTGAAATCGTGGCTTCCTCACTGCCATTTCTACGTGAGGATCAAGCCGGTAAAACAATTCCTTGTGAAAAACAAACAAAATAATGTTTTAAAAATTTCCTTCTACATCTGCCTTCCTGTACTGGGATAAATCACTTCTTCTTCCTTCTTTATGCTCCATTTCCTTGTCTGTAAAATGGAGTGTGTGACCCCGGCCTTTGGGTGAAGCGGTTTAGTCTCTCCTAATCCAAGTTCAACTTTTCTTGCACAAAAAATGGGCCAGAGCCTCAGCGGGTGTGACACAGAGCAGGTCAGACAACGTGGTTGGGTTTTGTATGCAAATACCAATCTGCTGAAATCCAGATTTCTGCCCGGTTGCTCAAACTGGTTTCAACCAGAAGGAAAGTGCTGGTTAAAGGCAGCAAGTAAGAAAGAAAGATCCTCACCCATCTACTATGCAGAATGTTATTACAAAGACAAAAACCACGGCAGAAAATTCAGAGGAAATGAAACATTTCGTGGCATTTTCAGCAAATAAGGCACCTGTAAGAAGCCTCCTTCCCAGGAATCTCTGCTGAAAGGTAAATTTATTTAAGGAGATAAACTGCACTATGTTGTCACAAACCATAGTATAACTTCCAGTCAGAAAAGATTAAAAATGCCACATGTGCTCACTCTTGCCTTAGTAATATCATATTGTGCCAAAGAAACATAAGCCAGTTGAAACTGGCTCAGAGATGGGGGTACAGTGCAGCATTGCTGCAGAGAGAGGGAAAGGCACTTTTGCCACTGTTTTTCAATCCCAGACCCTGACATTTACCACAACAACCCCACCCCACGTGTGCATAGAGCTCTGCCGCTATCTGGACCATGTTGTTAAGAAAACAAACACATACCAAGACACCTGTGTCATGTGGACTTGTATTGATTTTACACTGCTTTGAAGGAAAAATATGCAGGACACTGCGATTTCTCCCTCCCCTTTTCAAACTTTGTTGGCCATATGGGGGGCTGTCCCTGTGCTGTATTTTTCTGGGATACGTTCACGTCCTTCCCAGGACCAGGTGGAGGATGTCAGAAGAGGGCAGTACACCCAAGGGATGAGATTTGGGCCAGCCTGGAAAAGTGCTGGTGAGGCATCCATGCTCCCACTGCCTGCTCCTGCAGAGCTTCCTCCTCTCCACGTTTCTTCTGCAACATCCATACTCACAGTCATTGCTGCCGACAGCACAAAGGCTAATTTGGGGGCTTGATACGGGGTGAATTTACACTATTCACTACACCCACAAGAAGGTGCTCCAGGTTTTCACTGTAGCACTGTTGTTCACAGCACACACTCAGGCTTGGCTCTCTAATAAGAGCTCTCCAGTTGTTGACAACCTCCTCAAAAATACTGCCGTGCTCACAAGATTAGCGACACTGTATTTTTTGAAGCAATTATGTCTCTGTTGACCTAAATCTGGGTCAAGTAAGGCCTCATTTGGATGTTTTCAAGACAATCGTCTGAAAAGAGATGGACAAATTGCATTCCTGATGTTGAATTTTCATAACTGGTTTGCAGCCTATTGTAGATTGCCAACCACAGCCTTCCTTCACTCCAGACAGTGTTCTGCCAACTCACCGGATCTTTTGTAAAGGTCTGACAACTTAAAAAACGTGTTTGTGTGGTGTGATTTGTTTCTGGAAGAGTGATGGAGATTTCACTAAGGTAGAGTGGCTTTCTGGGATCCAGACAGCGGGTCATCCAACTGCAATTCCTGAAAGGGCGGATGTGTCCTGAGCACATGGGTGGGAATATCGGCGTATGGTGAATGCAGATAATGAGTTACACCGAAGGTCTCTTGGTCCCCTGTAGCCTCAGCAGACGAAGGGCCTGCAGTTGTTAGAAGCTCCAGAATGCTTTTTCCCACTCCTCCCTCCACATTACAAACACAGACCTGCAGTGTGGCACAGCAGAGGTTAAACAGGTGCCTAACAGGTGAAAAAAATTTCAACGACATTAATGGCACAATAGTACTAATGAAGGTTTTTAGATATTTTTAAAAATTGCTTCTACAAACTTCTTGTGAACCATTCTGATCTTAGGTAAGGCCTTAAGACCAGAGGGAACCTCTGTGATCAAACATGTGCAGAAGACCTAGGATACTTGTTTTTCAGCCCACGTTCAGCTTTGCTCATACACTGCTGCGCTTGCAGCCCCAAGCAATTCTCATTAGCTTTAGCAAAGACTGCTTATGGTTGAGTGCCACAGAATTAGGCTGCATTAATCTCACCTTTCCCCATGTGGGCTTTGAAAAATGAAAATAAATACAGTTGAGGGAAAATACTGGCCTTCTGGGAAAAGCACAGGTTCTGCCTTCTTGTCCCAGAGGGAATATATAACACCAGGATTAGAGGTACTAAGGAGTGGCTTAATGAAGCTGTCTGGCTCTGAGCTGGTTGTGGTTGTACATGTGGGAATAGCATCCATATGCCAAGTTGTCTTTAGTCAGTTGTCTTTAGCTCAAGAACTGATCAAATAAAATTCTAACAGTGTCTTCATACATTAATTTACCAGATTTTTTTTAATTTGTACTTAAGCAAATATTTATTGATCCTGTATATAAATGCAGGGAATAATGTATGATGCCTTAAGTCCATTAGAAGGTGAATCAGACGAATGGTGTTTGCTCATCTCCTGAGAAAGGAGAAACGGATTTGTAAGAAAAGGATGTCTCTGCAAAGCAGCTGACTGTCAGCCTCTTTGGCTGAGACTTGAGGTATCCTGGCATTTAAGCAGGGCCATTCCTGGGCCTGCAGCCTCAAGGTAATGCAGCAGTTCTCCTGCTCTCACAGTCACAGCAGACAACCACTTTCTCAAACTGAATCAGCTCCATTTAAAAGCACTTCGCACTCTGTAGAAATGCGTGCCAGAATCTCACTGCCATCTGACAGTCAAAGCCTTTTAATTAACCTCATTCGTGTATTCATGGCTAATTTTATACCAATTCATTAGTATTCATTAGTGTTATCTTTTGATCATTTTGCCCACTCCACAGCCTCTACTATCTCTAAATATAAAGTATTATTGATATATCTTTTATCTGATCTTTTATTTGCCTTTTCTTCCCCTTTTCCTTGCAGCCCTGCCTTGCTTTGGTGTGCACTGGCCTCGTGTGTGCCTGGTGCTGCCTGTATCCAGGGAAATGGCACTGCCCTGCAGAATTGCTTACCTGGTGTCATTCCCAAAATCACCACAAACCACTAGGCCAGTGCACCTGCATGCACTTTTGCTTGGAAAATCCGTACATCTTTCCTCAGTCCCATGAAAACACGGCACAGTTTTCTACAGCTACTGTTCTGCTGCAGGCGCTGTCAGACAACCTCCCTAATTATCTGGCAACAGCTCTCACACCGGGAAAAGAGGGACCATGCCCATAGCTGGAGGGAAGGGTCTAATCTCTTTTCTGTGACGCTGCTGCAGAGAGCTCCTTTGCAGTCTTGCCTGGGATAAGAGTTGGTAGCTTCCTCTGCAGCTCGCTGAGCTCTGGCCACCAGATTTTCGTATGGGTATCCCCAAAGCATCAAGAATTAAAATATGGCTGTGAAGATGCTGGCAGTACTAGAGCAGACAAAGCCAACATCTTCAGTACTGACCACCCTGACCGGCACACCATCAATTCATTTGCTTTTGGTATTTGCTAGGCAGCACGAAGGACATCCAGGCTAAGTCTACACTAGAAAATCAAATGGTGGGAACAATTCTAGACAATGACTGTGATCACTTACGTTGTTATACGGTTTCAGGCATGCTTTTGACCATTCTTCCTGACAGCTCTTGGACTTGGAGGTGTCATGAGCCATGGAGTGCTGTTCCAGTTGGTTTGCCGACCAAAACCTAGGCATGCTTAAATTACTAGTATAGCTATACTCTCATTCCAGCCTGCCTTACCAGCACCAATATGTCTCAGGTCTGCATTACCTGCCGCTGGCAGAGGTGAGGTCTGCACCTCTATGGTGGGAGTTACTGCCATAATGGCGGTGCTGGAAATTTTGGGGATGACAATGCTCGCTGGACAGAAGAGGAAAGAGGAGGAAAATGGAGACTCTGAAAAGGGAACAAATTAGTCCAGGGCAGGATAAATTATCAGTGGTCAAGAAGAGAAAGAAATGTTGCTTCACCAAAGGTGTTACTCATTTCGTTCAAAACCTTCATCTGTTTACATTACAGTTTATTTCCTAGCTTAATCCTGGAGTTTGCTATTACCTGGGCTGGCACATGTGCTGGTATCCTGAGGCAAAAATACGGCCTGCAGCTTATCTCTCTGGCAAACCCTTCAAGTTGCCTGTGTTGACAGAAGAGAGAGCCTGCCTTCGAGCTCTCGCAGCTACACTGAATCGTTCTGCTCTTGCAACGAGCCAAACAGTGCAGTCAGGAAATACCACAACACAGAGTGAGGCTATTTAGATAGCAAGGAGAACACATTTTTCTGTATCAAGTATGACTTACCACATCTATTTTGGTAACATGTTCTCAATTACGGTTTATTACAGGAGATGCCTATCTGTTTATGGGACGATATCAGATTAGTTTTTCCTTGAGTGACCATTTCTTATTCTTGTATAGTTTTTTAAAAAGATTTTATGATTCATGAGAAGCACCAGATTTACAGTGCTGGAGGTGGAAATCTGCTGTTTGAAGAGCAGGTGAAAAACGACCTCACTGCCAGTGAAGCTTAAGTTTACTACAGAAAGGCCATCTACAGCAGTAAAATGACAGTTTAATCCCTCACTCCCACTGATACAATTTTTTCTGAGGTTTTCTTCTCCACTCACATCTGTTAACTTGGAAAACAGTGACATTAGCATTTCCTGACTGTCTCATTAGTACTCTGTACTCAGACATGCACCTTCTGGATGACACCCAAGCAATCCCACTTTGGCCAGATGATTACTGCACACTGCCTTCTCACTTGTGGCCAAAGGATGTTTAGTTCTAATTCCGCAAAAGTTTCCCAAGCCACCTAAGACAGCATCAGTTCCTACATGGCAGCACTTGAGCCTACTGAAAAAGATATGGCACCATCTGTGACCAAAGCAGCTAGGGCGGTAGGTGAAAGTCCCTGGATCTCCATAGAAGACACCTTCAAGTAAGTGAGAATTCCAGGTTAAGAAGAGAAGGAAAGGATGGTTTGGAGAAGATGTGTCTGGTTTTGGAGGCTACTCACTAATGGCTATTTAAATACAACAATACTTCAGATTCTAAGGCCATTTGTTAGTTTTTGGGAAGCCCAGCTGCCCCAAATTTAAAAAGCTTCCAACTTATGCAACCCCCTAGAATCCATTTCTTCCAATCCAAATAGTGGCAAATTTACCCCTCTGAATCAAAACAAAATCTGACATGCTCTCAGATGCCTGCATTTTGAATGTACAGGTTACTCACTTTTAAAAAGCCAACAAGGCTTCATTTTCTCCAACTTTATGTCTTAGATTCTCTCTCTGTTCACATGCCCACATAACCTAGTATACATGGGTGGAGGTGATTAAAAAAACTGGACAACTCATCCACCCTGATTTACACAGTAGCAGCAGCACAGTCTATCTACGTTCTGCAATACAGAGTATTGGCAGATTATAGTCACTCCACTGCCTAAAAGTCCCTGAGACTTGCCTTCACTGTAGTGACCATGTTTACAGCTCAAACCTTTGTGTGCATGGAAACACTCCACAACTCGTTTCTCTGGTCCTCTGTACACCTCTCCCTCAAACCTTCTCCTCTTTTCCTGACCTCTTCCCTCACCTGGAGGGAAGTCTTGTGGAAGATCCAAAGGGCTTTTATTCACAGCCCCAAGCCATCAGCACTGGTTGACAATCCTTTGGTCACAGGTAGCATCAGCTCCTCTCTCTCCCACTTATCTCCTCTCAGGCTGTTTGATCCTGTCCTGGTTCAGAAAAGCCATCCCAGAAAACCAGGGGTCCATACGCACCTGGCTTCTGCTCCAGCCATCCTCCTTCTTTATACTCTCTGAAAGCCAACCGAAGTTAAGCGGGGGGGGGGGGGCATGTTTTTGCTTCTTTAATAAATTAAAGTCAAGACCCTTTACATGAATAAACGTCACTCCCTGGAGGTTCTTAAACCTTCCAAAAATAGCCCTCAAAACTCAGCCAAAGTGAATGCAGTTACAATTTCCATGGAAAGCACCATCAGTTGGAAGAGGCTGTGTCAGCCAGCACGCACACAATGGCTGTTTAGTCCCCTCTGCCCTTCTCATCTTGGCTAATTTTCCAGGGAGACAGGGAGAAGGTAATGGTTGGACTCCGAAATCATGTCATACCCTCTGTTCAGGAGACGATCACCAAAGCTTTCAAAAAATCTCTTACAAAACTCACAAGAGGGTCTTAAAGAAGCTAAGCAGTCATGGGACAAGAAGAAAAGTGCTGTCATGGATTAGAAATAGACCAAGAGACAGAAATGGAAGAAAAAAGGAAAAATACCTGACTGCAGACAGGCTGAAAGAGAAACAGTTGCAACCCACACTGTAGAATACCATCACTGATGGTCCTGCAGAAAGAGGTGAACAGCGAGGGGAGCTCTCTACCAGGCGCTAAGCATGGCAGCTCTTAGGAAGGGGTACATGAACCACTTACTGGATTTATAGTGCATTTAAAATGAAACGTGATAATTCATAAATTAAAGCCCAGCAGACAGATCTATGAAGTCCTTTACTAAATTAGCACTGTCCAAAGCCAACCAAACAAAAAACCTTACCGTTTCAGAAATGATGGGCACAATAAGGAGAGGGAAACGCATCTTCATCTGGTATGAAAAGGTGCATCTCAACTGGAATTGGTGGAGCAATGCTCTTTTTAGATAACTAATGAGGATCTGACCTTGTTTATTGACATAAATATTGAAAACAGAGAGCAGAAAGAATAAGAACATCAGTCAACTGCTAAAAAGAATGTGGCATTTTAGAAACAGATTATTCCATAATTTGAGTACCACTGGGATTTTCAGGAATTTCCTCTAAAGCATCTTGGCAAGTCTCAAAGGCAGGATATTGGAGTAAGCAGATTGTGGCTTGATGGAGTATAGCAGTTCTTACACGAATGGGAGGTCTTCAGTAAAGCCTGGCATGGCACAGGCTATTGATAAAGCTAGAACATACAGGATGAATTAACAAAAAATACATATGTTGTTTTTCAGAGGAAAATAAATCCCTCCCTCAAAGGTGGTCTTTCTGTAAGACAGGGTATCCACTCCTCTCAGGTTAGCAGGGTATAGCTGAAAGATCAGGTTAATGGAAAGGGAAGCTCTACAATTTTTCCTGACTTTTCTCCTGTATGTGCATATGTTTCTGTGTGACCATGTGCGCATACGAGCATACTCAGTACTCTGTGCAGAGACTAATGGATCTGGTGTGACAGATTCAGCATTTGTGAGTTTCCCAAGTTACCACACCTGCAGGGAAAAAGGGTTTTTTGAGTCCCTCTGTCCGTCCCTGGCGTCAGACTTGTACAAAGCTGTGTTTCACACAGCTCAGATCTTTCAGGTGCATCACTTAAGCCAGTCATGAGTGGGATGAAGTGTGGGGGACACCAAGAGGGAATGTTTTACAGAAATGAAGGGCTTCAGGGAAAGGACTGGAAATGGAAAAGGAACCATGATGGACTGCACTTCTCTAGCTGTCAGATGCAGTTTGGAAGTCAACCAGGATGTCTAGAAAAAGCAGTTTTTCATATCCTGATGACTAAGTTCTTCTTCATCTTTATTATTTTTCCTCTGGTGGTTTTTAAAGTCTTTCAAACTTCACTTATACAAAAAAAAAAAAAAAAAAAAAAAAGGGTTATGCGAAAATTTCTTTTTTTTTTTCCAAAAATTTTTTTCCCCCACCCACACGGGCAAATGGGGGTTTGGAGCCACCGCAGGGGGG
>Ga0181612_180416_pt1 | contig 10030 bp, 6 predicted proteins | sample HoacroProtozoa21_FD_119630 | JGI IMG/M metagenome (GOLD analysis project Ga0181612, IMG submission 119630) | Hoatzin crop microbial communities from Cojedes, Venezuel. Combined Assembly of Gp0051906, Gp0051904, Gp0051908
CAGAGTGATTCCTGTTGATGCGCTTTGGATTTGAATTCAGTAAAGAAGCTACTTTCTTCTTAAAAATAAAACCCACCACCATTCTACCAGAGTTATCCTTAGTAAAGGAAACACACAACTAATTATTTTAAAAACCGGAATTATTCTAAAAACTAGAATTCAGAGTTCTAACTGAGCATTTAGTTTATCTGTATGTGTAACTAGTGGCTATCTGAGAAAAAAGTTTTTAAAAATTCAGAACTGGTAGTTGGTATTCCATTTCTAAATGATGGTACATACCCACAAAAATAAATCTTAAGCTTAATTTACTTTTGGAACAGTATTCTTGCTTTTCATTTTTATTCTCTGCAATTCAATTCTTTAACTATCATGAGTAATATACTTCACAAAAAAAAAGCTAATCTAAACCAGAAAACACAAGTAATATAGGAGGACAATTAAAATAACCTCAATGACAGCATCGGTATCTGCTTTATTATGGTCTCTACTTCTCTCTTTTCCTTTTTAATCGCTGTTCCTCTCCAAGTCTCTGTTTTAATCCTCCACCACAGGTAGTCAGCAGTTCCCTTTGTAGCCCATATCAAGACTATTCAAGCTACCAAATAGGCTAACAAGTTTTAATTATTTTCAGAGTGTATCTAAGCCTTTCTTTGGGAAGCCCATATCCAGGTCAATGCATTATTTAACAGCACAAGCATGAAATCATGGCCACACCAAAATAAAACTGGTGCAAATACACATAATGATGTCAGCCACCACCGTTCTGATTTCCTACGCCCCAGAAGTCAGCCCTTTTAAATGACAGTGAAATACTACAAAGAACAGTACTTCAGATGTGAAATTACAGTGGTTTCTGTAACTTCTAATTCTGATCACATCTTCCCTTTCTCATGCTGAAGATTAGCAGAGACCTGCGAATGAGGTGCCTCCTGAGAACTGTGTGGTACGTGAACTTGGTTAGAATACAACAGCACAGTACCATTCTGTCCACTCAGATGACCCTCCCTCCAAAATCATCCCCACAGACATTATCTGTGTAAGAAAAGCAAGATTTAAAATGGCTTTAAAAGGCCCTAATAGAACACACTGTGAGCTGTAAAAAAAAAAAAAAAAAAAAATCTCTTTCATGTCGAGAATATCTTTTCTTCAGATTCAACCAACTTGCTTGTGTCGGAAATGTTACTGCCAGAGAACATAACAAATTCTTCCCACTCTCTGTTTTTAAAGGTGCAATTAAATGTTTCCACTTTCTCTTCACGTATAATGTGAACTCTTATCTGGCATAACTATCTGTATGAAACCATTTCAAACCATCTGCAGCTGAAGTTTGTCATCACATGAGTACATGAATCCTACCCAAACCCTAGAACACACATTTTTAATGTTGAATATCATCTTTAAAAGAGTAATACAAGACGCTTGATGTTTCAGACATGCATAAGATAAGCTTGGAAACGTCCCAGCTGTGTGCACACTAAGATGCAAAAGTTTCATTAGCAGCATAGCACAGTACACGAGATTATTTGGAACAGTACAGGGATGGAGACAATGAAACTTTTATAGAGGAGGTGCGTATTCTCCCTCTGGTAAGAGACAAAGAAGTTATTCTTTTCACAACAGCTCTCACCACAGCACCAAAACCAAGACAAAAAAGAACTTCTGAATTATTTCTGCTCATGCCAAATTTGTGTAGACTGGGTTCACAAGCTACCACAATAAACTAGACCAAGAAGTGTATTTTCCCTATATAGTTTTGAATAACGTACCAATACGAAGAAAAGTAATACAGTTTCGGTATTACTTCTAGGTCATTTAACAGGTGAGAATTAGATCCATAACTTGCAATCCTTCTAGAAAGTGATTACTACTGCAGAATTACTATTCTATTACTCTATTGCATCAATTAATAAATAAGAACTGTCAGCAGGTTCAGTAACCATTTCTTCACAGGTTGCTTCTGCTACAATCTCCATGTGCTTTAAGCACTCACACTATACTTGGCAGTAAAGTTGAACACTTAGCTTAATTTATGTAAGCAAAATTAAAATAACTGCATCACTGAATTAATTAAAACAGAAGAAGATAAGGAATTAATTTTAATACTATTAGCAATACGCCTTCTTTCTAATTCTTAATTATATTTGTTTGTATAAAAATATTTGTGTCAGGGTACATTTTATTAGTTTGCTCTAAAACACCTGTAAAAAATTCAGGCAGCAATTAGACAGATTAATGTCTAATACTGAAGAGTAATTTACTACATTCCATGCTGCCATCTACGAAGTGCTGTTTAATCCTCTCTAAAATGTGCCCTTGCCACATTTTTCCAAGTCTACAATGAAATTAAGGCTATAAATACATACACATATATACACATACAAAATTTTAAAAAGAAAGTGAGTAGACCAGTTTGCTAGAAAAAGGGAAATCATGTAAAATTCTGTATTCAAGGTTGCCATCAACCTAGTCACCAAGTCCCAAAGGTCTTAACACACATATACCTGAACAATACAGTAAATTCAGAACAACTTGGAAAAGAAATATTGTCATGAAGATTTACCGGCTTCTAAATATTGAGCTAATAATTACATATGTGAAAATCCGCTAAAAATCCACCGAAAAGATGCTGCTTAGAGCAAAATGTGACCTATAGAATCTTTACTATCAGGATGTCCAGTTCAATCTCAAGTTTGTCTACCTCGCAGATAAGAGAAATGCATCTGTAATGTCAGTCAATATTCATCTAAAACAAATATACTACTCAACCTTTTGAAATATTCAGTCCTAGCAGCATACTAACACACCTACAACCCTTACCCACTGCCTCACGTACATAATGTTGATAGAAATGCTATTAAAATAATATTAAATATTATGTACAATATTTTCCCTCACATTTCTTTGAATAGTAAAACAATTATTTTCGCAATTTTTAATCCAAGCTGTCATGAAATGGTAATATATATGCATTCAAGGAGAAAAAGCAGCTGCACACTCCTCCGTCTTTGGACAGCCACGCACCATAAGTGCAAATATCTGTTCTGTTCAAGAGGACGCTGACTGTCATCTGTAGCAGCACAGGTATAAACGCGTCAAAATCCTGTTTGACTTCTAAATCACTCAACCAAGTCAGTCTTAATCCTCAGATAAGCTTTTGTTATCAGTAATCTATTCATTATGAGATTGGTAGCCTTTTTCATACAAGCTCTTAAAAAAACATCATTACTAAGTTCACCACTTTCCAGTTAGTCTTCCCACCAGCCTATGCGCATACTTATTTACATGCAATTATCTATTCTGGAAACAGATTTACAAATTCAGAAGCATCTTGTTGCTGTTGTGTTTCTCAATTTCATCTTCACTAATTTAGTTCTCCTCCAATAATTCATTTTCACCTCTTCCTTCATCCTCAGAATTCCTAAGACAGTTTTGAGAAACATAAAACCGGTATTTACAGATTTACACCTACACCAGTAACTCATGGGAAGGGAAAAGCTCTGATCTGCTGGCAACCCGCTGACCACTCGGCACACACGCAGGTCCAGGTTCCCCACGACACACGCTGTATCTCATGAGGCACAGTTATCAAGGGACACTGGAAGAAGATTGAGACTGGCATCCTAGAGGAAGATTTCCTCCCAGCCTACAGAAGACACGGAGCAGAAGTCAGAGCTCCCAGCACACAGAGCCCCTTGGCACGGGGATGCCAGACCCGTTCTGGGTGACTGTCGCTGTTGCAGCTAACAGCGTAAAGGACAGTCAGCACGGATTTGCTCAACACAAAGTTGCTTTGCAATGCGATACTACAAACGGCAAACACACTGCGCCAGGCCTTCCAATCCTGTACACCAGCAAAAACTGGTGCCTCTCTGGAAGAAGAATGACTTCCTATGCACTTACTAATTGTCTCAAGACTGGGTAGAAACACTTATTCATGGCTGTGTTTGCCAGGTTTTTAATGATTTTAAGGCTTACAGCAAGCTTTCTACACTGATGGAAAAGAGAAATGGGAAGGAGTGTTTTTGTGTGCAGTAATTTACTTCAATCCTTCCCATTACTAATGAGACACCATGAAAATCGCTTAAGTGTGAAAAGGCAGCGGACTTCATTTCATACTACAGGCTTCATTTCAGAAGACTTCACAGGAAGTCACCACATGTGAACAGAAAATAAATCAATGGTGTTTGTGAACCAGATCCCACCCAAGCCTCTGCTGAAAACCAGCACACAGCTCACGCTACACTCGAGGGACAAGAGATCGATTTCTGGCCCTGCTACTCAAATCCAACAATGCTACGAAGATAAAACAACAGCAGGATGAGAAGGGGGAGGAAGGAGGAAGAGGAAGAGCACAAATAAAGGAAGGAAAACCAACCTGATGTTCCTATAATGAGTAATATGCAAAAGCTCGCCATCTGATATCTATACCAGAGGTAAACACAACCCTAGCAGAATAACAAACAAAACACCTTTGAAAACATACCAGATTCTCTCTCTAGCTTTCTTATAGTATTTCGAGAGTATTTCACCATTTTGCCTACAGTATTTCTAAATATTATTTAGTACAACCCTGCTAGCAAGCTGCAGCAGATAAAAGCAACTTCCTAAAGGAAAACCCTGAATTCACAGAGGTATACAAATAACACAACACCAAACCTGGAGATGCCTTTCCTTTATCTAAAAAGCAACCAACTATAAACATTGAATTTTCAATCAAACTAGGCCCATAAAAGATGTAAACAAAGTTATTCATATTTTAAGTGGTTTCTTATTTGGAATAAGTTCATAAACTTCAATTTTACTAGGTATTAATGCTTTCAGTAATCATTTCCTATTTGTATTTTATAAAAAACAAAAAAAAAAAAAACAACAAACATATCAACTGCCCTTAGCACAAGCATTTCAGATGCAAGAACTCTGACACCAGGAATAAGCATGAAGGAATGTAAACTCAGTCTTTTACACAAGAGAGCACTGACACAGTGCTTTCTACTGGGCTCTTTTTAGTTAGATTTTAATGATGTGCTACAGAGCATCTTAAAAATACAAAACAATCCTCTACATAACAATTACATTGTTCCTCCAAATTGTCCAAAATAATTCCAGACCAAGACTGAACTTTCCTTCCTATGCAGGCACTCCAGAAAACTTCAAAACAATGTTATTTGCCTTAATGTATACAAGCCCCTACTACATCAAACTAAAAGCTATTTCTCCCCAAACACAATGAAGACGTGTCCAAGATTATTTTACATATAACATTATATATGTTACTGTGGGCTTATTTTTTAAACTCTTCCAAGCTTGGTCTAGCCACATTATTATTTCGCACACCGAAATGCTGGAGCAAGACTCTGTGTCTTTGCATAGAGTGAGAAAAGGCACCAGAAGTTACTCTCTCTCTCGTTGCTCATGAAATACAGGATATTCTTTTGGAATATTTTAATCAATGCTTAATACTGGTAAGTTATAGCTTTGGCATTTATAAGCATTTTTATGCGTCGAAGCACCCAAATAAACTGTTGTAAACTGGTTACATTAGGAAGAAGAAAATGGACACAAGCGAACAAATCTCAGCTCAGTTTTCAATTTTATGCTAGTGTCGCAACATAACAAAAATATTCAGAAGACCAAAGCCATTTGAAAGTTTAGCCCAGGTTTGGGAAATCCCGCAAACAAAATCAGCCTTGACAGTCAGGAAATAAATCCTTTGTTACAGCCACAGTTTCAAGGAGATTTGGGGTTTGTTTCTTACAGAGAACTCAACAGTCACTATATACGACATAAGTGAAATCAAAATGATGGTTTCCTCTGGGAGAGATAGCTGGGGAAAAAAAAGTGAGAATCTTTATTAAAAATGCATTATTTTATGTACTGCTCCTACAAAAGTTCTAGAATAGGACAACATACCAAAAATACTACTCAACCCAAACTAATTGCAAAAAATCGGATGTTCTTTTTAATGATGAGCGATGAGAAATGACAAAGCACACCCACTGTCAAAAGCAAACTCCTGTATAGTTTCTCGTGTCATTCTGACCTGCTCCAACTAACAGCCATTATTTCCGCTCCTGCACCGCGGTGACACGGAGGCTCAAAGCGGAGGCTGTTCTCCTCCAAACTGACCCCCATGCACTGCTCAGTCTTCTTTTTAATCACATCCTGCAGTTCACACCAGAACCATCCATGCGGCATCATTTCTTACATATAATGTTAATATTTATTCAAATTTTCTAGCAAAACTGATCTAGAAACCAGCCAGCCAACAACTTGTCACGCTTTATGCGTGTTTTTTTTTTTCCTGACAATTCACAAAGAGTCTGAAATCAGAATATGGAATAGCGGGACGGCCGCCAGCAGACTTCCTGCCCTCCGAGCCTGCAGCATATGGATAAGCTCTTAATACAATGCAGAAAGACGACTTCTTGAATGTAAGTAGTCAGGACTAGCTTCACGCAGCAGTTCAGCACGGGTGTCTAGACTATGAGCAAACTGCCACCCGACATAAATCTGGGGATTTACAGTACAGATGCTTGACAAGTATAGATTTAAGCTGCCCAAATTCCCAAACTGTAGATTTCAGTGAGCACTCGCATGCGTCAGACACAAGAACACAGGTGGTAGCACGTGACATCTGAGCAGGGCAAATCCCCCACACATGCCAGCCAGCTCTACTATATCCATAGCTAAGTGAGTAATAATTAATACAAAGAGCTTTACTCTACAGACAGTATTACTCTTTGACTGAAGAAAACCAACCCAAACCATACTCATGCAAAACACAGCACTGTAAAGACAGACCCATCGCTTGGGAGATTTTTACAGTTGCTCAGTTTCCTGGTAATGATGAATAGCTAAATAATCTTATGTCATATGATCTAATCCTTCTTTAAAGATGGTTTTATCCAAACTTGGAGAGGTTTTTCATTTGCCTCCATTTATGAAGAACGTTGATTTGCATCTATGTTTTTCAGTGTTTATGCTACAGTGAGAAACCTTGACTACACAAAAATGCATCACACACACAAAGTCATAAACACAGCCCACAGCAGTGCCTTTTCTGCTTCTCTGACTGCAAAACTGTTTGTCTGAGGACAAATGCAACGCAAGAGTTTGAAGTTTATCATAATTGCTTTCTTTAATGCAAAATTTTAATTGTATCCAAGACATGTAGGAGAATACACAGAATACAGCTACATCAGGTATGTAAAAATCATATAGTGGATTTGGTTTACATGAATGCTGAAATTTCTCGCAAAAATATCTCATTGAGGCAACAATTTCAAATACGGCGCCTTCATATCTGTCTGACAAACTATATTTCTGACTAGAAATAGCCTAGTAAACAGAGAAAACAACCATATTCAGGCACTTACTAAATAACATTAATTAACACATTTTAAAAATGTGTCCAACCTCAATGCTCATCTCCGTTCCCAAAGATCAAAACTACAGCAATACAACACAGAAAACTAACTCAGTGCAAGGACTATAAATGCATTCAGTAGACTTAGACAAAGTCTTTATTGACTAGATTTGTTAGGCAGTCTTCTGGACTTTTACAAGAGGCAGAAGTAGTAAAAAAATCCACAAAGAAACAAGGGTCCGATGCAGAGCTTATCTACTTGATGAGGACCCCTGCAGCTACAGCTATGCTGGGGGGGAAGATACTGGCAAAGTCCCCTAGCAGACAGACAATGTACGCTGACATAAGAACAGCTAAATCATCTACCCACACAACTTGAGAAAGAACAACAAAAGCCCTCTTTGAAAACCTATCTGTGTCCGTGCATGAATTTTGTCCACGCTGATATATAGTATTTTCAGGGTCTGAGCAAGTCTACAATAAGAACCCGGATCTCAGAAGAGTCACAAATTCACAATTCCCTCTGAATTTCCCTGGCTCTGTGTGCATGCAAGCACGCATGCATGCAAATGATAGTACGTTTCTTTTAATTTTCATTCTGGACATTTTACAGAGCTTTGCTCTGTTCCTGTCAGCCTGTACTTACACCATTGACCATTCCTTTTGTTCGGAATAAATGCTGAGAAATTAATTTGGTCACATTGTAAGCTTCCAATTTCTCAAGATCCTTTTGAATCTAATCCTTTCTTCCCACCCCTGCAACCCCTTCAAAGCTGATGGCATCCACAGGTGTCACTAGTACACTCAATTCTATCATCCAGGTTACCAAGCAACTTGCTAACCAGTTTTGCGTCCAGGTTACAGCAGGTTTGATTATGCTATGTCTAACTTCTCAGACAAAAATATCATAGGCCACTGTATCAAAAGTGCTACTGAAACCAATATAGGGAATTTTTCACCTAGTTACAAAGTTTTCCTCATCTTCTTACAGCAGGTAGCAGCAATTTGTTCAAGACTAGTTAGTAATGCCAAAGGACAAAGAACCGAGATCCTTCAGTTTCCATTTGGCAAAGTCAACATCAAATCAGTAGGCCACTCCATTATTCACTCTTTTAAAATAATTCCTCAGTTTCAACCTTGCATGTACTAACCAAGCTGAGGCTTACATAACACAAAAAAAATTCCAACTTTTTTTAGCGCCTAGAAGGTGGTCTAGCAGGCATCACAGCCCATATTCCCTGACTTACTCCCCTCGCACTTTCTCTCAAATGCTAGCAACTAAAACCTCAGCTAAGACCCCCATGACTGAAAATACTTCTCAAGTTCGCAAAAATAAATACTTGCATCTCTTTCTCTTTGGAAATGTGCACTAATTTAGAACTACACCATTTGGCTTGTGATCACAACTTGTAACTGGCAAGAACTCCCACTGTTATTACTTTTTGGGATAACTACTACCCACATAGTGCCAGATGGTATATTCCACCTCTGCTGAGGAGGTGTAGGAGCACTGCCTGCTGTCAGCATTGCGTTTCATTTTTTTTTTAAATCAAGACATAGATGATATTACCAATTTGGAGAGAAAGCAGGTAGGCATACACAGCTCCATTACAGCTTAAGCCTTCAAAGAAAAAAATATTCCTTTATTAGTGATGCCTGTTACACTAAATCCCCATCCCTGAAGACCAAAAAGCAAGGGATGCCTCGACACACACGCAAGTATTAACCAAAGGTTGGTGCCACTGGAAAGCTGCTTACAAAGATTTCAAGCAAACACTAATGTTCTAACTGTGAAGCCAAGTATCTTGTACTAATAACTGTGTGAAACAGCAGAAAATTGAGCTGGAGTCCTCTAATCAAATCCTACATTGAAAATTAAATAGGAAAGAATTATTTGAGTAAGAAGAAAAATCCCCATTAAATTAGTAAATGGGAGATTTCTCCCTTCATAAAATATAAATTAGCTTTTATAAATTAGCTTTTAAGCTAAGATTATTTAGAAATGCAAAAGCTGCTAGAAAAGATAATAAGCACTAGATCCCAACTTAAGTAACTACAGAAAGTAACAGATTAAGCAACAGACAGCTACATGCACAGAATAACTGCCTGAACCCCTATCATTTTGCAAATATCCTTAAAAATAAAGCCACATGAAGAACAACGCGACCCGCAAGCCTGGGGGAAGCCAGCAAAATCCACAAGCACAAACACTTCTTTGGATCATTCAAATCACTACATCCACTTGCATTTGCACACCTCCACAGGCTCTGTTCTACAACTCTCGCAGAAGTTCAACATACACACTTCCTTTGGGCTCTTCCCTCCAAACACAACATATTTCTAAAAGCTATCCTCATGATATTTTACTTGGTTTTCCCTCTCTCTGAACCGTTTCCTATTCTATTCCATAAACAACTTTCTGTCCTTCAGAGATTTTATCTGTTTGTCCACTAATCTTCCCTTTGCTGAAGGCTTCCTTCTGCAACCCTCGCAAGAAATAACCTGCCTAACCCTACCGACCCTAGCCGACTCGGCGACTGACCCCTTCACAGACACACACTAACCACAGAGAAGAGCGCCAAGACATGACACTAAAAATCTACATACTGTTAAGTGAGCCCAGAGAAAGAGGAGTGGACGCAGGGGACTCGGGCCTGAAAGGAC
>Ga0181612_109065_pt1 | contig 10029 bp, 7 predicted proteins | sample HoacroProtozoa21_FD_119630 | JGI IMG/M metagenome (GOLD analysis project Ga0181612, IMG submission 119630) | Hoatzin crop microbial communities from Cojedes, Venezuel. Combined Assembly of Gp0051906, Gp0051904, Gp0051908
AAAAGTACTGTAGTCAGCTGCAAACAAAAAGCTCATTGTGCCAATGTCCCACAGGATCCTTGGAGAAGGAGATTTTAAACCTACCAAATGTTTTGGTTTTGTGCTGCAGTCAGTCATTACAGGCTCTTTTTAAGATGCTCATTTGACCTGCATTTAAATGGAGGAGAACTATATAATGTTATTAATGACAGGTATACTTTTAGTTCAGTGTGTCGTAGGCAGTAAGGAGGGCCTTTTGGACAAAGTGGGGTTTTGTCTCACTTTTACCAAGGGGGTCAGCAGTTACTTCAGACCCGCATTATGGTTGGCTCTGGGCTAGAACTCTTGGACAACTTCAAACGTGCAGTAGTTGTTGACACAGGTAACAAAGTGCGGGATTTGCCTTTTCTCAGTGGCTCTCCTGACAGTTGTGCACAAAAATAATAGGTCACACCCCATGGAATTTGCGTCATGTTGATAGTATATAATTTCGTTAGTGTGACTAGCAAAGAATACGTATTGTACCAACCCTACATTTAACATCCTGCCGCAGTTTTGCTCCACAGTAAAACGCTTGCCCATTAGCAATAGAATTTCATCAGCACTTTGCCACTCGTCTCTGTGCTGACTTCTGAAAGCCCAGCACACACCATATACCTACAAAACAGAACTATGCAGTGTGTGAACCATGATGAAAGTTGGTACTGTGAGTTGGTACAGAGCAGATAAAAGTTAATGGAGTTGAGTTCACTGGCTTTAATTAGCTTTTAAAGAGTTAATAGAAGAGATATCTTTTCTGTATAATTATTACTTTGAAACGACTCCCGTCAGTAGCTGGACTCAGCAGTGAGTAGACATTGCCATCTAGTGGGAGCTACTTGCCATCCTTAGTGGTTTCTGCTTCCCGTGGAAAAATTGTCATATTGTGGCATGGTTTTAAAAAAACGTCAAACAGCAAGTCATCTGCTCCACCACACGATCACCTCCCCCCAAAAGATAGCATTGGTAGTGCTTTTATGTTTCAGCTTCATCTGCTAGGCTTTTTTACTTGTTTTGTTTATATTCCTTAGATTTCTTTCCCCAAAAATTTTTTTTCATAGATCTTACTGCTTATTCAATTGACAATCAGTGCTTGTGGATATTCATGGATATACACGACTGTATGTTATTCAGAATCCTTTTTTTGCAAGCTGTTGCATAGGTAATCAAAGGGTTTTTCAATACATCCCACTGCTCTGTTACTAAAAAACCCTTTCAAATTAAATCTTTTGCAAAGCTCCTTCTGGGAGTTTGTCTTGCTCACAGTGTGACTCTGTAAAGGGGAGTGTTGGGTGCCTGCCTGATCCAAATCCTGCCAGTTTCCCAGATCCCATGCAAATAAAGCCCAGATTAAGGGCTTGAGGGAAGCCATTCAACTAACGTCCAAAAAATATCAGGATCTTGGCATGTGATTTCTATCTGTACTTGTAGATAAGTTTACATGTAGCAGTTGTCTTCAAATTGACTAGAATTTCTCCAAGCAAGGGTTTATGAACACACTTAGCTTGGTCCCTCCTCCACCAAGTTATTTTAGCATGTGTCTGAGCTGTGCATGTGATCTACCCTACAGAGTTTAGGGCACCACCTATATCTTTAAGGTGAGGTATATGCTTAAGCACTCACTGAGTGCAGTTTTTAATCTTGGGAATGCTTTTGGTGAGTTCTGTCAGACTGCTCCCATTCATAAAACTAAACAGAAAAATCCTTTGCAGGGCTGGGGTGAAATTAAGTGAAACAGAGCCTATGCTATAGGGTAGTTTCTAGTCTATCCCAATGTATAAATGCACTTACATACTAGGTGAACTTAATGGAAGTATTTCAGACATTGCCAAATCTTCACAGTAATCTGTTTGATTTTTTTTCCGATCATCGAAAGGAAATGCAATCCCTTTCAAACTTCCCATGAGCATCTCATGTAACAGAACCAGTGTTATATAACAGCATGAGCCACAAATAGGGGTTTTCTGAACTGATCTATATACTCATTGTAACCTTGTGCTGATCTTGCCAATCTATGAAAATGGGTAACTTCCAGGGCTTACTGAAAGTGGGATGTAATTTTTAGTTAAGCTATCCAATTGTAACAGAACCTGCACAGCAAGGGACTTCTTCAGTGACTTTCCTGATAAAGATTTCTAAGAATTTGTCTGCTGTTTTGAAAAAAAACTATATTCCTGTTCTTAGCAGAGTTACGGGGGCAAAAAAGGACAATAGCCAGTTAGCTTTGCAGTGCTGGTTTCCGCTTGTTTAGTGATAAATACCAGGCAGGAAATCTTGTTTCACTTTAAGATGAAACGGCACAGAGAGGATCCAGTCGGCCAATCCCTACATCTTTCCATGTTTTTTTGATTTGCCTCATTAGTCTTGCATTAAGAAGCAATTAGATAGGGAAGCACCCAGAATGAAAGAAAATAAAAATTGTATTGGAAATTGCAAGTGCCAAAAACTGCCAAGACAGATTTGTACTTCAAGCTTATTTAAACATGCTGAAAACATGCTTCCTTTTCCCAGACAGAAAAGCATTAACCCTGTAAATCTGAATAGATGTATTTCAGGTAAATTATCTCCTAGACTTAGTTTTGTACAAAAGGTTGTTGGCCTTTACACAATAAGGAGGTCAAGCAGTAAAGTTTTGTTTGCATCAGTAGTTTATTTTGTTGTGCTTCATTAAACACAGTGCTTGTTGACTATTTTGGAATGCAAAATCCAAGCGATTGATCTCAGCCACTTGGTGTGCCTTTTGGAGATAAAGGAATGGCTGAAATTTCCAAATTAGTGTCACAAAGCTGAGATACCCTTACTTACTTAGATTCACCATGGCAGTGCAAACATGCGAAAGAGCTGAGTGGATTACTCATTAATAAGGAAATGAGTCCTTAAATAAGGCTGGTTATCTGAAAATTTAAATAAGAAATCTCTCACAAGGTAGGATCTTGTTCATAATGGGAAGGCTATGCCATTCAGCTTAATTAGCAGCCATCTGAATGAGAAAAAGTAGTTACTTGGTAATAAAGTTAGCTGCTTTACAGCTCTTGCTATAATCCTAGCTTTCTTAGATTTAATTTGTGTGAAAAGTCAGCCTGTCACCCAACTGGCAGATTATGGCTGTGAGTTAATTCAATGCCATATAAGGAAATCCTCCCCCAAAATGTGGAACTTAATAAAATGTCTTCGTGGGCTTTTGTAACCACCATATCCAAGCCCCTCCTGTGAGGCAACAGAACACATTGTCACAGTTTTACAGACTGAGAATCAGCCAGCCAAGTGCATTGTCTACTGCCACGTAGGAAGCCTGAAGAACTGAACCCCATCTCAGCTGCAGCTCTAACCCACGGACCATCCGCCGTCTTTCTGCAGGAAAAGTTTTAGTGCTCTTTAGCAGAGAAAACTCTTAGAAAAAATAAATCCAATGTGTTGGTTTGGGCTTTGGTTTCAACAAAAACCCCTGTACAGTAAAGATTAATTAAATATTACAGTGTGATTAAAGACCTAAAGAGCATAACAGGAGCGCCAGTCTTCAGCCAGAAATGATGGCAAGACAGACTAGTGTTGTGGCTCCCAAATGAATGCACAGGGACCAAAATCCTGTCCCCAAGGCTAGGTCCTGCTTTTGTCTGATTACACAAAAGAGTAATTTTTTGATAAAAAGCCCCAAGTGTCTTGCCATCATGGATGTTGAGAGCTTTGCGGAGTGGCTGTTGCGGTGCTGTCTGTCTGAGCCCAAGGTGTGTGCTTCCAGCCTTCACTCCCTGGCATTGCTTTGAACCTCCCTCTCCACAGCCTCCTCAGCAAAGCACGCTTCATGGCTGGAGGAGAAAAGTGTAGCGGGCCAAACCTCCTTGGAATTACATTTTGAGTCATGTACATGATTAAGAGTATATGTGCTAAAATGTACAGTCTGGAAATGCTTCGCATTTTAATCCAGGGGAAAACTTCACATGTGTTGTGATAGTGTTGCTTAAAAAACAAGGTGGCAATTCTTTTTAGGTCCCTCTGTGCGATCCCCCAGTATGAGTATTTCTGCTGAGGACTAAAAGAGTCGTGGCAGCTTTTCTTCCATGTATTAACTTTGCATTTGAATCTATTTAGGTTTTCAGAAACATAAGTCATATCTTATGAATGATACAGCTAAGAGTGTTGCTAAAGGTGTCAGCTGAAGCTTGGTAGTTGTCAAAAGGATGTCTTGAGCTGTATCAATTCAAAGGCAGTACTCCTTAGTACGGTTTCATTGGTCTGCTGAGACAAGAACAGTTTACATGAAGATATAATGTAGCAAGCAGGGTGTCAGGAACGATGCCAGAAGGTTTTGGCTCCTCTGTGATTATGGCTGATCTTTTTTGGACGTGATCTTAAAAACCAAACAAACCTGAATGGTACATATTGCCAAGGAATTAAGTTTTTGTTTTTTTGATTTTTTTTTTTGTATTTTGTACGATGTACTTTTCTAAAAGACAGTAATGCATTGAAATACAAGGATCTTACATGACGTTGCATCTTCAGAAAGAGTATCTTGTTCAGGATATTTTGAGCAGTGTTTCCCAAAAGAACAATTACGACCTGAATATCTTAGATGCTTACTGCACTTCTTGCATGAGTAGGGAAGTCTTTACACTTAACACACTTCATACGAGAGGTTGTAAAGGATACCTGTGAAAACAAACAGTACATATCAGTGTGTGACTTATGGGATTTGGTTCTTTCCCATTAACTTTTTGCTGATGTAAGTTTACTGGAGATAGTGCTGTCGCCCCTGATTTACAACAGTGTAAGCGAAAACCAGAATCATGCTCGTGGTCATGCAAAACTTTAATCCATAAGAGGAAAGCAAAATATTAGTTCATTTGTCTAGCAACTTATTCCACTCAAACTGTGAGAATCTTTTTGTATCATTATCCCATTATCAGTGGCTAAATAAGGAACTGAAAAACTACAGAAGAGCTGGGTGGAGACCTAAGAAAGCAATTCAGCAGTCTGGAACTTCCTCTGCTAAGAAATTCTGGCACTAAACCCAAGCAAAATCAGAGTTATTCAGCCAAAATAAATCCGTGCAGTGACGATATCAGATGTGAGGTAACAGCAAGTCATGCTGGAGGATATCAGACATTCTTGAATAAACCGCAGGGCCTAGATATAATCCTTTGTCATTACACTGCAGCCCTGCCAGCAAAGAAAACAAATTTTGGAGTCATTATGGCAAGGCAAGTATGAGCATATGGAGTCTATGTGCTTAGGGTGGGAGCTGGCAAGCTTCTGAGCACCTTCAGCTCACACGCCCCCAACAGCCATTAAATATCCTTCATTCCCACACTCTGATCCCTATGGAAGCAAACAGCTCTCTAGTATCATTTCCACAAGAAACAGCTGCAAGCCTTGTTGAAGTCTTTGCTTTGCTGTCAGGACATTATTGATCAAAGCTTCCTACCACTAACCTGGCTGCTTTCTTTAGTTTTTCTGTGTGTCTGGGCAGATTCTGAAATGCGACTGGATGAAGAAGTTCCTGCCCATCATCTGAACAGTGTAACCAACCATGCATACACTCGTGACTTACATTAGCAAATATTACTTTTCACTTGGGTTGGGCAGTAAGACACTCAGAGGTGAAAGTGAGAGGTTATCACTTCTTTCTGCCTCTCCAGCCTCTGCAACACACAGATAGACTTCCCGGAAGTACGAGCAAAACCTGCAGCAATTTTCCTTCAATGCCTTATACTTTGTGGTGCACCTGAAGGTGCCTTGCAGCACCCCATGCAGAGAAGGTGGAGCAGGTATCTGGGGCAGTGCCTTCGGCTAGGCTAAGCCTTCTGTGTGTGCTTGCACTCTGCTATCCCTGGTTTAGCAGGCAGTGGCTTTCTATGTTGTGGAAGCGCGGCCTTTTCTGGTTGGATTCCTGCATCCTCAGCCATCTCTGCTGTAAAAAGGCGCTAGACATTTGGCTCAGGAGCCAAAATACCCTTTTGGAAAAGGAGTCTTGGAGCACTCTGGGTTACATTAATGCACACCATGCATGGGCATATTCCTTCCTCCCCGTTCTCCTTCTTGTTTGCTCAGGAGATACGCACAGAGCTTGCTTTTCTTTTTTGCAGTAGGTGTTGCAGGAAGCCCGCCATACCACAGATCCCATTTGACGCATATGTGTGGTATTTGGCTACTGTGTTTGCAAAACCTGTACTCTGATTTATAAGCTAATGTGAAATGCTGAATTCTAGACTTGAGTAAATGGGTTAGTGTGTATTGTAGTTTAGTACTATCAAACACTGAAATGTAGAGATGGAATTAAGTTAGTTCCACATTAAAAATGGGATGTTTTATTAGAGGTAATAAATTCAGTGCAGAAGAAATTTATTTAGACCACGATTGTTAAATTACTTGGATAATTAAAACCTGCGATGGGTAAGATGACATGTGGTAGGAAAAGGTTGAGTATTTAACTCAGTTCTTTCATAGTTTGATTCATTGTAAGGTAAATACTACTTGTGTGGGGTATGTCAACTTTATTTCTAAAATGTGTTCACTGAGGCAGTTAATAGTGGTTATTTCATAAAGTTAAGAAAATAGAAAGCTAAACTTTTATGACATTTATATGGGCCGGCTTTAGACAGAAAGATGTAAGCACTGAGGAAAATATAAGCACTGTAGAAACTGTGTCATTTTGACCATACAAGGGGCTAGCTGCCTGGTTAATGTCTGGCATTTATGTGAATTCCAGTTCTTTCAGATATCTATTTTTATCCTTCATTAAATTCTTCTTGGAGTGACACAACAGAAATCCCAAGCAAATTGCTAAAAGCAGTTTCCCAAATCTTCTCTTGCTTTTCTTTACATAATGTTATGCAAATCTCCAATTACTGTGCTTCATTTGGCATCAAGATGAAAGAAGAAATGGGATAAAGATTATCCCAGCTCTGCTGACTGCAAGGACAGTAGGTTATATATTCCCTACCAAGGACTACTGCATAGATTTTCAATTGGTGTGACTCTCCCTTTGTTTCTATTTTTCCTGCTTAATGATTGAAAAAACAGACTGAATCCTCCCTAATTTTCATCCAAAAATGACATTGTTCAATGATGAGCTTAGCAATGCTTGAAAGAGTGCATTCTACAGTGGAATAAATGCATGGAGCTGTGCACAGCCTGCCAGCAGCCAGCATCCACAGCTCTTAGTAGGGACATATCTTTGGGTAGATGCAGAGCTGAGAGCTGCAGAGCTATGTAGCTAAGTAAATGCAGACCCACTTGTAGCCAGCTTGGATCCCAAAGAACGGAGCCTGCCCAAATCGATATGCCAGATGTATGTCCCCTGTGCAGGGCTAAGAAACTTTTTTTTATTATTTTTCAGCCATTTGAAGGTTCGTTTTTTTTTGTCACATACCAACAATCGGATTTCTACTTCTAAAACTAGTGTGCCGGCTGCTGGTTTTATTCACATATTCTTATACATATCAGGAGTCAGTTTTAATACAGAGGGCAGAATTTGGATCATCATTTCTAAAGCTGAAAGGCTGCTGTATATGCTCAGTCTGCCACCTAGGCCTTTTTGATGGAAATGTCAATCTGCAGTGATCTGAGGGTACATTCTGACACCTTTACTTATTTTATACCTAATTCTGCACGTCATCCCATTGAATGACTTCATTAAATGAGGTCAGAGAATAAATAATTTGAGTCTGAGAAGCTAGCCTGTAATTTGTCGTTTATTAGACATGGACTAATGAGGGTTCTGGGCTATTTACTGCATTTCCTGGCATTCCACTCCATGCCTCTTTATGTAGGAAAGAGTGCGTTTCAACACACTTAGGATCAGGTTTTGTTTGTGCTGAATTGTGTCACTCTGTTTTGTTCACCTGACATCAGTTTACAGCAAGTGAGAAGTTAGATCAGAATATTTTTTCCCATTGAGATAATCTGTTGATAGAGTGGGACGATATTATAAATCTAGCTTTGTTTAGTTCGTACTTGACAGCCTAAATCAAACAATGGAGATTTCTCTTCACCAAAGGTAATATTGTGTGTTATTCTGTAAAACGGAATGTAAATATACTCCAACACTGCGAGTAATGGTTTTGCTCCTCTTTTCTGCAGCAATATGAGAACTGGCGACCAAACCAACCAGACAGCTTCTTTTCTGCTGGAGAAGACTGTGTTGTTATAATATGGCATGAGAATGGGCAGTGGAATGATGTACCATGCAATTATCACCTTACCTATACCTGCAAGAAAGGAACAGGTACAAACTTTCTAGTAACAATGGCGTAATTCTTTAAATTCCAGTTTTACAAAATTAAAATGATGAATTCTAGCTGATTTCTGGTGACCAGTACAGTGAGCCTTCAATGGAGTTACCCTCAGAAAGTCATCCTTTGTCTGTATCCATGTATTCCACCTCTACCTAATCTGATCTTGAGTCAGGCACAAAAGTGTACACAGCCGAAACTCTTGGTTAAAACCAGGCAAATTTCTCCTTAGGTACAGGTCTCAGCAAAAGAGGCATTCATGTACCTGGCAGGCTGTTTTACTTGCATACCGTGAAAATACTGCCAACTCTTCTGTCCTGGGATGGTATTACTGTGAAGTGTGCGCGCAGCAGGTTATTGGTCGGCAGTCAGAGCAGGCAGCTGACCACTGGTGTGTGGTTAGTTTTCAGCTTCAGCTGAGCATGCTTCTCACCCGTCAAGTAATGCTGACCTTTGTCTTCGTCTTCTTTTTACAAAACCATCTAGTTTAATGGCACCACTGGAGTCTGAAAAGCACATTTGTTTTATACACTGTTAGAGCTGGTAATTCCAGGAAACCTGTTACCAGGAGCCATACAGCAATACTTTAGGAATTGCCTCTGCCTCTTTAGATGGGGGAAGTAAAGAAGCAGCCAAAATCTTGTGTGTGCTCCATTGTACCCAGTTACAATTTACAACTTTTTGTTAACATGTTCTCTGGGTCTTGACAGATCCATCAGTTCTAAAGTGCTTTTAAATAGTCTACTGTTGAGGAAGACATGAGAAGTATTGAAAATGAGGCCTTTCTTTTAAGTGCCTGTAGTAACTTCACTCGTTTTCAGGTTTTACAGCTTTCCAGGGAAAATCACTCATTGTGTGAGTAGGCCAACCTTTTTGGCTCAAATTTACGTCACAAATTTGAACCAAAAAAAGCAATACTAACCATACTATCTGCTGATTTCCAATTTTTGTTATTATTGTATTTGGTCTACAAGACTGAGGAACTGCAGAAAAGACTGATCTCCGTATCCTTACTTGGATATGCCTCTTGGGAATCTGAGTCCCTTGACATCCTAGCCAGGGTTTAGAGGTCAGTAGGGTATTCAGAAGTGCATTTACAAACTGACTTTTTCGGTTATGTTCTGTCTTCTTTTCAGTTGCTTGTGGTCAGCCTCCTGTTGTGGAAAATGCAAAGACCTTTGGGAAGATGAAACCCCGTTATGAGATCAACTCCCTCATTAGATATCACTGCAAAGATGGTTTCATCCAGCGTCATATTCCAACCATCCGGTGTCAAGGAAATGGAAGATGGGATATGCCTAAAATTACTTGCATGAATCGTGAGTTCTATGAAAGTAAACCAGTGCTGGATCAGAAGCAATAGACTAAGATTAATAATTAATAAATGTATATTTTAAGAGAAGTGCAAATCTGGTATGACAGATTATGACAGCAATACTGCTCGCTCTATCTGTAGGAAAAAACATCAGGCCTTCAAAACGAATGAAAATGTTCCTCTTCTGTTTTTACAGAAGCCACTAAAATTCTTTTGAAGTAAACAACACTGCTACAAAGCTCCTGAAATCCACAGGTTCCTGGTAACACTACCAATTCTTTCTGCAGCTGTGGTCTAACTGTGTGTAAGAGATGCTTCTCGTGTCCATAACGTGGCCATAGTACCAGTCAATCATCTGTTAACCCTCTAAGTAACCGAGAATAAGTGCAACTGTAATGTGAAGTGTAGCCAGCCCATTCATAGTTAAATAATTTTAAATTAATTTCCCTTTTTTTCCTCCTTCTC